>Ga0209518_1004303_pt1 | contig 11497 bp, 10 predicted proteins | sample RifGroB1_FD_183993 | JGI IMG/M metagenome (GOLD analysis project Ga0209518, IMG submission 183993) | Groundwater microbial communities from Rifle, Colorado, USA - Groundwater B1 (SPAdes) (version 2) | ecosystem: Environmental > Aquatic > Deep subsurface > Groundwater | place: Rifle, Colorado... | reverse complement strand
GAGTGAAGACATCATGTCTTCCTTGTCCGTGTTGGCGCCGGTGGCGTGCTCGACTGAGATCAGGTTGTCGAGCGCGCTCTCGGACGAGGCCAGGCGAACGTTCTGCGCGTTCGTAATCGCGCCCACCGTGGGCAGCGTTTGCAAGATCGCAGCGCTTGTCCCGCCGACCTTGCCGAAGGACAAGGGGGTTACGGTGGTGCCGGCGGTGGCGATGGCGATGTTGGCGCCGACTGCCGCCAGGTACCAGTCCGGCGCCGCGCCGCCCTCGGCTGTGACCATGATCTCAAGCCAGGTCGGGCGGATGAGGACGTTACCGCCGGACGGTGACTGCAGCCAAATGTCCGGTGTGGTGTCGTCCAGCGCCGTGCGGCCTGTGAGGGCCGTACCCTCAATGCCGACGCCTGCGATGAACAGCTTGCCTTCAAGGGCCAGCTGTTCCTGTGAACTGCGGAAGATGCCGCTACCATCGCGTCCGAGGCGGAGGCCGGCAGCGGTGCCGTCCGCACCGAAGCTCTTGGCTGCGTGCTGTACCTGTCCTGTTGCCATCGTTAAGTCCCTTTCTCCCCTCCGACTCTCAGCAGAGGAGGCTAGATCGTGGTCGTGCGGCGCTGGTAAGCGCGGTGGTAGTCGACTGTCATGCTGCCTGCGTTGGCAGCGCGGTTCTGGACGAACAGCCAAGGGGTCAGCAGCGTGTCAGCCGTCACCGCGTCCTCGATCGTCTGTTCTTCCAGCAGGGCACCGTTGGCGTCCAGCAGGAAGCCCTTGGCGTTGTCATCGCCGAACAGCGCAACGCCGAAGTAGTAGTAGGTCGCCGCGCTAAGCGCCGTGCTGAAGTCCGCCACAGTCGCGGCAGTGCCCGCCTTGTTGCCAACCAGGGTCAGGTTGGTGTCGTCGTCGGTGTCGTAGACCAGCACCACGCAATTGGTAGCGTTGAAGGTCGGCGTCGCCTTGACGTTGACCGCGCCGGCGTCGGTGCCGGAGATCACGTCGGTGAAGCCGATCTCGAACTTGCGCGTGGTCAGGGTGTTGATGCTGAAGCGCGCAATGTAGATCGGGTTGAGCTGAGCCTGGTAATGCAGGCCCGACGACAGGTCGCTGCGCCCCGCGTTGTCCGTGCCCGCGTCCAGCAAGATGGCCCCGTTGACCACGCCCGTGCTGATCGCTGCGGCTGCCGCGGCAGTGCCGGAGGCCGTGCTCTGGTACAGACCATTGAGCGTGTCTCCCTGGAAGTCGTCTTCCCAGCCGGAGACGGTCATCGAGCGCAGTTCGAGGAAGTCGCGCTCCGCTCTGCTGCCGAGGCGGCGCTTGAGATTACGGGTTGTGTCAAACCGTTCAAGGAAGTCCAGGGGCATTACGCACCTCCGTGCGGCGTGCGGATTACTAGCCGCACCTAGCTACTCGGCCTCGGGCTCTGCGTTGCTCGGGCCGACACTGAACCCGGCCTCGGCCAACGCCTTGATCTGCTTCTGGTTGAGGCCGACAGACGCCAGGACGTCGAGCGCCTTAGCCGCCACGTCGTCAACCGGGGCCGGATGATCCGGGGCGGCAGCTTCACGCTGGGTGACCGCGCCGCCCTGCGTCAGTCCCTCGACCAGGTGGGTTGCCAGCGCCTTGCCGGTGGTGATGCTGCTGCGCTCGTCCTTGTGCGCGACCTGCTCGTGCTGCTGCAGCGCCTTCCTGGTCGGTAGTGGCGAGCGGTCGCAGAACGTGCAGGTGAAGGGGCCGTCGATCTTGACGCCCTTAAGCTGCGGGAACTCGGCCGGACGCGCGCCGATGTAGCAGTCGCGCGAGTGGTTGTGCAGCTCCGTCACCGCCTGACGGCAGGTCGGCACCAGCGGCGCGTTGAAGTAGAAGCCCATCTCGATAACCTGGTCGAGTGGCAGTTCCTTGGCGCCGCCGAACTGGAACAGCGTGGTCAGCGGGTTGTCGGCGCACCACACGTTACCCATGTCGAACATGCCGTATTCGCGCAACGGCTCCCAGCCGCGTTCGCTGAACTTGGCGCGCTCGATCATCGTGCCCGCCGCCATCGTGATCCAGCCGTTGGGCTGGCGATAGTACATGTGAGTGGGGCGGATACGGCCACGCGTTTGCTGCACGTATGCCAGGCGGTCGTCAACGGGTGCGCTGGTCACTGGATGATCCTTTCGTCGTACTCCATGACGATCGTCTTGCGCAGGAACACGGCGCTTAGCTCGAACTCCCACTTATCGCAGTACGCGACCGGCGTCACGCTGGCGACCATCTGCGTCTTCTGTGGCAGCAGCCGCGCGCCCTGCGCTACGGCGTAAGCGGCGTCCTTGGCGTTGATGCGCTCGCGGTCGGCAAAGCTGGGCACGCCGGTGATGATGGCCGGGGAATAAGGGCCGCTCATCTGCACGCCGTGCTGGTCCATGTAGTCCCAGCCCTGCTTGTCCATGTCCTCGATGAAGCGCTCTGCGGCCTCGTGCTTCGCTGTCTCGAGCCAGCCCTGCGTCGGGTATGCCTCGACGGCGAAGCGGCAGCGCAGGCGGTACGGCCTGTAGCCGTGGTCACGGCGCATGATCACCGTGGGCATGGTCTGCTCGATAATCGCGTTCATCGTTACTTGAGTGTCTGGAGGCGGACTCCGTGTAATTTATTGTCGGTGGTCAGGGCCGCACCCTCGTCGGCCTCTTCCTTCTCATACACGCCGTAGATCTGGTCCATCGACACGACCCAGGCGGTTGCCAGCGGCGAGTACCAGGCGTGCGGTGTCGGCCGGCGCTTGATGATCTTGAAGAAGTGGTCGCCGGCCCAGATGTGACCGGATGAGTTCGGCGCCGTGCCCACCGTGAGCTGCGACACGTAAAGGGTCGCCTGGTAGACCTTGCCGATCTGCGCCTCGTGTACCGCCATGCCCTTGGTGTCGCCGTTGTAGAGCGCCTGCGTGAACTTCTCAATCTTGAGCAGCCCGCCCCAGCAGGCAGGCGAGACGACGCCCTTGAACGGGGCCTTGCCGGCGGAGTCACGCAGGTACTGCCAGGCGCGGATGAAGTTGTCATCCGTGAGTTCAGCGGTGAGTGTGCCCACGGTTTGCGTGGTGTTGTCATCGAACAGGGCTCCCGCAGCCACGTCCATCGCGCGGGCGAGGGCGTACGAAGCGGCCATCGTGAACTCACTGCGGATGTTGTACTTCGACATCACCTCAGCGAAGTCCTCGATCTCCTGCGCGACGATCTGGTGCGTCGACACGGTGAAGGTCTGCTCCGTCTCGGTGATCGCCTCGGGCGTTGCGTCCGTGCCCGCCGACTTCGTGTTGGCCGTCAGGTTGTGACGGTTCGGCAGGTGGAAGACGTCGCCGGAGCCCTTCATCCGCGCCGTCCAGTCGGCAAACAGGTTGGCGATCACGAGGTCGAAGGTGATCGCGCGGTTAAGCTCGGTGGACCACACTTCGTCGATGAAGCGATCGGCCGTGGTACCCGTAACATTCGCGATTGGAGTATCCCTTTCCGCTTACACCCACAACGGCGTGGGCGTAAACTCCTCGTCCCTAGCCGAGGCTCACGTACTGACGCGTCATCGCGTCGATCTGGTCGGGGTCTACGTCGGCGCCCTGCTCGTTGCGCCGCTTGTACTCGTCAGGCGTGAGGCCACCACCGGAGACTGCAGCGGTCTCGCCCAGAGCCGGCGGGATGCCGGGCTGACGCCAGCCCTCCTTGATCAGGTCGGCCTTGATTTCGTCCGTCAGGCGCGCGCGGTCTGCCGCGGCGTCGGCCTTGGTAGACGACTCGCCCTGCGTCTTCTGGTACTCGATGCCGGCACCGTAGGCGGTCTGCAGCATGTAGTGCTGATAGACCTGCAGGGCGCCGCCCCAGCCGTCAGCGTTGGCCGCGGCGGACACGACGTTGGCGGGAAGTTGCTTGAGACCGAGCGCACGGGCACCGGCCCAGATCGCTTCCTGGATGTCGTCGTTTAGCTCGGCCTGACGCACGTCGGCGTTGTGCTCGGCGTAGTCGCCGAGGCGTTCCTGTAGCTGCTCGGCGCTCAGGTTGGACGCAACGATGTCGTCGTAGAGCGCCGTGGCCGACTGCTCTAGCTGGGTGTGGCGCGTCTCGTCGTTGCTCGCATCGGTGATTTGGGCCTGCGTCTGCTCCGCGCTCCATGCCGCAGCCTGGTTGACGAGCTGAGAGACGGTCGGCAGGGCGGCGCGTTCCTCGGGTGAGAGCCCGGAAAGGATGCGCTCGGCTACACCGGCACGCTCTGCCGCAGGAATCTCGGCCAGCCAGGACGGCAGGTCGTCCTTGTTCTCGGGCGGTTGCTCGACGGGGGGGACGGGTGCGGGCGGGGTCTCAGTGGGTGCGGGAGGCTGCTCGTCTGCAGGCTGTAGCGCTTCGGGCGCCTCGGCGTCGGGTGCGAGTTCGACCTCGTAGCCGTCAATCTGTAGCGGCGCCTCGTTTGTCGGCTGCTCAGGTGGCGTCTCTTGCGGCGGTGTGCTCTCGTCGTCTGGCATCTCTGGCCCTCCAAAAGGCCAACAAAAAAGGCGGTCCGCCGGATTTCACCGGTGGACCGCCTCTGCTTTTCTGGGAGCGGACAGCTCTATTCAGTTGCGCTTAACGTAACCGCATTAGTTTACTGCTGTCAACCTCGCTTTCGACATGAGCCGTCGCATGACCTTCGGATGGCAGGTGCTGCGGCGCGAGATGTCCCAGGTGCCGTCGCTCTCCTCAAGCCGGGCCACGATCTCGAAGCCCGTCAGCTCGTCGTCGGCCAGCAGGCGCTCGACGTGCGGGCGCAGCAGCTCAAGCATGGCGTCGGTTGTCATCGGTCGGGCCAAACTTCCGGGATGAACTTAGCTGGTACCGTTACGCTTGCGCGCGTTTGCCACGTCTTCCGGTACGTCTGTGCGTCGGCCAGCGGTTTGCCCACGACAGCGACAACCCCCGTACCGACTGCCAGTTTGAACAACCCACGCCGTGACAGCTTCGTCATCACTTCGCCCTCGACTTGCGCGGCAGCGCCGCGACCGGCATGGCCTCGACCGCCTTGCGCACGGTGCGCACTAGCTGAATGACACGGCAGCCGGGGCAGAAGCTCTGGGCCCCTTCGTGCAGCACGGCCTCGTGACCCATGCCCGAGAGCGTCAGTGCCAGCGACGGTACGATGTGTATCTCGTGCGTCTCTTCGTCCTCAACGTGGCCGTCCTGATGCAGGTCGTTGATCTCGTTCAGCGCGTCTAGCAGGTCGCGTTTCTCTACTGCGTTCATGCTGCTACCCTCCGTCTGCCCATCGGCAAGGGCGTAACCGTCATCTTGTCCGGCCGCGGGAACTCTAGCAGCTCCGGCGCGTCCGGCCCGCCGGGACTGCGCGGCTCGCCTACCTGAAAGTACGGCGTGCCTGAGTCGGCGCCGACCCCGACGATGCGCTCTGGCGTGACCATGCTCTGATTGGAGCGCTTGAGCCTGCCCATCGGTAGCGCACGCACGCTGCCGCCCTGGTCGAACCCGGTCATCGTACTCAGCGCCTTCATGCGGTTGGCGATGTCCGTGCCCTTGCGCACGTTCGTCAAGCGCTGATTGAACCCGGCCAGTGTCGAGCCGTACTCCGCCAGCCGCTGCACCGGGTCGACGCCGCCGGTCTGGGCGTAGATGCGCTGCGTCAGCACCGCCGCCTTGACCGCGTTATCGTAGGCCCGCTGCTTGATGTCGAGGTTCGTCTGGTACTGCGCCAGCATGGGCGCGAGTTGAGCCGGCGAGATGCCCGCAGCGGCGATCAGGTTGTTACGTAGGTTAGTCGCCTGCGTGATCTTGTTGTTGTGCGACTGGTAGACGTTGAGTTGGTTGTTTAGAGCCACGAGGTCAGACTCGTGCTGGTCGATTATCTGCTGATAGGGCGGAGGGTTAACGACATCACCACCCTTTGCCATCTCAGCCCGCAGGTTAGCGATCTGCTGCTTGGCAAAGGCGATGGCGTCGAGCGTGCTTTGCACCGCCGCCTGTCCGTAGGGCGCGCCGAGTCCCGCCAGCGCTGCGTCCGCTTCCTGAATCTCTACCAGCGGCCCCGCCTGCTGCTTGAGCGCGTTGATCTCACCAGTGATCGTCTCAGGGTCGCCGACCGGCCCGAGCGCGGCACGTTCGTTGACCAGGCCCATAGCGGCCTGATACGGCGCCTGCGCCTGCTCGGTGGCAGCGATCTGACCGATCAATTCGCCCTCGTTGCCCAGTTCGCCAAGCCCAACGTAGTCTTCGCGCAGGTCGCCCAGGCGGTTGATACGTTCGTTTAGCGCCTTGACCTTGCTGTAGTAGGTGCCGGAGGATGGCTGGCCCTCGGGCGTGAAGCCCAGCGGCACGTCAATCGGCGTGGGATTGGGGCGTCCGGCGATGCGCCACTGGTAGGCAGTAGCGTCGCGCTGGCGCTGCACGTTGGCCTCGCGCTGCCGCTCAGCTAGGAACGGGTTGAAGATCGCCTGGTCGAGCGGGTCGAACTGCGGGCCCTGCGCCACAGGTGGCGGCGGTGGCGGTGGCGGTGGTGACCACGGTGGTACAACCGGCGGCGGCGGGGCTACAGGTGGTGCGACGGGCGGCGCCACAGGCGGCGGGGCTATCGGCGGCGGGATCACAGGTGGAGCTACAGGTGGTGGGATCGGCGGCGGCGGGGTGCCACCTTCAAAGCTACCGCCTTCGGCCATGCTGACTAAAGGGCGCATCGACTTCGCCCTCCGTGGCATCGCCAGCACCGTGCCGCCACGTGCCGCGCCGGGCAGCTCTTCGTCGCGTTGGTCGGCAAGGTCGAGCAGATCCTGCGGCCCCGGCCCCTGGTTCTGGAACCACGTGCCCTGTCCCGTTGGCGGGTTGCCGGAGTACTGATTGGCGTTGGCAGCGGTCAGCGCGGTGATGGCGCCAGGCCCGCCGCCGCGCTGGTTGATCGCGGTGTTCAGCGCCAACGTCTGCGCTGCGTTCAGCGCCGGGTCTGAGCTGAGGCTGCGGCCGGTTGCGGCGCCAACATCGGTAGCGGCGAACCGCGAGCTGGGTGACTGTGGTGTTATGGCGAAGCCGTAGCCCGTGCCCTTATCGGCGCTGTTTAGTTGCACGTTGGAGCCGCCGATGCTCATGGTCGCGGCGCCGCCGGGACCGATGTTGAACGGCACGTCGTAGGCGCGGTTGGCGTCGCCCGTGTTGCCCTCGCCCTTGACGTATGAGCCGGGTACGCTGACCGAGATGTCGGGGAAGAGCATCTGTGGGTTGATGCTCGGGTCGTAGCCGCCGCCGCCCGCCGAGTTACCGAAGACGATGTTGTTGCCGGTGCGTCCGTTGCGGGCTCCGGGGCCGAACTGAATCTGTGGTCCGTTAGGCGTGTTGGCCCACAGCGTGTTGAGCTCGTCACGATCGCGTAGCGTCTGACGTCCCTCGGACGGGATGCCGAGGCCGGGGACGTTGTACGCGCCGAAGCCGGGCAGCGTGGGCCCCTGGTCCTTGTAGAGCGTGCCCGCCATGCCCGCCAGCCCAGCGTTGGCACGCTGCGTCGGCGACGCACCAGCCGAGACGGCGATACGGTCGCGCAGGCCGTCGTTGCTCTGCTGCGTGTTCTGCGCCTGACGGGACTGTAGGGCTGCGCGCTGCTCGTCGCGGGTCGAGAAGGTCGGGTACCAGAGGTTCGATGTGCGGTCCCATGCGTAGGCGGCTCCGCCAGGGCCTACCGCCTTGGCACCGTTGTTGATCAGGGTGTAGCCCTGAGGCGGCGACTCGACGTACTTACCCGTAGCGAGTTGCTGCGCTCGCTCGTTGGCTGCGTTCTCGGCGGCGAAGTTGCGATTGCTACCACCGGTAGGCGGCGTTGCGCCCGTACCCGGCAGCGTAGGCTTGACGCCGGGGCCGGCAGTCGGTGCAGCAGGTGGCGCGGCGGGCGCTTTCGGTGCGCCGGCGCCGTTCGTCGTCTCCCATGCGAGCCACTGGTCAAACTGCGTGACGGGGTTGTACGGGTTCAACTAGTACTTCTCCCAGACGTAGTAGGGCACGTGATCTTTCCACTTCTTCACGCGCCGCAGGCCGAGGCCGCGCGGACGTTCCTTGATCGCGTAATAGGCGTACTCAATGGCCTGCTCCCAGCAGACGAACATGACGCCAACGAAGGCGATGGCCGCTACCACGACAACAGGCGTTGAGCCCTCCTCGAAGCCTGCCAACTGCATCAGAAGGGTTGCCACAAAGACGGGTACGAGACTAAAAATGACACCGCTGATCGTGTAGAGAACGAACATGCCGATTGAGGCACCGATGGCTTTTAGCAGGCTCACTTCGACGCCACCTTGTTCCATGCGGCCAGGCTATAGACCTTCGAAGTATGGCCCGTCTGCCACAGCAGCACGTTTAGATCGGGGTGCGCTCGCAGGTAGTCGGGGCGCTCGTATTCGCCCTCGCCGGACGGCAGCGACTGATACGTCCTAACCTGGTCGCCCAACGGCCCACCGCCTAAGTTCGCGTAACTCACGAAGCCCTCCTGCCGAAAGCCCACCGTGAAGTTGATCTCGGGTTCGCCCTTACTATACGACTTGTACGCCTCAACCGCGTCGGGTGTGTCCAGCGTGCGGACATAACCGCCGGCGTAGAGCAGCGCGTTAGCGTCCGGGTTGTCAACGCGGTAAGCCGTCTTGTTCACGCCGTCCGCGTTGTAAGCGCTTACCGCGGCCTTCATCTCGGGCTGGTCGTAGAACTGCTGGATCGCGCTGTCGTTGGGGCCGACGCGCGGCAGCACGTTGAACGCCAACCGCCCGGCGAACTCGGGACCGCTGGCCTTCGCCACTGCCGTCAGGTAGCTCAACTGCAGCGCGCGTAGGGTGTCGTAGTCGGTCTTGCCGTCCTCTAGCTTCGGCACCTTATCGTAGAGCGCGCGGTAGCCGGTCTCGGCCTGCTGGATGCGCGACGGCTTGTAACTGCCGCTGTCCTCGCGCTCCGGGTACTTGATCTTGTCTACCGAGTCGTACATGTGCCGCTCTAGCGCTGTGGCTGCCGTGCGCACCTGGAACGGCGTCATCGTGCCATCCTTGAGCGCGGCATCGAGTTTATCGAATGCGGGGCGGTAGGACGTCTTTAGTTCTTCGCGCTGCTGCAGCACCGCCTCGCCCTTGTTGCCGCTCTTAATCGCTTCGTCGCGCAGGCGCTGAAGTTCAGCGGGGTCCAGTTGTGCGTTGACCAGCTCCTTCTCACGGCTGCCGAGCTGGGCATAGGCGTCGTTCTTACCGATGAGCGGTGCCAGGTCGGGACCGAAGACCTTGTTGCGGTCCATGTCGAAGATCACGTCGTTGCGTTCGCGCGTGCGCTCACGCTCGGCGGTGCCGCCGTAGTTGCTGGTGTTCAGGCCAAAGAAGCCCGTTGCCGCGGTGATGATCGCGTTAGTGATCGGGTTGGTGTTCGTCTCTTCGGCTACTCGCCATGCCTCTACGACTTCCTGGACCCAGAGGGGCAAGAGCATCGCCGCCGCCCTGTCGAGACCCGCACGCCCGAACATGCCTTTATCCCAGTATTCGGGGCGCAGGTAGTTCAGTTCGTTCTCAGCGCCTAGCTTCTCGTCGAGCCCTGTCGCGCGCGCGGCGGTGAACCCGGCTCCGAGCAGCGGGCTCAGGCGGTTGCGTACATACTCGGCCACGGCGCCGCCACGGTACACACCGTTCTCATCCTGTCGCGGCAAGATCGCTGGCGTCGGGACACCGTTCTTCTCTCCCTCGACAACCTGACGCACCATGTTAAAGATCGGCGCATAGCCGCCCCACAAGGGGATGTGCAAGGGGCCATCACTGATCTCACCCTTGGCCCAATCGACGGCCATCCCGGCAGAGGCAGCGAGGCCCATGATGCCGAAGGTCGTCGCGAAGAAGCCCGCGTGCTCACGCATGGCCTCTTGCCAGACCGAGCCGCCGACTTGCCAGGTGCCATCGGAGAGCCGGTGGAAGGGCAGCAGGTAGCCGGTGCCTTCCACGATGCCCAGCGGCATACGCAAGGACGTGAACAGCGAGCCAGCAGCGTTGGCAAACTTCTCGTCTATCCCCTTGTTGATCAGTGTGCCGCGCCCACTGATGCGCTCGTACATGTTGGCAGCAGACTGCACCTCTATCGGCGTGGCGTTGGGATGGTTCTTCACGAAGCGCGTCAGTTCCTCGACACGGGTCGCGTTGATGCCCATCGTGTTCATGCGACCGGTGACGTTCCACGGCATACCCAGCACGGGCAGCCGCCCAAGCCCCTGCGATGTCAGCACTTCGCGGTCGACCATCTGGACCTTATCGCCCCAGCCTGCGAGGTTAAGGTCGATATGAATGGGCTTACCGAAGCGCCCGCTCAGCACGTTATCGACGTCGTTTAGCAGCCGGTCCTTCAACTCCCTGACTGCCAGGTTGTTGCCGGCATCCGTGGTGCTGCGGGCCATGTAAGCGATGATGTTCTTGGTCTGAGCTGCGTTCGTGACGTTAACGGTGGAGATGCCGACGTTGCGCAGGAGCGACCCGGCATCGCCACCGAAGGGGATGTAGGATACCTCTCTCGCCGCAGCGAACAGCTTGCCGAAGATGTTGACGCTCTTCGCCGCCCCGGCGAGGTCCGTCTGCCCGTAACGCGACGCAACAGCCGCACCGCCTGAGCCTGCCGGGCGCTGCGTCGGGTCGGCCCAACCGCGACCACCGCCGCGCTGTGCTGCCGCGTCAAGCCCATTCTGTGAGCCAAGGAACTCCCGCTGGGCCGGCGTGAGATTGTCAGCCGCACCGCCTGGACCCTGCACCAAACCGAGCTCGGCGTTCTGCGTCCTGACCGCGGACGTGGCGCGGCCTTCGGCGCCCAGTGCTGCCTCGATCATGCGTTCGTTCTCTGCGTCGGCCGCGCGCTGCAGTTTCTCCAACTCGATGTCACGGGTGAGCTTGGTTCCCTTCGCGAACGCCTCCTCGTCCATGACGTTACCCAGGCGTCGCGACTCGGCGAGCGCATCGTCGGCGCTCAATGCGCGCACGTCAGAGGGCGCGGGCACTTGCTGCGCTGCCCGCTCGGCTTGCCGTGCCTGGTCGATGTAGGAGTCGATGCGACCTGACGCGCCCGCCAGCCGTCCTTGGCGCGCAATCTCGGGATCTGGTGCGTTAAGCGGTGACTGCGGTGTCCTGCCTGCCAGCCCAAGGTCGCGCATGTCCGGCATCTCCGACGGGACCTCTTCGTACGGAAGCTTGATACCGCGCTCCGTGGCTTCGGTGTAGCGTGCCCTCAGCTCCGGCGCCGTGCCGTTGCTATCGAGCCCGGCGTTGTAGAGGCGGGTCCTGATCTCGTTGCCTTCCATCCCCTGAACGGGCGGGTTCGGTGGGTCGCTGAGCGCGTAGACCTGAGAGATGTTGTACTTGTCGAGGTCGTTGACCGGCAGAGCGCCGGGGTTGGGCACGTTCTCCGACACGAAGTCGTCCCAGAGTTCACGCGTCGGCGTGGCGCTAGCAGGTGGGGGCGTTGCCGCTACTGGCCCGGCAACTGCCTCCGGTCCGGGGAGCGAGCCCGGAGTACCCCCACCTGCCGGC
>Ga0209518_1004302_pt1 | contig 11502 bp, 10 predicted proteins | sample RifGroB1_FD_183993 | JGI IMG/M metagenome (GOLD analysis project Ga0209518, IMG submission 183993) | Groundwater microbial communities from Rifle, Colorado, USA - Groundwater B1 (SPAdes) (version 2) | ecosystem: Environmental > Aquatic > Deep subsurface > Groundwater | place: Rifle, Colorado... | reverse complement strand
ATATCAGGGAGTTGTTTGGTTTTGCAAAATACGATCCTACTAACGATGAAATAAAAAGAACTTATGCGGAATTATCTCATTTTCACGACCGTATAACTAATTTGCAATATATGCCTACAGAAGAAGAGGCTCTTTTTTTAGCAGGAAATCTTCCTATACAGATTGCAGGAGAACCTTCTGAAAAAATAGAAGTTCCGAATTACAAAAACTTGCCAAGAGTTGATACGAATTATTTGCGGAGCGGGTTTTGTCTTATTTTAGCAGAGGGACTGGCGCAAAAAGCAGCTAAAGGATTTAGATTGCTGGAGAATGCAAAAAAAAATGGAATTAAATCAACCGGGTTTAATTGGTTAAAAGAATATGTGGACTTGCATGAAAAGCACAGTATTAAAGCAGATAAAAAAGGAGATATTCCCGTATATATTAAAGACATCGTCGCCGGAAGACCAGTTTATGGACATCCTAAAAAATCCGGAGGGTTTAGATTTAGATACGGAAGATCAAGAATTTCCGGTTTTAGCGCAGTTTCTTTGCATCCCGCCACGATGGGCATTACAGATAATTTTATTGCAACCGGGACGCAGTTAAAACTTGAACGCCCTACAAAAGGATGCACAGTTACTCCCTGCGATTCCATTGATGGTCCTATTATTAAATTATTTGATGGCAGTGTTAAAAAATTAGAAACTAAAAAAGAAGCAGAAAAATTTTATAAAGATACTGAAGAGATAATTTATCTTGGAGATATTTTATTTCCTTTTAGCGACGTTATCAACAGAAACGCTGATTTAATCAGACCGGGATATGTGGAAGAATGGTGGAATTTAGAAATTAAGGAAAAGAATCAAAATTTTGAGATTGATTATTTGAATGTTGAATTTGAAAAAGCTTTAGAATTAAGCAAGCAGTATCAGATTCCCCTCCATCCAAAATATATTTTTTTTTGGACACAAATTTCCCGAGAAGAATTCAGCGGATTAATTAATTGGCTGCATTGCTCCTGGATTGACGGGAAGATTATTCTGCCTTATAATAAAACAGAAAAAATAAAATTCGCTATTGGAAAAAGGGCTTTGGAGTTAATTGGAATAGAACATGAAGTCAGCATTGAAAATGTTATTTTAAGCAAAGAAAATAGCAAAGCTTTGCTGACAAATTTTGGAGTGGATTATAAAATTATTGATAGCGCTGAAAAAATTTTTTTAAAAGATTATTTTAATGCAACAAAATTTAATGAATTTAATAATTATTCCAGCGTTTTAGAAATTGTGAATAATCTTTCTGATTTCATCATTAAAGATAAGGCAGGGGAATTTATTGGTTCAAGAATGGGCCGTCCGGAAAAAGCAAAATTAAGAAAATTAAAAGGAAGCCCAAATGTTCTTTTTCCGGTTAGTAAGGAGGGGGGAAGATTAAGGAGCATTCAAACTGCCTGTGAAGTTGGAAAAGTTAAAAGCATTTTTCCAATTTATTTTTGTGAAGATTGCAAAAAAGAAATAATTTATCCGTATTGCGAAGATTGCGGGAGAAAGACAAAAAAAATGTATTTTTATCATACTAATAATGAAAAATCTTTTGATAATTTGAAAGAAAATTTAAAAGGACTTTCTTATTGCGCTCAGAATTTAGATATTAATTATTATTTTAATAAAGCTGCAGCAAAACTGGGTTTGAAAAAAAACGAAATTCCTCCATTAATCAAAGGTATTCGCGGGACTTCTTCTAAAAATCATGCCGCCGAAAATTTAGCTAAAGGTATTTTGAGGGCGAAATATGCTCTGCAGGTGAATAAAGACGGAACTATCAGGATGGATGCTACTGAACTTCCTTTAATTTGTTTTAAACCAAAAGAAATTTCTGTTAGTGTTGAAAAACTTTTGGAATTAGGATATGACGAAGACATTTACGGGAAACCTCTGGAAAATTTAAATCAGATTTTAGAATTAATGCCTCACGATGTTATACTTCCCTGCTGTAAAAACTCTTTAGATGAAAAAGCAGATGATGTTTTTCTTAAGGTCACAAAATTTGTAGACAGCGAATTAGAGAAATTTTATGGATTAAAAAGTTTTTATAAACTTAAATCAAAAGATGGATTAATTGGACAGCTTGGTGTTTGTATGGCCCCGCATAATTGCGCGGGAGTTATTTGCAGGTTTATTGGTTTTTCAAATACTCAGGGATTGTTGGCAAGCCCATATATGCATGCAGCTATTCGCCGCGACTGTGATGGCGATGAAACTTCGATTATGCTTTTAGGAGATGTTTTGCTTAATTTTTCAAGAGAATTTTTACCTGCCCATAGAGGGGGAACTCAAGATGCGCCGCTTGTTTTAAATGCAAAAATTGATGCAGGGGAAGTTGATGACCAGATTTTGGATTTTGAGGTTTTAGGAAAACATGAATTATATCCTCTTGAATTATATAGAAAAGCAGAAAAAAGATTGCGTTCTTCGGAAGTTAGCGAGGTGAAGACCATTAAAGAAGTTTTGAAGATTGGCGGAGACGCATTTAAAGGAATTGGATTTACCCACGACACTGAAAATTTAAATGAAGGAGTTTTATGTTCTTCTTATAAACTTTTACCGACGATGCAGGAGAAAGTCCGTCGTCAGATGGAATTAGTTGAAAAATTAAGAAGCGCAGATACTTCCGATGTTGCAAGAATGATTATTGAAAGACATTTTATCAGAGATATGCGGGGAAATTTAAGAGGATTTTCAACACAAGAGTTTAGGTGTGTTAAATGCAATGAAATTGTCAGAAGACCGCCTTTAGAAGGAGCATGTCCCGTTTGCAGAGGAAAATTAATTTTTACAATAAATGAAGGCGGGATTAAAAAATATTTAGAGCCGGCATTAGATTTAGCCGCAAGATATAATTTATCTCCTTATTTAAAACAAAATTTAGAATTAGTCAAAAGATATATTGAATCTATTTTTGGAAGGGAAATAGAAAAACAAGAAAAAATTGAAAGGTGGTTTTGAAAGATTTAAAAACTCATTTCCCTTAATCTATTTATGAAAAAGGGTGCAAGGAGCGCAAAAACTGAAAATAAAGGATTTGTTTGGTTTTCTTTGAGAATTAGTTTTTATGTTATGCTCTTGTTATTAGCATTATCCTTTCTTAATAATGTAATATTTATTATTCTTTCAATATTTGTCATTCTTTTATCAATATTTGCAATAATAATTTCAATAACCCATTTATATATTTATAAAAGAAAAACATTTCCAATTATTGTATTAATTATCTCAGTTCTTTCATTATTAACTATATTATTTTTTTATGTAGGATTACTTAGCGAAGTGGCATAATTAGAATAAATAGAAAAAGAATTAAAGTTTTTAAATCTAAATTCTTTTATGAATATCTGATTAAATTTAGAGAATTTGAAATGAAAAATGATGAGGAAGGAACAAGGAAAATTAAAAGCGAATAAGGGAGATGATTATAATGTTCCAATTTGGACAATTTTCTCAGTTGCAGTTATTGCTTTGTTTGTGAATCTTTATCATTTTTGGACAGCTAAGGATATAGCAGAATTTGTAAAAATTATGCAATTATTTTTTGGGTTTGTAAGTTTAGTTTATTTAGCGTTGTTAATTGAAGGATTTAGTCAAAAAAAATTGTCCTGTGAAATAGAATTAAAATACAAGTTAAACTATATCAGTGCAGAGTGGATTTTTGAATTTTTTATTTTTTTGCCTTTGTTATTAATTTACGATTTTAGTATTTTTAATCTTGTAAATATCTTTCCTCAAATCAAATTGGGCATATTTATTTTAATGATATTAATTACAACGATTATAATTATTAATTGGATAAGAAGAAATTGTGCGAGAGTAATTAAGAAAAATAGAGAAAAGATTAATGAAGTAAAATTACCTTTTGATAAATTTATTTATTGGTTTTTAATTATTATTTTAATCTTATTGCTTTTGATAATTTTATTTTCTCTTGTGCAAATGCTCGGATTTTTTAGAATATTATCACAAACAGCTTAATTAATATTGATTAATTCAATTTCTAAAATTCATCAACAAAATAATTTAATTTATTTCTAAGAAATCTTTTTATTTAAGCCAAAGAATCATCTCTAACACATCTCACTTCATAATCTTTTTTGAAATCTTGGGAAATTCCCTCATAACCTGTTTTGAAATAAACAAACCAGTGAGTTCCTTTTGTTTTGGGATATTCAGTTGCTGTCCAATAATAATCGGTTTGAGTATCTGTAAAAAATGCGGTGTCAATTGTAACCTGTTCTGGAGGAACTGTTATAACTAAACTTTTTAACTCATTTACTTTTGGAAGCCTCCAATCATCTTTTTTTCCTAATTCTAAATTATTACAATAATCATTTGCATCCTGCCAGTTTTTTGCAGGCTCGGGTTTTGCGCTTTTTTGCCAGCATAAATTTTCTTCCCCATAAAAGATAGTTCCCTGTCCGCAATCTTTTACTTTTAAATTTTCATTTGTTACATTGCCTGTTTTTTCTTGAGGAAAAAGAAGCATTAAGACAATGACTGCAATTACCATCACAAAAATTGCAGTTAGGATATTTTTGATTTTCATGTTTTTATTAAGATAAATCATTTAATAAATGTTTTTGCGCTGAGATATTATTACCTGTAGGGAATTATATTTTGGGTTTTTTTAAAGAAGATTTAGATTCCCCACAAATAAAACAAAATCGTCGGAATCAGCAAACACCCCATCATATTTGTTCTTTTTACATCAAGAGAAAGGCAGTAAATTCCCGTGAAAGTTGAAAGAATTAAAATTAATAATCCCAAAAATCCAGAAACCAAAAAAACAATTACCATTAAAATTATTAAAGCAATTTTTGAAAACAGAGAATAATTTATCTGATTTATTTTTGATGAAAATATTTTTGCTAAATATTTTGTTGTGAAAAACGCAAGAATTCCTGAAATTAAAATTGAGATTAAAATTAAAATTAATGTTTTCAAGGACAAACTTCCAAGAAGCTGTTCAACTGCATATGCTGCGCCTGTTCTTGTTTTTGAAATTAAATAAAGAGTAATAAATGAAAATCCCATGACGAGAATATTTGTTGCTCCGAGGAGAATAAGAAAACTTTTATTGTTGTTTTTATTTGAATTTGTAATCGTATGTCCGAGTATTGCTGCCTGTCCGCTTCCAAGAGCCGGAAGAAAACCACATAAGGGACTTGAAATCAGGGCTCCAAGAACTGGTTTAAAAATTTTCTTTTTTTCAAATTGAAATTCTGTTTTTTGCTCCGGAATTTGCGGTCTGTTTTTTATACTCATTAACAGCATTGAACTTCCAAATAATCCAGTCAGCAATGGCAAAAGCGGTTCTTTTAATTCCTGAAGATTTAAAACGCCAAATCCTAAAATTCCTGTTAATAAAAAAACAAAAAATGCAGAAAATTTATTTTTTTCCATTAAAATAAGAATCCCGGAAACTGCAATTAAAATATATGGAATTATATTTTTTGTCAGCGTATAAATTTTTGGAAAAAACCAGAGAGAGGGATAAAAAATTAAAATAAGAATAAAAACGGCAGCTAAGCTTCCGTAAGCCGTCAGCATTATAGCTTCATAACCCTCTCCTTTTTTCAAAAGTTCGTGTCCGGGCAAAACTGAAAGTTCTGTATCAGTGTCAGGACATCCCAAAAAAATGCTTGGAATAAAATCAATAAATATATGCGTAATTGCTATTGCGACGATAAATATTACAAGATATAATGGATTTATATTAAAAAGAAGTGTTGAAGAGAGTGAAATTAAAAAAACTCCGATGAGATTTACATGAATTCCCGGAATTAATCCTGTGAAGACGCCAAAAAAAGTTCCTGTAAAAATCGCCAAAAGAATTTGAAGGAGCATTTTATTTTAAAAGAATTTTCGCTTTTTAGTTTTTTTGGGGTTTTTATATTTTAATTTTTTTGCAATTAAATTTATTTTATAATTTTGCAGTTCAATTAAATTTATAAACCTCTTTTTATTAAATTAAATATGCAAAAAAGGGGTTTGATAATTTTTAGTTTAATCTTTTTAATAAGTTTTGTTCTTCTTGCAAGTGTTTTTGCTCAAGATACAACTAATACAAATGTTGTTGAAAATAATTTACCTGTAGAAGTTCCTGAAAATACTTTGGCGTCTTCTGTAGGATATGTTAGTCCAGAGGGGGGTGAAGTTGATTTAACTGAAGACGAGGAAGTTAATGTTTTAGTTAAAGAGGCAGAAGGATTTACTGAAGAATTAAGTGTTAAAGCTGGAATAACTCCTGATAGTGGAGCATATTTTATAGAAGATAAAATCCTTGCGCCTTTTAGAGATGATTCAGTTAATAGAGAGAGAAAAATTGCTGAAATGCAAGAGATGATGCAAAAAGGAGATATAGAAGCTGCAAGAAAATCTTTTGAAAGATATCAAAGATATGCAGATGATTTTGAGAGAGAAGTTTCTCCTGAAGAAAGAGCAGAAGCATTAAGAAGTTCTCAAGCAATTAGGGGAGTTGCAATTAGAGAGATTGCGCAAAATATGCCTGCTGGAGAAAAAGATGAATTTGTCAGAGAGATAGTTTTAGGAGAAAAAGATATTGAAACTGCTGCAGAAATTGCTTCTAAAATATCTGAATTATGCTCGCAATTATCAAAATTAGATCCATCACAATATGAAAAAGTTTGCAGAATAGAAGGAGATGCTCCTGACTGGAGAAAAAAACTTGATAAAGATTTAACAGAAGAGCAAAGAGCAGAGGCTTTAAAATTTGGAGAGATAATGTCGCAGTGTTTTGAAACTGCAGGACAGAATTGTAAATGCGAAGAAATTTCATATCCTGATTTTGCTGAAGCATGCTCTATTGCAGCGCCGTTAGCAACTGCATGTGAGATTGAAAATAATGAAGATGCTTGTGAACAATTAGATGATTTAGAAATGCCTGAACTTCCAGATTATTTGCAGGATATTATGGATGAACTTGAAGGCGGAATGAGTGAAAGTAAATATGGGATGTTTCTTCCTCCTGAATGTGAAGATGCGGGAGCTAAATCACCAAAAGATTGCGCAAAAATTATGATAAACACGCATGCTCCCGAAGAATGCAGACCAGCGCTTCTTGCTGCGAATGTTCAAAATGAAAGACAGGGAAGAGAAATTTGCGAAAAAATTATGTTTGAACAAAATGCTCCTCCAGAATGTGTTGAGGCAGGAATTACAAATTCCGGAGAGTGCGGAAAATATATGTTTAAAGTAAATGCTCCGCAAGAATGCATTGACGCTGGAATGGATGGAAGTTCTAAAACTGATCCTATGGCTTGCAGAAAATTCATGGAAAGTCAATTTAGTGGAGAGGGACAAGGAGGATGCGCGCCTGGAACAGTTTGCGTTCCTGGAAGTCAGTGGGCACCTGGAACCGGACCAAACATGAGAAATTCAGGAGGAGTAAAAGTATTTCGGACCCTATGAAAAGATTAGAATGTTATGAAGGAGCTACTCAGTATGTTCAGGGATATAGAAATGATTTTCAGGAAAATTTTAACAAAATAGATAGGCCGCAATTTGATGTAAATCGTCCCCAAGAATTTGAGCAAAGATATGAAGAAAGATTTAGACAAGATTATCAACAACCTTATCAGCAAGGGGATTTTCAAGGCGGACAATTTCAACCTCCTCAGCAATTTCAACAACCGCAAGATTATCAGCAACAATATCCGCAACCAGGAACATATCAACAACCTCCTCAAGATTATCAGCAACCAACAACTACAACAACAGAACCAGCAACAACGACTACTGATTCAGGAACTTCAAGCAGTGATGGAGGAAGTGAAGGAGGAAGCATTACAGGCGGAGTTATTTCTAATAGTGGGTTTTTAAGATATTGGTTTTTTGGATGATTTTTTTTTTTGAAAAAATATGAATAAATTTTTAATAGAGTGTTTAGTAAATGAAAAATAAAAAATCAAAAGCAGTATTATCAAAAAAAGCAGGATGGATTATTTTAGCAATTTTAGTTATTCTTGACGCATCTCTTGATTTAATTTTTACAGGGGGAGCAGGGCTTCAAAGTCCAGTATGGGAGCCAATATCAAATTTTCTTAAAATAAATAATCCTCTTTTTTTAACCCCTCTTATTTTAATAATTTTTTATTTTGGAATTAAAGGCAGTGCTTGGCTTGCAAGAAAAGTTGATAAGGTTTCAATTAAATCAGAAGAATTAGTTTTAACCGCGTTAGTTCTTGTTTATGGTCTTTTTGATTTATGGCTTATTTTAGTTTATTTTTTTAATTTTAGTTTATTCAAAAGCCATTATTATTTAATTCCAATTTTAATTGTTATTGTATTAATTTATAGTTTGTGGGCCGAGAAGAGATTGAAAGAAAGTAGTTAATTCAATCAAAAATTTCAATATTTTCTCTCACGCATTTGACTCCATAACTTGATTGAAAATCTCCCGTATAGCTCCAATAAGAATTCTCTTTATTAAATTTAATAAAAGCATGGGCGTTTTTGTAATCTACCATTTGGGTAGATGTCCAAAAAAATCTTTCTCTGTAAATTGTACTGTTTGTAAGCATATAATTTTTTATGGATTTAAATTCATCAAGAGTGGGCAGTTTCCAGTCATAATAATTCGCAAGATTTAAATTTTTGCAATAATCTTCTGCATCTGTCCAGTTGTCTGCTGATTTAAGCATTTGATATTTTTCCCAACACAATTCTCCCGAATAATAAATAGATGTGTTTTTCCCGCAATCTTCTAATATCTTTAGTTTTTCTGATTCCTGAACAACATTTCCTGAAATTTCTTTTTTGTTGATTAATAAGATTAAAAGAAGGACAACTAAAATTATCAAAAATATCCATAAAAAATTCAGCAAAGAAGAACCTTTAATTTTACTCATGATTTTAAAACATGTAAATTATTAATAAAGATTTAGATAGTAAAGTTTAATAATCAAATTTTCTTTTTTTTATAATGGAATTAAATGAAAAACTTGAGCTGATAAAAAGGAATACAATTGAAATTATTAATAAAGATTTAGATAGTAAAGTTTAATAATCAAATTTTCTTTTTTTTATAATGGAATTAAATGAAAAACTTGAGCTGATAAAAAGGAATACAATTGAAATTATTAATGAAGAGATTATTTTAGAGTTGTTAAAAAAGAAAAAAAGTCCGGTGATTTATTGCGGTTATGAGCCGTCGGGAGATATTCATCTTGGACATCTTGTCAGTATGACAAAACTTTTGGATTTGCAAAAAGCAGGATTTAAAATAAAAGTTCTTTTTGCAGACTGGCACGCGTATTTGAATCAAAAAGGAGATTGGGAGTTTATTAATTCTGAATCAAAAAAATGGGAAAAAGAATTTAAAGCATTTGGATTGACAAAGGCGGAGTTCGTAAAAGGTTCAGAAATACAAAGGAATCTTAATTATATAGACGATGTTTTTAATCTGGCTCTCAAGAATACGATTAATCGAGGATTGAGAAGTATGCAGACAGTTGCGCGCGATATTGAAAATGCAAAAATTTCTCAAGTAATTTATCCTCTAATGCAAATTACGGATTTTAAATATTTAAAAGTTGACGGCGCGCTTGGAGGAATTGAACAGAGAAAAATTCATATGCTTGCTTTAGAAAGTTTAAAAGATATAAATTATAAACAACCCTTTTTAATTCATCACGAATTAATTCCAAGTTTGAAAGGGCCAGAACACGGGAAAATGTCTTCAAGCATTAAGGAAAGCATGATTTCAATTTTAGATTCTGATAAAGAAATTAAAGATAAAATTTCAAAAGCATATTGCCCTGAAGGGGATATCAAAGAGAATCCAATTTTATCAATAATTAAATTAATTATTTTTCCATCTCGGGAGAAATTTGCAATTGAAAGACCTGAAAAATTTGGGGGAAAAATTGAATTTGGAAGTTATCTTGATTTAGAAAAATCTTTTTTAGAAAAAAAGATTCACCCGATGGATTTAAAAAATTCTTGCGCAAAATATCTCTCCGAAATTCTCGTGAAAATAAGAAAGAACATTTAGATTGGAGGATGTTTGCGTAAATTTTTCTGACCGAAAGGTTTAAAAGGGAATTTTTGTATGTCTTCTTACTTCAAAATGATAAAAAAATATAAATTATTAATTGCATACGGAAATGATCCTGGAATTAATCTAGGTTTCCTTAAAGGCAAAAAAAACGAAGAAATTAGCATTGATCCAACATATGGAATAAAGCGCAATGGTGAGAATAAATTAGAAGGAGCGCTTTTTGATTCTATTTATGAAAGATGTTTAGATAAAGATAAGCCCAATGTTGCAATTATACAGGAAAATAAATTAGATTCTCTAAAGGTAAAAGCGTATTTTGCGCCGGAGATGACTCCGTTTCATCCTGAAAGGTTATTTAATAAAAAATTAAAGTTATATATGCATTTGAATAACGGATATATCGTTGTGAAAAGCGATACATTCAAAAAATAATTTCTCAAAAAGTTTTCCCAGATTTTTTATTTTGCATTAATCTTTCAATTTTTATTTTGTTTTAAATTCTACAATATCCAAATCTTTTAATTTATGCTGAAGCCCTACTTTTTGTCCTGAAAATTTTGAGGATGGGCCCCAAATTTTTGTTTCTTTGACTTTTTCAGAAAATCCCTTTAAGATTTTTTCAGCAACTTCTTTTATAGTTGTTTCCGGCTCAAGAATAATTGGATTTGGTGATTTTTGTTTTCCAGGTTCTTTTGTAAAAACCCTTATTTTATTAAAACTTTTGAAAACTTTTTCTTTTAATTCCTCAATTCCTTCGTGAGTGATGCATGAAATAAAAACAAATTCATAATTTTTATATTTTGATTTTAAAGTTGCTTCCAATTTTCTTTTTTCTAATTCTGATAATAAATCTGATTTATTCAGAGCGATTATTTTTTTTCCCTGCGTCTGCAAGAGAGGTTCAATTTTTTTTAATTCTTCAAGATTTTGAATTAAGATTAATATACTGTCTGCAGTATAGACGGTTCCCCTATCATAAAATTCAGAATCAATTGCGGGAATTTCAATCATTTGGATTTGTGTTCCATTATAGGGCATCATTCCAAGGATTGAATGCATAGTTGTAAGATTTGTTTCAGAAATTCTTGGGTGAGCTTTTGTTAGAAGAGATAATAACGATGACTTTCCAGAATTTGTGAAACCAACAATTACTGCCTGCATTTCTGATTTTTTTATTCCTGCCTTTCCTCCTCTGCTTTTTGAAAGTTTTTTTGTTCTTTCTATTTCTCCCTGAAATTTTTTTAATCTTGTTCTTAATTGCTTAATTAAATTCTCGCTGCTTTTATGTTTTGGAGCTACAGAAAGCATTTTCTTTAATTTTTCAATTTTTTCTTCTGTAGTCTTGGCTAGATGATATTCTTTTTCTGCGTGTCCGTATTCGGGTGAAGCATTTACTGGCATAACTCTTTTAAATTAAATAACCTTAAAAACATAATGGATAGAGAAAAT
>Ga0209518_1004297_pt1 | contig 11510 bp, 11 predicted proteins | sample RifGroB1_FD_183993 | JGI IMG/M metagenome (GOLD analysis project Ga0209518, IMG submission 183993) | Groundwater microbial communities from Rifle, Colorado, USA - Groundwater B1 (SPAdes) (version 2) | ecosystem: Environmental > Aquatic > Deep subsurface > Groundwater | place: Rifle, Colorado... | reverse complement strand
GCTAACACAATCTGCAGGAGGAGCAAGTTCATCAGCAGAATGCCCCATAACAGCAGGATTATTATAACCAGAATTATAAGCATAAACTCCTATGCCAGCTATAGCCAAAACTACAATAGCTATTAAAGTATAAAGCCATTTGTTAGTCATAGTTATATTGAATTTGATGGCCATATTTTCACTTCTTTTTTATTAAGGATTATAACTTCCTCTCCTTTTTAAATATTTTGTATATTCTGTATTGTAACCTAAGCGGGACTTTTTTAAAGTAGAATTGCTTTGATTTTTTATGAAGTTTAAGCGAGAAGGGAAAGAACCCCAGCAAAAATGCGATTTTAGTCAAGATGCAGAATTAAAATCGCCGTTCAGTGCTTCGAGGAAAGAGCGCGAGAGAAATCAACGGGTTCTCTCGCAGGGAGCAGAGGCGGTTATTCTAAAAAAAGAAAATTTGATTCTAAAAAAAAGAATAAAAAAATCTTACAGAATTGATGAGCTTGATGAAAAAATCCGCAAGTTGAGAACCCGTTCAGAAACAAAGCTTCTTGAAAGAGCATCAAAAATAATCCCAATACCTAAAGTTGTTAAATCAGACGAGAAATCAAAAGAAATTGACATGGAGTTTATTGACGGCAAAAAACTTTCTGAAAGTTTGGATAATTTTAAACTGGAAAAACAAAAACAAGTTTGCAGGGAAATTGGGAAGAGTGTTGCAAAACTCCATGATTCAGGAATTATCCATGGAGATTTAACTACATCAAACATGATATTAAAAGAAGAGAAGACAATCAGCCATGAGCAGAAAATTAAAGGAAGGAGTGATAATGGGAAACTTGGTTCCCTTTATTTTATAGATTTCGGCCTTGGGTTTATGAGCAACAAGATTGAAGATAAAGCAGTAGATATCCATTTATTGAAACAAGCATTAGAGGCAAAACATTTTCAGAACTGGAAAGCTCTCTTTAAAGAAGTCATTAAAAGCTACAAAAATTCCAGGGATTACAATCTGGTTATTGAGAGGTTAGAAAAAGTTGAGAAAAGAAGAAGATACAGGCATTAATCATTTAATTATCTTATTCAGTTTTTTCTATCCTAATTGTTAATGGATTATATTCTGGTATTTGCCTTAATGCAACTGGGTAGGATACTTCCAAAAAATGATGCAATGGAAAGCAATTATCAAAATTCCCTTCAATTTTTTTTATGTCTTCTTGATTTAGCTCTCCAAGTAAAACTCCACCTATAAAATCATCAAGGATTTGAATGGAATATGAATTAAAAATTTCATCTTTAACTTTTCGGCTATAATAAATATTTGGAATCCATTTTCTATCATCAAATTTCATTGGCGGAAGTATCTTTGAATAAATTAATCTTTTAGGTAAAAAACCTATAACTCCTCTTGGGCAGTTTCTATCATTAATATTTTTAGAATAAAGTGTATAAACAGATTCTGCTGGGAAATCCGCTGATTTTATAGATAAATTCATAGGGACTTTTTTATTAAAAGTATCTAAAAAATATCTTTTATGATTTTCCAACCATTTTATCCCTCCTTCATTCTTTTGTAAAAAAGAGGTCATATCAACTTCAGAGTTTTCCAATGGAATTATTGTTTGAAAGAGAACTGTATCTGAATAATTTGATTCATTCATTTTTTTAACATCAATCACTCTCCCAATCCTTTCTTCTTTCCCAAGAGTAATTCTTGCCAGTTCATAACCTTTAATAGTCATTCCTGTATTATCCTCTAAAGCAAACTTTCTCTCTAAGAAACTGATTTGGATATTTCCCATTGTAAAATTTGGTGAGTGAATTACTTTATTAAGATTTATGTTCTTAGAAATATATCTTAACCATGTATAAGATTAAAATATTTAAAGTAGGAAAAGTTGGTTTTTGAATGATTAAGGTTTTTTCATATGATGGAAAAGAGGTTGAAGAGCCGGATTTTAATGATATTGAAAAAACCAGCCTTTCAAAAAAGACTAAAAATCAGTGGGTTGTATTAAAAAATGCCAGCCATGAGGAGATTTCTAAATTAAAAGAAAAATTTGACATCCACCCGACAATAATAGAAGATCTTTTTTCTCCGCAAACAAGAATAAAGTATGAGGAGCATGTTGATTATACAGTTATAATTTTTAGAGCTATAAAAAAAGTTCACAGTGTTTATGTAAAAACGCAGGTGATATCGATGGTTTTTGGGGAAAGTACTCTAATAACTGTTATAAATGGGGAAAATGACACAATAGACAATTTAATGAAGAATAAGGTGAGATTGGAGTCTCTTCTAAAGAAAGGAAAAGATTTTATCTGCCATTATATCATGGACAAAGAAATTGACAAATATATAGATACAAAAAATATTCTCGGGGAAGATTTTAAAAAACTGGAGAAAGAGTTTCTTAAAAAACCAGGAAAAGAAGTTCTCGGAAGATTATTCACAAAAGAGCTTGTGCTCTTGGAGTTAAGGCAATTAGTAGAATCAACAACAGATTTATGCTTGAGTTTAATTAAACCTATAGATAATTACATCAGCAATGAATTAATTCCTTATTTTAAAGATGTATATGACCATGCATTCAAAACAACAGAATCTCTGAAAACAATTTTAGGAAGGATTAATGGAATGAGGAACTCTTATCAGTCAATAGTGTCAAATAAAATGAATGAAACAATGAGGGTGCTTACAATTATTATGGCAATCATGATGCCTATGACAATTATTACTGGTTTTTATGGCATGAATGTCCGATTGCCAATGCAGGAAAATGACTGGATGTTTGCAATTATCATTTTATTATTGGTTGTTATCTCAATTACTATGTATTTCATGTCTAGAAAAATCGGGTGGATTAAAAGAGATAAAGATTTTTCTATGAATGAAAGTTGATGCATATAAAATTTAATTTAATTTCCATAGCCCCGCCCGGATTTCCGAAGTTTCGTTAGAAACAAGGATACAGAAAATCTTGATTTTCTGGACATTTGAATTCTGGTTGTTTAAATAGCCCCGCCCGGATTCGAACCGGGGTCCCATGCTCCAAAGGCATGAATTCTTGACCACTGAACTACGGGGCTTCAGAAAAGAAAACTGATAATTGTTTATAAGGATTTTGGAGAATTAATTAAACTGCCTCTCATAGAAAACATCTCTGTTAATCTCTTGGACTTTTGGGGTTATCCTAAATAAATTTTTAAAGCTAAATGGTTGATATTTTTCTCCAATTAAAGTTGCTGCAAGTTTTTTATACTCTTGGCTTGCTTCAGATTTAGGACGATACTCTAATAATGGGGTGAATTCTGCTTGGGCTTTTAAAATATTGATATCATGCGGAATCACTGCCATAACAGGAACATCAGCTGTTTTCTCAATATCTTCTAAGGGAATTTCAAAATTTTTATTATGAACCTTATTTAATATCAACCCATTTATAGGGATTTTTCTCTGCCTTGCAAATTTTACTGCTTTGATAGTTGTGCTTAGACTGGAATAGTCAGGCGTTGTTACAGCAAAAATTGCATCAGATGCAAAGATAGCCGCCAAAGTTTCTTCATTAAGCGAAGGAGAAGAATCAATAATTATAAAATCATATTTCTTCTTTAGAACATCTAACTTATCTCTTAATTTTAATGGATTAATCTTTATTTTTTCAAAAATAGATGAAAAGATGACATCAAAATTTTCTAGTTCATGAATTGCACTAGTCACGTTTGCTGTTCTATTTAACACATGATGAAGCGTCACTTCCGGATCCAAAACATTTAAATGAATCCCTAAATTTGGTGCAGAAAAATTAGCGTCAACTAAAAGCACTTTTTTCCCAAAATCTGAAAGTGCCGAACCAAGTGCAATAACGCTAGAAGTCTTGCCAACTCCCCCTTTTAGGCTCAGAATGCCTATTGTCTTGCCCATCTCTTTTAAATGGAAGTTTTATTTAAATATCTTTTTAATGTACTCAAATTTGCATTTCAACACAGCAAGCTTTAAAAAACATGATTACAACTTAATAAGATGCCAAAACAAAAGAAATCAGAGGTTTCTGAACAGCAGGAATCTCAAGAAAATTTTTTAGAAGAAGCGGAAAATACTGGAAAAAATGAAGAAAAACAGACAAAAACAATGAAATTTTCGCAATCAGAATTTGAAAGCAAAGTGATAGATCTTGCGAAAAAAGGGTTTACTAGTGAAAAAATTGGAGAAAGGTTAAAGAAAGAGGGAATTCACTCAAAGGAGTATAGCAAAAAAATATCTGATATCTTAAAAGAAAAAACCCTCTATATTAATCCTGATTTAAAAAATATTGAATCCAAGCTTGAAAAAATTAAAAAACATCATGATTCTAACAAGCAAGATAAAAAAGCTATGAGAGAAAAAGAGAGGGTGTTCGCACAACTCGGAAAACTTAAGAAGTATTTTAAAGTCCAGAAAATTTAAGATTTTGTTTTACCACAAACTCATTGTATTTTACCATGCACTAAAGTGCATGATTTATTTGAAGTCGCTAAAAAATCTTTCAGATTTTTGGCGCCCAGAAAATTCAAATTGGAATTTTCTGAGTTGTGGGACAGAAAACAAAAGACATTGCAAAGCAATGTCCTCTGCCTAGATGTAGAGGATTAATTTTGTTTTCTGCAATTAAATTTTTTTAGTGCAAATGAAAAAGAGGGATAATTCATTAGAGATAGAAATTAAATCTGTTGTCAGTAAATTTCTTGAAAAAATTAAGGATAAAAAGATTCAAATAATAAGTCATTTTGATACAGATGGCATCACTTCTGCCAGCATAATGATTCAGGCACTAAAAAGATTAGACAAAAAATTTTCTTTAAAAATTGTAAAGAGCATTGAAGAGCAGTTTATTTATGGTTTATCAAAAGAAGAAGTAACAATATTTTTAGATTTAGCGTCAGGGAGTTTAAATTACATTGCAAACTCTGGATTGACTGATGTTTTTATAATCGACCATCATGAAATAATCCAAGATATTCCAGAAAATGTTTCTATAATTAATCCGGAATTGCATGGGAAACAAAAAATAAGCAGTGCTGGATTAGCATATCTTTTCTGTAAGGAAATAGATGAAAAAAATAAACAATCTGCGAAACTTGCAATAATAGGGATGATTGGGGACATGCTTGAAAAAGAGATAGATAATTTAAACCACGAAATATTAAATGACAGTGAAATTAAAAGAAAAAGAGGTCTTCTTATATATCCTTCAACAAGACCTATAAATAGAGTTCTTGAATTTTGCTCCAGTAGATATATTAATGGAATTACCGGGAATACCGAAGGAGTTCTTGAATTATTGAGGGGGATAGGGCTAAAGCCAGTAAATGGGAAATACAAAAGCCTCATAGAATTAGATGATGATGAGATGTCTAGACTAGTAACTGCAATAATGTTAACGGATTCAAAATCAGTAAATAAAGAAATTGTAGGGGATATTTTTTTAGTAAAGATGTTTAATAAAATAGAAGATGCTAGAGAATTGAGTGCAATGATTAATGCATGCTCAAGATTAGGAAAAAGTCATATCGCAGTTCAATTCTGTATGGAGATATCAAAAGCAAAAAAAATAGCAGAATCATTGTATATAAAATATAGGCAGCTGATTGTTTCTGGATTAAAATTTGTGGCAGAAACAGAAAAGATAGAGGGGAACGGGTTTGTAATAATTAATGCAAAAAAAGAGATAAAGGATACAATAATTGGAACAATCGCAAGTATAATTTCAAATTCCTCATTGTATGAAAAAGGAACTGTAATAACAACTATGGCTCATTATGAAGATAAAATAAAAATATCTTCAAGAAATGTTGGAAAAACTGGAAGAAATGTGAGAGAAATTCTGAATAATGTTATAAAAATAGTTGGGGGGGATGTTGGAGGGCATGAATTTGCAGCTGGATGCCTTATCGCCAGTGATAAAGAGCAGGAGTTTATTGACAATTTAAGAAAAAATCTTGAGATTGAATTAGTAAAGATTTAAAATGCTTAATTCTATTCCTAATTTATGAGATTAGATGTTGGAGATGTTGTTTTATGCACTGTGGATAGAATCGTTGGAACAGTAGTTTTTGTAAAAATAGACTCAATCGGAAAAGAATTAGAAGGAGGTATTATTCTAAGTGAGATTGCTCCTGGAAGGATAAGGAATCTAAGGGATTATGTTGTCCCAAAGAAAAAAATTGTCTGTAAAATTCTTAGAATTTCAGGGGATAGAATAGACCTATCTTTGAGGAGAGTTACACAAAAAGAAAGAAAAGAAGTTACAGAACAGTTCAAGCAGGAGAAAAGCTATCAAAGCATCTTAAAAAGTGTTTTGGGGGAAGAGGCAGACAAAATTATTAATAAAATTTATGAAAAAGAAAGTATTTATGATTTATTGCAGGAAGCGAAAGAAGACCCGAAAAAAATTGAGATGATTGTTGGAAAAGATAATTCGGAAAAGATACTGGATATTTTAAAATCACAAAAACAAAAAAAAGCAATTGTGAAAAAAGAAATTAATTTAAAGACAATTTCTCCAAATGGCTTAGAACTAATCAAAGGAATTTTAGGAAAAGTTATGGATGGAGAAGTGAATTATATTTCAGCAGGAAGATATTTGATTAAGAGTGAAGCAGGGGATATCAAATCAGCAGACAGCAAGTTCAGGAAAATAACAGAAGAACTGGAAAAAAATGCTAAAAAAGAAGGAATGGAATTTAGTATTAAAGAGAAGTAAATATTATATTTGATTATTTCTATTTATTGGCTAGCAAAGCAAAAAGCTTAAATATGATTAATAAAACATAATTTTATGAAACAAACCTCGGATAAAGAAAAGAAGGGAGTTTTCCAGGTGATTCTGTTAGGAATAGTTTTTGATACAAAAACAAGAAAAATACTTATTGGAAGAAGAGAGAGTGATCCGCATATAAAAGAATTAACATGGGCATTTCCAGGTGGGCGTCCAGAATACAATGAGGAGCTGGAAGAAACTATGGAAAGAAAGATTAAGGATGAAACAGGCCTTGATGTTAAAAATCTCGGGGCAGTATTCTCCAAACTATATCCTGAAAAAAAAGATTTTCTTGCAATATATTATTTATGTGAAGTTGTTGGAGGCAAGGAAAAACCTGCCGATGACTTGATTGAGTTGAAATGGGTTAAACCTGAAAAGCTGGAAGAATATTTCACAACCTCATTTCACCCAAGATTAAAAGAGTACATTCTTAACCTAAAGTAGTGTATTATAAAAGAATTTAAACTAATAAAAATTATATTCAAAATGATAAAAGATGAAAAAATAGCTATGATCGTCGGTGCAAGTTCTGCTTATTCTTATAAAAAGAAAAATCCGTATGCTGAAAATGAAAGAATCATGAGACATGTAATGATGGATATTAAAGCAGGTAGAGATGTAAAAATAGTCGGAATAGCTGCTGCTAATTTTGTTATTAATTATCTAAATAGAAATCCAAAGGCTACAGAAAAAGAAGTGATGCAAAATCTAGCTAATGAAACAGGGAAGATACTTAGTTCTATAAAAGATCAAATAGGATAATTTAAGAAAAATGAAGCTTAAAAAATGCAGACCATGCAAGATTTATACTATAAAAAAGATCTGCCCTGAATGCAACCAACTTACTGATGAAGCGCATTATAAATACATAAAGATAAAATCAGTTAAAGACTAATTACAAATAAAGAGATTTCCTAAGCCTTCGCTATCTCCACAGCAAACTGATTGGAGATTACGCTCGGCTGTAAAACAGAAATCTCTAATTGCCAAATCAGACAATGCAACAGACCTGTTTGATATTAAATCCAATTTGACAATAAAAATAGTATACAAAAGAATAAATAGTTCTTGTTTCTTGAGTCAGTATATAAATCTAAGAAATTTAAGTTATCTGAACAATGATAAATGAAATGTATGAGACTTTGTTAATGAAAGAACAGGCTGAAACATTTAGTAATGGATTTATGTCTTTAGAAATAGCCATAGTTTTGAATGATTTGGATAAGGATGAAAAATCCCCTATGAAAATGCGAAAATCTCTTGAAGACGGAATAAAATTTATGGATGATTCATTAAATGGGTATTATTTCATATCTGGAAAGCATGATGAAAATTTTATATCAACAATAGATGGATTAAAAGCATATAGAAATTCATTAGATCTACTTAAAGATTTGAAATTAAGATCTGAGGAAGATTTTAAAAACAAAATTTTCTGTATCAAAAAAAGTTTGGAGAATGCCGTTAGAAGCATAAAAGACGAGAATACAAAAACTGCATACACTCTTTTTTCATTATTTGGAGAAAAAATGCTGAATAAAGCTAGAAAGCTTTCAAGATATGAATTAGAATAATTTTTTTTGATTTTCTATTTTCTTCTCTTGTTTTTTACCATCGCCAATCAGGGCAATTCCATAAACTCCATCAAAACCCGGCTTAACTTTTATTTTTCCTTCCCTATTTTTGATTATCAAGTCTACTAGCAAATTATTTTCAGGGAAATCCCTAATTAAATTTTCTCTTGAAACATTTAAAAGAACATTAAACTCGTTTTCAAATTTTTCAATAAGAGTGTTGTAAACCGCCCATGTTTTTTTAGCTGTGATGCTCCCACCAGTAGACAGCGAGATTATTTCATGCAAAGGGAGTATTTTATAAAAAGGCTTGGCATTTCTTGGTTTTTGCTTATTCTTAATGTATTCATGATTATCAGAAAGCTGCTCAACTCTATTTTCAACTCCAATTGTTAAGGGAGTTTTGCAAACAGGGCAGATTCCATTTAATTCTTTTGTTTTCAACGAAGAGCATGAAAAATTGCATATTCTATGGCCGTCAAAATGATATTTCCCATAAGCTGGGTCTGTTTCTATGCTTGCAATAAAACTATTATTCCTTATCTGAGATATAATTCCATTATAAGACTCTGTTTTTTTGAATATTGTTGCCTCTCTGCCTAACCTGAACGGCCAGAAACTATGGGCGTCTGAGAAGCTTATAATTGATTTATCCTCTAGTTCATTAACCATCCAATTCATTTCAGGGTCACTGCTCATGCCAGTTTCAATGGCATGAATATTGCTGAATTGTTCTTTAAAACACTCTTTTAAACTGTCAAATCCAGACATACTCCCAAAAACTCCAAACCAAGGAGTCCATGCATGTGCCGGGATTACCTCTATATCTTTTGAAATATTCATCATCTCTTTAACAAATTCATCTGCAGGAATTTTGAATATCGGCCTTCCATCATAATCTCTTCTCCCTTTTTTATCCAAATAAGAATTAATTCTCTCAGCAATTTCAACAGACGGGACAAGAAGAACTAGATGAATTCTTCTTCCCTTTTCCTGGGTATATATCAAAGAAATCTCTCCGGAGATAACAAATGGAAAATCATTATAATAATAAAATCCATCTTTTTCTTTCAGTTTTTTTATTTCTTCTATCCAGATAGGGTGGGTAAAATCCCCTGTTCCTAACAAGTCTAATCCTTTTATTTTAGCCCATTTTACTAAATTTTCAAAATCAATATTCTTGCTACAGGCTCTGGAGAATCTAGAATGAATATGCAAGTCGGCAAAAATAGAATCTTTGATTTTTGACGAGTCAAAAAATTCTTTAGAATTTTTTGAATCAGCAATCATCCATTCTTTCTTGTATTTTTCTATTTCACCGACATTCATGTTAACTAAAGAAAAAGCGCATTAAAATAGTTTATCATTAATCAATATTAGTTAACGTCTATGGCTAAGATGTTTTGCTCTTATTCTTCTCTTTTTTGCAAGCCAAAAAATAATAACTAAAACAATTATCCCTATTAAACCCCATAACCAAGCTAGGCTTTTTTCCTCTGTTTTTTCTTCAACTGCTGGTTCTTCTTCAATAATTTCTCCAGTAGTTGTTATCGCTTCTTCTCCCTTTGGAATTTCTTCATAAATTGTTTGAATTGTTAAATTTGCTTTATTATTAGCAATCCCGTTTAGCATAAAATAAATGTCATAAAAACCATCTTCTGTGACATCAAATTTTCCATCTTCGCCTATGTTTAATTGCACTTCAACAGGGGTGCTTTGTACTTCTATTGTTGCACTGGTTAATGTAACTTCTTTAACTCCAACATAATGGTCCACCCCATCTATCTTAATTCGCACTCTTTCTTCAACTTTTAATTCTTTTATATATCCGTTAATTAATTGGTCTTCTGTCGGATTATATGTATTTGACCAGAATGAAGTTGTTCCTCCTGCAGAACCTCCTTCACTAGTTACTGTATAGCTTACAGAAGATGTTGCAGAATTTCCAGCATAATCTGTAACAGTGCATGTTGTTGTGTATGACCCAGTTGATGAAGTTGTTGGATTTGCAGTGAAACTAGTTGAACTAACATTGCTGCCAGAATCTGTTCCTGAACATGTTGTACAAGTTATTGTCTGCCCAACTCTTGCAGATGTTGGAGAACAAGAGAGTGCAGTTGAAATTGTTGGAGCGGTAGTATCTAAAATAATTGTTCTTGTTGAGGTTGTATTGCTGGTTCCAGCAGTATCATTCACAGTTACATTATAGGTATAACTACCTTCTGAAAGATTAGTCCAGTTTATTGCTCTTGCCTGATTAGTAAATAAAGTTGAATTTACCTGGCCGGTTGAATTAAATAATAAGAAAGTTATTGTTCCTTCATTAAGTTCTGTAACAGAAACATTAACATAAACATTAGTCTGCGATTTAAATGAGTTGTTGGATTCTGTTCCTGTTCCGTATGATATTAATGGTTTGGTGTTGTCAATCTGGAAGCTCACTGATGATGAGTAGTTTGTATTTCCGAGAGTATCATTGCAATAAGCCCTTAATGTATAAACTCCGTCGGCAATTGAAGAGTTGGTATGATTGAAATTTGTATTACCGTTGTTGGTCATTGTTACATTGGTTACTCCAGTGTTTAAAGAATACTGGCAGTTACCTGCTTCATTAAGAGATATGTTTGCAGTTAACTGAGTGTAATTTTGAGCTGCAGGAGAGTTTATTGTTACTAGTGGATTGACTGTATCCTTGAAGAAAGTAACTGAACTTGAATTTGTATTCCCTGCTGAATCATTTGTATAAACTTTCCAGGTATTTGAGCCTTCTGCTGATGTTAATCCTGTTGCGTTTGTTCCGCATGTGATTGTAGTATTTGCTGCTCCGCTATTTAATGAATACCAGCATGACTGAAGATTTGTGTCTGATACTGTGTAATTTAATGATGAAACATTGATGTTATAACTTGTGTTTGTTGGATAGACAATAGAGATTAGAGGAAGAGTTGTGTCTAATGTTATAGTTCTTGTAGATGTGGAATTTGAATTGCCCACGCTGTCATTTACAGTAACATTGTAATAATAAACTCCAGCTGACAATCCTGTCCAGTTTATTGCTCTTGCCTGATTAGTAAATAAAGTTGAATTTACCTGGCCGGTTGAATTAAATAATAAGAAAGTTATTGTTCCTTCATTAAGTTCT
>Ga0209518_1004295_pt1 | contig 11514 bp, 12 predicted proteins | sample RifGroB1_FD_183993 | JGI IMG/M metagenome (GOLD analysis project Ga0209518, IMG submission 183993) | Groundwater microbial communities from Rifle, Colorado, USA - Groundwater B1 (SPAdes) (version 2) | ecosystem: Environmental > Aquatic > Deep subsurface > Groundwater | place: Rifle, Colorado... | reverse complement strand
GAACTTTTACAGTAAACCAGATAGTTCCTTCATCTTCAAGACACTGTTTTTTTGAATATAATTATTTAGCAAGGTTAGAATCAGTTTTAGATGGAGTTAGTGTAAGAAAATTAAGAGAAGCACTAGGTGAAAGATTAGCACAAGAATATCCACCAAATAAGAATGATATAATTACTTTTATCCCAAGATGTCCAGAAGTCGCTGCTAGAAGTTATACAGCTTATTCAATAAGTCAAGGTATAAATGTAGAATTTGCAGAATTATTAAGTAAAAATGATTCAGAAAGATCTTTTTTAGGCCCAACAGAAGAAGAAAGAAAAGCTTCAATTACCAATAATCTTCATTTAACTTCAGATGCACCTGAAATAATAACAGGTAGAGATATTTTAGCAGTAGAAGATAGTTTTGTTCGCGGTAATAATGGACCAATAGCAGGAAACATGCTGTTAAGAGCAGGTGCAAGAAGTGTTACATTTATTAGTTATACTCCTCCAATTGGAATAATTGGAGAAGACGGAATTCAAAGAGGCTGTATGTTTGGTGTTGACATGCCACCAACAGATAATTTTATTGCAGTTGATAGAGTAAGAAAAGTTAACAGAACCTCGCCAGAAATAAGTGATATAATCGGATTTAATGTTAAATATTTGTCTATGGGAGGAACATTAGAAGTATTCGAAAAGTACGGATTATCACAAACAAGCTTATGCACTTATTGTATTGGAGGCAAACATCCCTTTTCTTAATAACAGGAGATTAAAATTACTGTGAATGCATAGGAAAAACTAATTCAGTAATTGGAACTCTTATTTTTAATGTTTGATATACTCGATTTACTAAGTTAGTTGCATATTTTTCTATTTCTTCTGCCAAATAATTATCAGATTTATTTTTATCTAAACAAGCTGTTGCATTATCTCCACCAATATTTAAATCACTGCCAACACAAACATTTCTTCTGTCATCAAAAGAAGCTCTTACAGCATAAAAATATCGGCTTGAACTACTATCTCCAAATCTGCCTGCTTCATTTAATCTTTTTTCTAAATCATAGCTTAGTTTAACAGTAACAAATTCATCTAAAACATTATAACCATCAGGAATTACCACAACAGGAAATATTCTTCCATTTCTCAAGCATAAATTTCTTCTATCTTTAACAATCATTACACAGTCTTTCATATTAAACTAAGAAAAATATCCATTTAAAAACATTTTGCTTTATAACTACTGTATAATTAAAACAAGTTTATAATAAAAACATTTAAATTGAACAAGTGTAACAAAGATTCATGGCAAATGCAAATTTTTCCCAAATAGAGAAAAAATGGCAGAAAAAATGGGAAGAAGCAAAGATTTTCAAAACAGAAAATTCTTCTAATAAGAAAAAAGTATATGTTTTAGAAATGTTTCCCTATCCTTCTGGTTATGGCTTGCATATAGGTCATGCATTTAATTATACTATTGGCGATATTTATGCAAGATTCAAAAGAATGAATGATTTTAATGTTCTATATCCAATGGGATATGATGCATTTGGCCTACCAGCTGAAAATGCAGCAATAAAAGCAAAAGAACATCCAAAAACATATACAGAAAATGCAATTAAGAATTTTATTCAACAGCAAAAAATGCTGGGTTTATCTTATGATTGGTCTCGATTAATAACAACATCCTCCCCAGATTACTACAAATGGAATCAGTTTTTCTTCTTAGAATTATTAAAAAAAGGATTAGTTTACAGAAAAAAAGCAGCAGCAAACTGGTGCCCAAAATGTTCTACTGTTTTAGCAAATGAACAAGTCCATAATGGAAAATGCTGGCGCCATGAAGATACAAAAGTAGAAATAAAGCAATTAGAACAATGGTTCATTAAAACAACAGCATACGCAGATGAATTATTAGAATATGTTCCCAAATTAGACTGGCCAGACAGGATAAAATTAATGCAAAAAAACTGGATAGGAAAATCTTATGGTACAGAAATAGAATTCAAAATAAATAATCAACCATGGAAAATATTTACAACAAGGCCAGATACAATTTATGGAGTTACTTTTATGGTTGTTTCTTCTTCTCATCCAAGATTAAATGAATTAACAACAAAAGAGCAAAAAAAGGAAGTTGATAAATTTTTAGAAAAAATAAAATCAACAAAAGAAGAAGATATTGCTTTATTAGAAAAAGAAGGTGCATTTACAGGTTCTTATGCAATAAACCCATTGACAAATAAAAAAATTCCTGTTTGGGTAGCTAATTTTGTTATTGCAGAATATGGTTCAGGAATGGTTATGGCAGATGCTCACGACCAAAGAGATTTGGAATTTGCTCATAAATACAAAATAAATTTAATTGAAACTATTTTACCTGAAGATGGAAAGTCAAGCAATCCAAATAAATCAAAACGTGCTTTTACAGATTATGGAGTTTTAGTTAATTCTGGAGAGTTTAGTGGATTAAAAAGTAAGGAAGCAATTGAAAAAATTACAAATCACTTGGAGAAATTAAATTTAGGTAAACAAAGCATCCAGTTTAAATTAAGAGACTGGCTGGTTTCAAGGCAAAGATATTGGGGAACACCTATCCCAATAATTTATTGTAAAAAATGTGGAATTGTTCCAGAGAAAAATCTGCCTGTTAAATTACCAGAAAATGTAAAATTCGGAATAGGCAATCCATTAGAAACAAATAAAGAATTTACAGATGTAAAATGTCCAAAATGTAATTCAAATGCAAAAAGAGAAACAGACACAATGGATACTTTCTTTGATTCATCTTGGTACTTCTTTAGATTCACAGATCCAAATAATAAAAAAGAAGCATTCAAAAAAGAAATAACAAATTACTGGCTTCCAGTAGATATGTACATTGGTGGAGCAGAGCATGCATGCATGCATTTGATTTATGCAAGATTCTTCACAAAAGCATTAAGAGACTTAGGATATACAAAAATAAACGAACCTTTCTCTAGTTTATTCAACCAGGGTATGGTTCATGCTAATGATGGAAATAAAATGTCTAAATCATTAGGAAATGTAATTAATCCAAATGACATGATTGAAAAATATTCAGCAGATATTCTAAGATTATACTTAGTTTCAACAGCCCAGCCAGATACAGATTATGCATGGTCTGATACAGGAATAGAAGGTTCATCAAGATTCATAAATAAAGTAGTAGAATATTTTAACATAGTAAAAATAGGAAAAACAAGCAAAAAAGCAGAAAGCAAGATTAATTCAAGCATAAAAGAAATAACAAATAATATTGAATCATTCAAATATAATATAGCTGTAATTAAATTAAGGGAATTATTTGAGTCATTAGAAAATGAAACATCAAAGCAGGATTTGGAATCTTTCTTAAAATTATTATCTGTTTTCTCACCACATTTAGCAGAAGAACTATATGAAAAACTAGGCAATAAAAGTTTTATTTCATTAGCAAAATGGCCAATAATAGATGAAAGCAAAATAGACAAAAAATTTGAAATACAAGAAAAAGCATTAGAAACAACAATTTCAGATATTAACAATGTAATAAAAATAATCAAGGAAAAAGAAAACAAAGAGCCAACTAAAATATATCTCTATATTATACCAAATGAAAAAGACAATTACAATGAAAAAGAATTAGGTAAAAGATTGCAAAAGCAAGTAAAAGTTTTCCTAGTCAACGACAAAAATAAATACGACCCTCAAAATAAAGCATTAAAAGCAAAGCCAAACAAACCAGGAATATATTTAGAATAAAGGAGAAAATCAATATGGAACAAAACATGACATCAACAACCTTCCAGATAGAAGGTTATAAAATTGTAAAAAGCTTAGGTGTAGTAAGAGGCATTATAGTAAGATCTCGTTCATTAATAGGAAATATAGGTGCAGGAATTCAGGCTCTTTTTGGAGGCAATATAACATTGTATACCTCTCTCTGCGAAAGAGCAAGAAAAGATGCATTTGAAATGTTGATACGCCATGCAGAAGAATTAGGAGCAAATGCAATAATTGGAATAAGATATGATGCAACAGAAATAGCAGGCGGTATTACAGAAGTTATTTGTTATGGAACAGCTGTTGTAGTAAAAAAATAGTTTCTAAATTTATTTAATTTTGAAGCTATCGCTATATTTAAAAGTTTTTTGATTAATATTTCTTTATGCCAAGAAGAAGTATAGGAAAAATACCAAGAGTAACTGCAACACCCGATATTCTACATCCAAAAGAAATAGAAATTGAAGAGGAAAATATAGAAATCATATGGGGAGGAGATGAACAAAGTATAATTAAGGGACTTGAAGGACCTAAGTTTGTTCAGGATTTAGGACTTAGTGCTGTTTTACAGAAAGGGAAGCAAAAAAAAGAACAGATTTTACACAATTAGAAGCTTCAAGAATTATAAATAAAATATTTACAGCTCCAGCAGATATAGAAACAGCTAATTATAGATTGGATGTTTTTGATTACTTATTAAATAATCCCGAAGGATTTTCAAATTTTGAAAGAGTTTTCAAAAATTTAAATTCATTAATTACCCAGGGATTACAAAGAGAAAGAAGAAGTGAAGAAGATATTTGGACAAGAATTGCAAATTATGGACTTATTTTTAATATAACAGAAAATTATATTCCATTTGGAAAAAATGCTCCTGAAGCACTACAAAGAATGGATGAATATTTTGAAGCATTAAAAAAATCTCATTCTCATAGAAAGATGGGAGAACTTGCTTCTAAATTAAGCCAACCTTATGATATAAATTTAAGAGTAAGAGTAGATCCTACTAATCCCAATAAATATGATAATTATCCATGGGTTGTTTCTGCTTCTGTAGTAAGAGCTTCAGAATTTTCTGGAGAATTTGGAGATAAATTTAGATTAGATGAAAGATATGAATTAGATAATAATTATAAATCAAAAAAACCAGTTAGAGAAATACTTCAAAGAGCTATTGAATTAAAATATGAAAGACATCTTAATGATACAGCAGGACATATTGCTTCTACATTAAGATTATTTGAACCAATGTTAATTTACATGGGATACTTACAATTTATGAAGCAACAACAAGAAAGAGGAATACAATTTTCAAGACCCAAATTTGCAGAAGATGGAGAAATATTAGATGCAAAAAATCCTTTAGTTACAACAGAACCAATAATTGGAAATGATATTAATTATAATCCAAATGATGTAGTTAGAGTTATTACTGGCCCAAATAATGGAGGAAAAACTGTTTATGTTAAAACAGTCGGAATAATTCATGCATTAGCTCAAATAGGATTTTATGTTCCATCTCCAAATGCAAGATTAAGATATATTAATAATATTTATACTCATTTTGTAAATCCAGACGATATTGCTAATGCAGAAGGAAGATATAAAAATGAAATGAGAAGAATGGACGAAATATTCAAAGGTGTTACTCCAAATAGTTTAGTTATTCTTGATGAACCTTGCGGAGGTACTACCATAGAATCAGGCGTCAAAATAAGTTGTGATTTTCTTAGAGCATTTGGAAGATTAAGAAATGTTACATATCTGACCACTCATATGAGTGCAGTTGCAGATGCTGTAAGTTCTGATTCTATTCCTAGATCAAAAAATCTTCATATGCATATGCAAGATGATGGAACTCCAACTTATGAACTGAGAGAAGGAGCATCTCCCATGCATTATGGTGATTTTATTCCAAATCAAATGGGATTAGATGATAGAGCTTTATCGCGTAGATTATCTAAAAGAGCTGCTAAAGAAGGATTTCCTTTTGAAAAATGATTATTTAATTTTAGCATATAAAAATTCATCAACAATTTTTCCGTCTTTAAATATATTTTTTCTTAATCTTCCTTCTAGAATAAATCCATTTTTCTCTAAAACCTTGCAAGAGCCAGGATTGTATTCAAAAACATAAGCTTGCATTCTTATAATATCAAAATTATTAAAAACATAATCAAGAACTAATTTTACAGCTTCACTCATTATTCCTTTACCCCAATAGTTTTCACCTAACCAATATCCCATTTCAGCTGTTTTTTTACTATTTAGATCAAGAACTCTAAAAGTAATGCCTCCAACTACCTTATTATCAATAGTTATTGCAAATCTAGTCTTTTTATTTTCATTTTTATTACAATCTTTAATCCATTTTTTAGCATCTTTCAAAGTATAAGGATAAGGAAATTTATCAAGTAGATTAATCCATATTTTCTTATTGTTTGCATTTTTAGTTAAAGAAATTTCATCGCCTTTCTTAAAAGGTCTTAATACAAAATTCTTTTCTTTCAAAACAACCATCCAAGATAAAGAGATTACTTATTTTTATTTCTTGTGTTTTTCTTTAACAGGTTCATTCTGATTTCTTTTAGTGCAGGTTTTCTTATAAAAGAAAAAGTGCCCTTATTTCTTTTCAACATGAGGTTTCCAAACTCGGGAAATTTTATCTTTTTTACTTTCCTCATCTAAAAACTTTTTAACTTTTTCAGGTAAGATTGCATCAAACTTGCTTCTCTCTTTAATCTTGTTTAATTTCTCTTTAAGTTCTTTTGTAACAACATCATAAAAATCAGGTTTAAAATATATTAATCCGTCTTTTATTCTTTGAAAAGCAGCACTTCCATCAGGAGCAAATACCATGTAGCCTCTTTTTCCTTGTAATAATTCAGAAAAAGTATCCATCCCAGAATAAACCCTTTTATAGTCAGCATAATAAACTCCGCCAGATTTAGAGCTAGGGTCTAATAACAATAATTCATCACCTATAACTTCTAAGCATACAGAATAATGAGCTCTTTTAGCATTAGGAAACAAAACATTTTTCTTGTAATCCACAATAGCTAATCCTCCATCCTTAAGCCAGGATTTCAATTCTTCTCTTAAATTATATATTTTCTCAGAATCTATCCATACTCCCAAAACTTTCTCTTTAGTCAATTCTTTAACAGATTTAATTATATCTTCAGGTTTAGTCCCAGCAGCCATATTTTCATCCTTTCTTACAATAGTTCCAGCTAATTTTCCTATTTCTTCTTGTGAATAATCAAATCCAAATATCTTCAAAATCATAGAAGCAGAAGCAGGTCCGCAATAGCTTGGATGTTGTGCAACATATTTTTCTTTTATTTTTTCTAAAGTATCAATCTTAGTAACAACCTTCTTGAAATAAAATCCTTTGTTAAAAACTTCTTTATGAGGCATAAAATAATATATTCCATCAGTTACATTCATAACAACTCCTTGAGTATTAATTTCAGTAATTTTCATGAGTTTTTCATCAACTTGAATATACTCTCCTTTCCTAAAAAATCTATAATATTTCAAAAAAAATCCACTAAACAAGTTCACCATAGGATCCTTTAAACCAATAAAAATAAATAACAATAATAATATCAATACAGGATACAAAACATAACTCAAAAAATAAGTTATTGCACTTATGTCAACATTAGCAATCTGCAATGCAATCAATCCAAATGTAATGTAAAGTAATATTTTCAAAATATCCAAAAATATTTCAAGCAAATGTTCTTTTCCATATTCATTTACCAAGCTTATTAATCCAGCTCTTTTCAAAAATTGTTTAACTATAAAAAATATGAACTGAACTATTAAAACAACTAAAATAAAAACAAGTATTGAAGATAATATGACTGGTGCATATCTATAGAATCCTACAAATGTGTTAAAATTAAAATCAATCTGCAAAAAGCTTAATGCAATTATTATTGTAAATATATTCACCAGATAAACAACATATTTTGCAATATTTGGTTTTTCAAGATTAGCACCATGTTTTTTTCTATAAACAGCCAATAATATCTTTTCAACAAGTTTTGATAAAAAGAATCCTAATGAAATTATAATAAAGCTTACAAGTAGTTTAGAACTTATAGTCTCGAATGCCATATTTATAAAAAATCATTAATCATTTAAAAATCTTATCTTGAGTTTCTTTTATTCTGAAGATTCTTTTTTTCTTCCTGAAGTGTTTGGCTTTGCTGAACACTAGAGGAATTTGTTCATCTTAGGTTCTTTCCTAAACTTTTTTCTTTCCCTGTTTTTCTTCCTGAAGGTTCTTTCCTAAAGAAGCTTCCTCAGGAACAATAACCCATGCAATAATATAAGCAATAAGTGCAGCCCCAAAAGATGCAATTAACAAAAATACAAATATAACTCTTACAATAACAGGATCTATTTCAAAATATTCAGCAATACCACCGCAAACCCCGCCAAAGATTTTCTCTTTATTGCTTCTATAAAGCCTTTTTACATCTTTTGCCATAAAAGACAAAGTAAACCAAAGTTTATAAAATCTTTTAAATTAAAATTAAGAATGAAATTTCCAAAACTAAAAAATAAAGCAATCTTAGCTCCAATGTCAGGAGTTACAGATATTGCCTTTAGAGAATTAGCAAGGAAATATAGTGCATCTTTAACATATACAGAATTCATCCATTCCAAAGCAATTCTTCATAATAATAATAAAACAAATGAAATGTTAAAAATCTCAAAATTAGAAAAGCCAAGTGCAGTCCAGATTTTCGGAAATTCAGAATCAGACATTCTAGAAGCAGCAAAATTACTAGAAAACAAATTTGATATAATAGACATAAACTGTGGCTGTCCAGCATATAAAGTAATCAAGACAGGAGCAGGCTCAGCATTATTAGATTATCCAGATAAAATACAATCATTAATAGAAAAATTAGTAAAAGAAATAAAAAAGCCAATTACAATTAAAATCCGTTCAGGAGTAAAAGAAGTAAATGCATTAAAAATAGCAAAAATAGCAGAGCAAGCAGGAATCTCAACATTAACATTGCATGCAAGAACTCAAAAACAAGGTTATTCAGGAACAGCAGATTGGAATTTAATAAAAAAAGTAAAAGAACAAGCAAATATTCCAATTATAGGCAATGGTGATATTTCAAGTCCAGAACAGTTCAAAGAAAAATTAGAATTTTCAAAAGTGGATTATATTATGATTGGAAGAGCCTCAATAGGCAATCCATATTTATTTCAACAAATAAATGATTTTTTAAAAACAGGCAAATATAAACAAAAATCAAAAGAAATTCAATTTAAAGAATATCTAAAATTAGCAATAAAATACAATTTAGACTTTTCTCAAATAAAGAATCAGGCAATTTACTTCACAAAAGGCATGGAGAATTCAGCTAAATTAAGAAATAGCTTGGTTTCCTGCAAGAATATAGAAGAAATAAAAAACCTTTTTAAACTATCATAAAAGATTTATTTTATGGAAAAAATCCAGGTAATAGTGTTAGCAGCAGGAAAAGGAAAGCGTATGAATTCAGAAGAAATTCCTAAAGTTTTAATAGAAATAAACAACAAACCAATAATAAGTTATGTTTTAAAAGCAATAGAAGCAAGCAAAGTTTGCAAAACATCAGCTATTGTAATAGGTTTTCAAAAAGAAAGAGTAAAGCAAACATTAGGAAATAACTACATTTACATTAATCAAGAACAACAACTGGGAACAGGCCATGCAGTAAATGTCTGTAAAGAAGCTTTAGAAAATAAAGCAGAAAATATTTTAGTTTTATATGGTGACCATCCTTCAATAACAAGTTCAATGGTTAAAAATTTAGCAGAATCTCACTTAGAAAACAACAATGTTTTAACATTAGGTACAATAAAAGTAGATAATTTTGAATCTTGGAAAAAAGCTTTTTATGATTATGGCAGGATAATAAGAAACAATAAAGGTGAAGTTTCAAAAATAGTAGAAAAAAAAGATTGTAGTGAAGCTCAATTAAAAATAACAGAAGTCAACCCAAGTTATTTCTGCTTTAATGCAAACTGGCTTTGGAAAAACTTAAGTAAAATAAAAAACAATAACTCACAAAAAGAATATTATTTAACAGACCTGCTTAACCTGGCTTTTATCCAAAACCAAAAAATAACAGATGTATATATTGACCCAAAAGAAGGTTTAGGTGTAAATACTCTAGAGCAATTAAATGATGTAAAAAACTTATTGTTCAGGTAAAGGAGAAGGAATAGCCCCAGAAGATAAATAAAACATTGTTTTTGTATTATCTCTATCAGTAACATAAAATTCATATTCACAATTTCCTACAGGTAATTGTAAAAAATAGTCTGTAAGGGAAGAAGTATTAAACTCAATATAACCACTAACAATAGTACTATCTTCTTTTTTAGCAGCATAATCTATTCTCAAAATTCCATTTAAATCTTTAACTAAAAAGCCTAGTTTATTACCATGTTTAACCCAACCCACATAACTTGGAGAGTTAGTAGAATCAGAAACAACAGTAGTTTCTAAAAGCATGGGAACAGGTTCAATCTGTGGTTTAGCACATCCCATAACAGTCAATAAACCTAAAGTAGCAAGGATAGTTCTCATAAAAAAGAATAAACAAAAAACTTTATAAACCTAACATTATCGATAATATTAAGACGGCCATAGGGGCTTGGTCATATCCGATCCCATTTCGAACTCGGTCAATCAAGCAAGCCTCCGTTTCAAGCTGTACTGCATTTTATGCGGGAACCTCGAAAAGCTGTCTGCCTTATATTCTCTCTGAGTCAAAAAAGCTCTTCTAAGCAAAATTTATATATTCTCAAAAATCTATATTACCTATAATATTATAAACAAAAATACGGAGGTAAAGACAAAATGGCAAAAGAATATAGCCTTGGTGGTATATTATTTACAGTAGGCTTGATTTTAGCAGCTATAATCGCTGTATTTAGTTATGCAAATACACCAACATGGGCAATAATAACAATAGCATTGCTAGGTTTAATAGTAGGCTTGTTAAACGTAAAAGACAGTGAGATGCAGATGTTCTTGATAGCATCAATAACATTCTTAATAAGTTTCCAGGCATTGAGCAATGTATTTACTACATTAGCCTTAGGTTGGCAGGCAATAGCTAGCTTCTTTGACTTAATGAGTCTATTTGTAGCACCTGCAGCAGCTGTTGTAGCAGTAAAATCATTGTTTAAATTAGCAAGAGACTAAATCTCTTGTTTTTTTTCTTTTCTTTTTATACATAAACTTTAAATCCTAAACAAATTAAAATTTTGTATGGCTTTTATAAGAAAAACAGTTTCAATATTCATGATATTATTTGGTTTAATTGGAATAATAGCTTCATCAGCAGCATTTTATTATCTAGATAATTACCAATTCTCACCAACTCTAAAAGACCCAACCCAGTTAACAGATTCAATAGATGAAATATTTACAGCAACTTCTATTACAATGGAAGATGCAAGTTTGTCAGCTAAAAACGCAGGAACAAGCCTAAGAAGTGCAAAAGAAGGATTAAGTAATGCAGGAAAAACAACATTAACAATCCAGGATAGTCTAAAAACAACAACATCTTCATTAAGCTCAGCTTCTTCAATGCTAGCTGAAACCTCTTCTTTATTTAATTTATTAAATATTTCTTACACAAAACAAATTTCACAAAATTTTAATACAGTCTCAACAGAAATAGCTTCAACTTCCTCTTCATTAAACAAG
>Ga0209518_1004290_pt1 | contig 11534 bp, 17 predicted proteins | sample RifGroB1_FD_183993 | JGI IMG/M metagenome (GOLD analysis project Ga0209518, IMG submission 183993) | Groundwater microbial communities from Rifle, Colorado, USA - Groundwater B1 (SPAdes) (version 2) | ecosystem: Environmental > Aquatic > Deep subsurface > Groundwater | place: Rifle, Colorado... | reverse complement strand
CAACATTAATTCCAGCCCTGGCAATTGCCCCAAATAAAGCTTTTGCAAAATTTTTATCCAAAGCAAATGCAATTGCGTCTCTCGACTGACCCGCGGCGTTTTTTATCTCGCGAAAATCCCAAGCTCCTTCCTCGACTCCTTCCGGAATCTTTTCTCTCAATTTACCCAAAACATATTCTCTGACTTTTTGATCGGAGATTTCAACAGGCAAGGCTGTCCTTAACGTATAGCTAAGATCGTCGCTCACCAAAATTCTGAAATCGCGGGAGCTAAATTTTTTGACAGCCTCAGAAAAAACCGAGTCCAACGTGGTCTCGTCCCAAGCAAATTCAAAGGACTTTCCAAATTTCTTGCCGAGGGGATCCACAATCTCAATTACAATTACCTTGTCTTTCGTTACCGAAATGATTCTTTTAGGCGAAGCTGACACTTATTCATATTATCATTTCGCAGTTTACGATCCAAACATACTCGGGATGCTTTAAGGGGTGTACCCTGCAAGGTGTATATAGTTATCTTACTTTAATCTCAACTGTAACCTAGACCGTGGTCTAGTCCACGGACTAAATGAGATTTCAATTTCCACACAAGGTCAGGGTGAACTTTAGAACTTTAGCTTTTTAGCTTTCCGACCCTGGTAAATACAACTTGCGAGGGTTTTTTCTTAATTCACTTCCGGGAGAAAAGGGCCTTGCTGATCAAAAAGCTCTTGGTAGGAAATTATTTTGCCTTCCGGTTTGACAACACTTACCGTTTGGTTAAACTTTGAATACTTCACATTGACTGTCATATTTGTCTTTCCCAAAGGCTCGTTTGTAAGCGGCTCTTTAACCTCAAAATCCCGGACGTTAATTTCCATCCGGACAATTTGATTTTCCCTTCTATTCACCCAAAGATCAGCCTCCATTTGCGAGTTTCTAAAACCATCCAAAAGCGCCTCGTTGCCGGACAACTCTTTAAGGTAATTTTCAAAATCGGTTTTGTTAACATCTGATTTATAATGAATAACGCTCTTACCGTCCATGTTCTCATCCCCAACTTTCTTCAAAGAATTAAGATCAAGAGACACCAGATAAGCTTTAGTCTGGGCCGCGTAGTCTTGAGACTTTATGTCTAAAGGAAGATTCTCGCTTTGGGCCAATTCATTCTCACCAATTTTCACCCAATCCGAAAACAGAAACGGCATTTTAACATAGAATTCTTTATTATTAATTGATATAACATCCATCTCGGCACTGACTCCGCTGATTTCAAAAACCATATGGGTGTTTTGCGAATTCTCCGCAAGATTAACGTCGCTTACCGCTTTTATTTTGGTTGTCGTTGCGGAAGCTTCGTCTTTCTCGGGAACGTTGATAACAATCTCCATATCCGCATGGACTGCCGAGGCCGCGACGAAGGAATCGACAGCAGACGTTATAATTTCGGCGCCGCTTACTGAAATATTTTTATAAATTCGAAAGCTACCAAGGGCAACGCTTCCCACCGCCAGAAGAATAATTACGATCTTTACTTTCCTAATTAACATTCGACAATTCTATCACGACCCCCCAAGGTATTCCTCGAGTTTGTCATACGCTTGGGCATAATTATTAATTATCTTACCGTCTCCATCCAATTCCTTTGCGTGCTTTTCATCTCGTGCCACACCGATAACCACCATCCCCGCCCGCTTTCCTGCTTCAATTCCGGCGGCAGAGTCTTCAAACGCCACACAGTCTCGAGGATCAACTCCGAGGCGCTGGGCGGCAATAATAAACAGCTCCGGATCCGGCTTTTTAGCCGTCGCCTCCTCTCCGGTTACAACCACATCAAAATATTTCGCGAGGTTAAATTTATCCAAAATTTCCTCAACCACAAACCACTCATTGCTGGTTGCAAGAGCCGTAGCAACCCCTATTTCTCTAAGCCCCACGATAAATTCTTCGAAACCCTCCTTTACCTCAATGTCTGCAATATTTTTCAAAAATGCCTGCTGGGTTGCGCGCGACAGCTCCGCTAGCGACTTGTTAGTTTTTACTTTATATTTAGAAAGCAGATACGGCCAATTTTCTCCTACTCCAATTCCGCCCTTGTGTGGATATTTTTGCTTCACATTAACCCCCAAATCTTTTAAAACTTTCCTAAAAGCCCCGCCATACACCTGCTCATCAGATAAAACAGTTCCGTCAAGATCAAAAATAGCGGCTCGAATCATACCAAAGTATCCCTCACCACAAACCCCGCCTTTTCAATTTCCAGGCGGATCTTATCAGCGTCCGCAAATTTTCCCCGTTTCCGAAGATCGTTTCTTTCTTTCATTAAACTGGCGATTTTAGGAGGAATCTTCACTTCAATAGGAGAAACCGTCGATAACCCCAGCCCCAAAACTTCGTCAAAATTTATCAGCAAATCGTATTTATCCCGTGATGGGATATTGCTTTTAAGAAGTCCCCAAACGACGGCCAATGCACGCGGCATATTAAGGTCGTCAGAGACTGCTTTTAAAAAGCTCTCTCGATATTCGTCAATTTTCTTTTGTTTTTCTTCCGATAAAACCGTCCTTTCTTTTTCACTTTTCAATGATAAGGCATAAACTCTAAGTTTGTTTAAAGCAGTTTGGGCACCACCCAGAGCTTCCCAAGTGAAATTAAGGGGCTTTTTATAGTGAGCTGTCAGGTAAAAATAGCGCAGTGCCAGCGGATCGTAGCCCTTTTTGACAACATCCTCTACAGTGTAATAATTCCCCAAACTTTTACTCATCTTTGCTCCATCAATCGTCAAAAAAGCATAATGGATCCAATATTTGACAAAGGGAGATTTACCCGTAGCCGCTTCAGATTGGGCAATTTCGTTGGGATGGTGAATTGAAAGATGGTCTTCCCCACCGGTATGAATGTCGAACTGCTCGCCCAAGTATTTTATGCTCATCGCCGAGCACTCAATGTGCCATCCAGGAAATCCGTCGCCCCACGGGCTTCCCCAGTGCATCGTGTGATCGGCAAACCTGCCAACTCTCTTAAACCATAGAGCAAAATCGGCAGGGTGCTTTTTTGACTCCCCCCTTTTAACATCCTCCCGAACACCAACCCTCTTTTCCTCCAATTTCTGGCCAAAAAGCGCACCGTAATTCTTAAATCTAGCAACGTCGAAATAAACCGCCTCGGCAGCATCATAAGCAAATCCATTGGCAATTATTTTTTCAATGAGGTTAATCTGCTCTTTAATATGCTCCGTCGCTCGGCAAATAATACTGGGTCGCAAAATATTCAATTTATCCATCGAGTCGTAAAAACTTTTGCTAAAAAACTCCGCGGTTTCCCAAACTGTTTTCCCCGTTTTTTTGGCCCCTTTTTCGAGTTTGTCTTCACCCTCGTCGGCATCGGAAACCAAGTGCCCCACGTCCGTTACATTTTGAACGTGTTTGACCTTAAACCCCGCCATGGTAAGAACACGCCTCAAAAGATCGTCGTTGACGTATTTTCGGCCGTGACCGATATGGGCATGATCGTAAGCAGTAATGCCGCAGGTATACATATCCACTTCGATAGGCTTGCCTTGAGGACGTTCGGCTGAGCTCAGTCGAAGCCCTTGCCGAAGGGGAACAAACTTTTCTTTTTTACGCGTTAATGAGTTAGTTAAATAAATATCAACCATATTGTTCTAAAAATCTCTCATTTATTTTGCCAATATAATTTCTAATTTTATATTGATATTGTAGACCAGTCCCCGCTTCGATACCAAGATAATCTTCGTAAAGGTTCTTAGCCAAAAATAAGTTCAAGTAGTCGAGATCGCCCGTTCTACTTACATTATCTAGCGAATCGAGATACTTACTCTTACTCCTAGGTCCTAAAACTATTGGCTTCAAGCCAAATTTTGTTAAAATTATATTCATTACACGCCTCGCAACTCTGCCGTTCCCGTCAGGAAAAGGGTGTATAGAGGCAATCTGATAATGTATCCAAAAGGCAGTATCTAATATTTTTTCAGTGGAATCAAAACCCCTTCGAAGCTCATTGATTCTTGAGTCTGCCTCCAATCCAAACTCGCCCATTCGACGAGCTATCATATAATATTCGGGTATTTCCGGCCCCAAACCGACGATGTAGCCCGCAGTACTTCTATAAGCTCCAGCTGTACCAACAAAGATTGTGGTAAAAAGTTTTTTATGTAACTTAGTGGTCATTTCCTCAATTCCCGGCAATTTACCCCGCATAATGGTATTTTCATATTGATCTGCGAGCCTATCTCCTCTTGCCGCCTTTCTCGGATCAACTTTATTAATTGGTAAATTAGTCTCATTAACCTCAACCATCTTTTTTATCGAGGGGTTTTATTACCCCCTCCTCCTCTAATATGGAAATTATTTCTGCAGATTCTCTATCAAGATCTCTTTCTTGAACTATCTCCTCAATCATTTGCCTTGTATAAGGTATGTCTTCCATAGCACCAGAAGCCACAGAGATAACAAGATCTAACGCTTCCTCTGAAAGGCTTCTTTTACCCAATGTATCTTCAGGTTTCTCTATATCACCCATATGTTTATCCCGAAGGGGGTAAACGAATTTCCCCGCTTCTTTTGAGCCTTTCTACCCTCGTTTTAATTCCCGCGAAAAGTCCCTTTCCCCTTTTGGGTTTGGTTGTCGGCTCCACCAGTTGCCGTTCTCTTTCCTTATCGCCTTCCTGAACCTCTTCCCTTGCCTCGCCGAAGCCTTGGCGGAGGCGGGCGTCTTCCTTACTCTTTCTTATATCCTCAAGCTCCTTTTCATAAGCTTCTTTAAGCCTTACCGCTTTTGTTTTTGCCTTAGCCTCCTCTTCGGAGGACATTTCTTGGGTTTCAGAACCAGCTTGGCTGTGAATACCCAAAGCTTCTTTTTTAACCTCGCCGCCAAATACCTGTTTTTTGGCAGTGCTAATCATCTCAAGCGGCTCGCGAGCCGCCTGCTTCACCATTTGGCTGACCGCTTGCTTGCCAGTCTGTTTTAATTGTGTCTTAATTCCATCCATATGACATATAACAAACACTATATACACCTTGCAGGGTACACCCCTTAAAGGTCGTCGCACAATCTTTATGACATCCTCCCCGCTCTTACGAGTGGGGTTTCCTTCTCTAAAGAAGGATGACATATCAGGTTCGATTCATCCCCGTTCAGTTTCATGAACGGGGTTTTCTCGAAACTGTTATAAAACTCGACGGCCTGCCAATGCCTCCCTTAAAGTCGTTTCGTCCGCGTATTCTAAATCAGCCCCCGTCGGAATTCCCATTCCGAGGCGTGTAATCGCAATTTTGGATGCGCCATTTGAAAGCTCCCCCATTCTTTTTTTGATATACATTGCAGTAGCCTCACCCTCCATTGTGGGATTGGTTGCAATTATCATCTCTTTTACCTTTTTACCCACCTGTCCCCTTACCCTATCAATTAGATCATCGATGTAAATCTCATCCGGCCCGATATTTTCTAGCGGGTTTATCGCTCCATGGAGTACGTGATAAACACCCGCGTATTTACCAGTTTTTTCAAATGCCATTACGTCCAAAGGTTCCTCAACCACTAATATTACAGATTGGTCGCGAGCCAAATCTGCACAAAGCGGGCAAGGGTCGGTCTCTGAAACATTTTTACAAATCCTGCAAAGCTTCGTCTCTTTCTTAAGATTGGCCAGACTTTCGGCAAATTCGTCCAGATCGCTTTGAGGCACTCGAAGCGAATAAAAAGTCAGCCTTTGGGCAGTTTTTGGACCAATTCCGGGAAGTTTTTGGAAAGACTCTATAAGACGGGAAATAGGTCGAGCTATCTTCATAAGAAGAATTATAGCCTAATATTGTTTGACTTTTAAATCACTATTCAATAATATGCGTCCATGGTCGAAGAAACGCCGCTTGATAATGCCGCTCACTCATTCATGTTGGCAAAAATTCTCAATTTGAGCATTGACGATTGCTTAAGCCCAATCTTCGTTAAAACTGACATCTCTCCTGATCAGCTAGCCGAACTTAAACAAGAATACATTATTAGTATTATGCAGAGCAGAGATAGATTTCCCAATATTGACAGTCTGCCTACTCTCAATAGCAGCTGTTGGGTTTTTATGGCAACGCACGATGTAGATCCCGAAGCCAGTCTAACCCAAGAACTCGCCAGATTAAACCCCGAAGATAGTGAGTATTTTGATTCGTTGATGGAACTAGCAACCACCATTGCCGTTGCTCACGTTTCTAAAATCCTAACCAAAGAAGAAATAGACACGCTTCTAAAAAGATAATTACATCTTACCCAGAAGACCGCCCAAACCGCCGCCCATTTCCATCATCTTTTTAGCGGCTTTTTTCTGCACTTCTTTTAGGGCCTTGTTAACCGCGTCCACAATGTCTTTTCTCTCTTCTTCCCCAAGCGTTAGCGCGATAATTTTCTGATCTCCCGAAACCGTAACTTTAATATCCCCGTATTCGACAGTCTCCTTAATCTGTTCGAGTTCTCGCTGAAGAGACTTCGCTTGAGACTGTAGTTTCCTTAATTCATTTAGCTGTTTAACTTTTCCCAACATAGTTAATTTCCAAAAATTTCCTTTGCAAGCTTGATTATATCTTCACTTTGATTTTTGGTCAATGAATTCTCCTCCGGAGACTCGGTCAAAACCACACCTTCATGGACCTTTACATTCTCGACTGCCTGGGCTGACGGTGCCGCGAGAGTACAAACAACTTTGATGTTTTTCCCAAAAACTTCGCTTATAATTTCATCCAAAATTTGTCTGTGGGGAGAAGATTCCAACCGTTCTTTATGAAAACTGTAAAATACGCCTAAAGTCAGCACTTTACCATCAAAGTTAATCGGTTTTGCCGCGCGAAGCAGTGCCTCGACAGACTTATTTCTGGGTTTGGCCGCCGATAGAACTTTCACCCAAGTATCATCTTCTAACTGTGAAGTCAGATGTTCGAAGTTCGACGCTTGAGTAGAAGTAGAAGTAGTAATATGGGGTTCGTTTTCCGAAGATTGACTTTCTATTTTCCTGTCTTCAGACTCCTTTTTATCCTCAACTTTCATTCTTCCACCCTCCTTCCCAAAGCACCACTCGACGATGGCAACCTCCAAAGGAAGATATTCAATTGGGGTGTCCTTCATCTGCCTTATGGTTTTTGACAGCAATTTGATAAATGAAACCAGCTCGGTTTTGGAGACTCCTTCCAATTTCGCTTCTCCAACACCGGCTTCTGCCAAAAGAGCCGCACGGAGGCGTTCTAATATCTTTTGTATATAAAAATCAAGCGATACGCCCTGCACAATAACCTTGTCGATTTCGGCAAGGGCCGTCTTTTCATCCTTTTTAAATACATTTAACAATAGCGCCTCAACCTCGACCGCTCCAATCGAAAAGTCTTTTAAAGAAGGCTCGCCTTCAATCGTCATCGATTCCAAAATCTTAACCGCATCCCGAAAAGAGCCGCCGGAAGCCTCGGCAATTCCGATTAAAGTTTCATCCTTCATTTTTAATTTCTCCCCTTTCATAACTCTTTTTAGCGATCGCAGGATTTCCTCTGTATTGGGTTTTTTGAAAACAACATTCGTTGCCCTTGAACGAATCGTTTCAATAAGTTTTTCCGGGTTGGTCGTTGCAAGAATAAACATAACGTGATCGGGCGGTTCTTCAAGAGTCTTGAGAAGCGCGTTTGAAGCTTCAAGCGTCAACATATGCGCCTCGTCAATTATATAGACCTTCTTGTTGGACATAGCAGGGGCAAGCTTTACCGCCTCGCGAAGAGCCCTTACGTCATCGATCCCGCGGTGACTGGCGGCGTCTAATTCGATTATGTCCAAATGATTCCCTTCTGACACCGCCTTGCACTGTTTGCATCCGTTGCAAGGCTCGCCTTCATTAGTCGGATGTTCACAGCTGACTACTTTTGCCAAAATTCTTGCCGCAGAAGTTTTCCCGAGCCCCTTCGAACCGGAAAAAAGAAATGCATGGGGAATTTTACCCGATTTAACAATCTTTTTAAGAGATTCGCGGACACCCGTCAAATCGAGTTCTTCCATAGTTTTAGGGCGATATTTCAAATATAAAGTCATGATTGTTAATTCAAATCGCAAAACTCAAATCTCAAATCTACATCTAAAAACTAAAATCTTAAAAAGTTTTGATATTTAAGTTGTAGTTTTGACTTTTGACATTTGAATTTTGAGCTACCTATTTGTGGTGTATTCCCAGCAAATGCCTTATTCCGTGCTGGGCTAGCTCACAAATTTTTTCGTCCGCTTTTTTACCTTCATCTTTTGCTTCAGCTAAAGCTTTCGGATAACAAACGGCTACTTCTCCCAATCGCTTAGTCCCGTCCGGCGGAAAAATAAAATTTTTTCCAACTTCTGCAGTCGGAAACGACAAAACATTATGTGGTTGTCCGCTTTCCTCTTTCAAGTACGTCTTTCCCAATCTTTTCATCTCACCAGCGTCAACTATCGCGACTTCAACATGGCACGGCTTGGCGGTTTTTGTTGCCAAAAATTGCTTTAATTTTTTTTCTAAACCCGAGATATCGACTTTGAAGCTGCCGGCATTTCTAATTTCAACAGTGACCATAATTATTCCAGTTTGCGCTTTACTATTTCAGAAACACGGTCGCCGCTAACTTGCCCTGCGACTTTTTTCATGGCAGCCGACATCACTTTCCCCAAGTCCGCCATGGATGCTGCTTGAGTTTCACCGATTGCCCCGTCAACTATTACACTCAATTGATCGTCTGTCATCTCTGCCGGTAAAAACTCCCGAAGTATTGCTAGTTCCGATTTTTCCTTCTCAGCTTCACTTTTAACAACCGAGAGTTCCTCCTCGTCACTCAAATCGTGCAGTTTGGCAATTTTTTCATACGAAAGGGCCGACGAAAGCATTTTCAAAGTCGAAAGCTTTAACCGGTCTCTCAACTTCATAGATTCATGTATCAGATTACTAATGTTATCCGAAATTCTTCCCATATTTTTACTATCAATACATCGATGTATTGATAGTTAAGTTTTATTCAAAACATCACTTTCGTCTTCCGGTTTCCCGCCCAAAAGATGCCAGTGAAAGTGGTTAATCGCCTGATACTTTCCGCCATTTATAACTAATTTATATCCACCTGCAATTTTTTTGCCATCTATGACTTTTTGTGCAACTTGCGCCATCTCCATAAAAATCTCGGCGTGGTCTTTTTCCAAATCCAAAAAAGACTCTATGTGCATTTTGGGAATAATTAAAATATGATGTTCGGAAACCGGATCTATGCTATCAAAGGCAATGGCATTTTTCGAACTTCCGCGTATCTTAGCCAGAGCCTCTCCTTTGGCAATCTTGCAAAAAATACAATCATCCATATCTCTTTGTTATAATATACACCAAACACAAATGGAACAAGAAGAAAGATTCTCTAAAGAAGCAATCCACTTAATCTACAAAATTACCGAACATCTAAAGAATTTATACGATGAAGGAAAACTGCTAGTTTATATCACAAACATTCTGTATCGTGTCCCTGAATTATCTCTCTCAACCCCCATACAAGAAATCGGTCAAGTGTTAGAAAAGGGGGAACCTATCAATTCAAAATTGATAGTCTACTCGGCCATTGAGATTTATAAAAAACTCCCACAGGGTCCCACAGACGACTGATTATTGTTCTCGTTGATTACTTGGTTTATCTTGATTGACTACTGGGTATTCACCTGTACCAGTTCGTTTTTCCAAGGGAATCTCACCTTCCAACTTTTGAGTATATTTCCTAAGCCCCTCCTTGATACGCTTGTGTATTGCTATCCTTCTACCTTCTTTCGGTAAATCGCCCAATGGATCTGTTTTTATGATCTGCTTTTCCCCACTTTGATCTTCTGCCATATCATTCACCTCCCCTCCTGTTTGTTCATAATAAAATTCCACATTCGCCATTTGATAATACTAAAGGAGTTTGTGAAAAGAAGTCAAGGCTCTTGCCTTCTAAATTCAACACGAAACATCTTCCAATCCTCTCCTTCTTTTCTAAAATACCTTAACACACTAACCCCCATTAAACCATCGATTTCATAAAATTTTATTTTGACATTGGGATTTTTAGGATCTGGTGCTTCCTCAATAAACTTATATCTCTTTTCCATAACTTCGTCTGTATGCGCTTTTTCAATAAACTCAGCGAGTTCTTCATATCTTTGTCTCTCGTCTGTTCTATGAGGATTACTGTTGTCGGCGTGGGACGGAGTAATTTTTTTCCCATGACTATCTTTTCTATCAAAAGACCAGCGGCCGCTTGGACCCGAAGTCATTTTTTTTTGGATTGTTATTGCGGTTTTTAACGGATCCCCAACAATTTCATCGATTGTTAAAAAGATTTCACCATTTAGGATAATGCCATCTTTAACTGCTAAATTCGCGATTGCGTCCGGCTTATCTGCATTATAGTTATACGAAATAAAGAGACGGTTCCCTTCACGATCCATTCTTTTAACCCCTAATTCTTGGAGCGAAATGTGTATCGAGGCTCCGCCTTGCTCATTCTGTTCTGTTTGAGAGTCCATGTCTAATCAATCTATCTTCGAAGATTCATAAACCAACAACAAAGAAATAAAAAAATCTATCGGATTTGTAGGCTCGTCGCCTCTCCCCACCTGTATCATCCCTCTTACAAATTCCGCCCGCAGTTTCTCCTCGTCAAACCCACTTAGGACATTAATTCCAGGAATCAATTCTTCAGAAAGCTGCCTTAGTGCTTTTTCCTTTTCCTCTCCGCCAAGAGAGACGTCAAACTCATGATGCTGCTCGAGTAGTTTCAGAATTATTGCAGCTATTCTCTTTACCTCTTCAGGTTTTACTTCAATTCCTTTCATGCCACCCCCATTTTCAGAAATACCCATGGTTGATACGCTTGGGCAAAATACTAGATAAAGTTCAGCCTTTTAATAACTTCCTCAACTCCAAAAGTTTCAATCTTTTTGGAATCCCGCTTTTTCCACTCAATCTTACTTCCGGTTTTTTGGGAAACCACAAGCCTAACTGGTATACCAATCAAATCAGCATCTGAAAATTTCTCTCCGGCGCTAGTATCCCGATCGTCGTATAAAACTTCAACACCCGCGGCAATTAATTTATTATAAATTTTATCTCCCTCCGACTTGCCGTCTATCTCCAACAAATGAGCGCTAAATGGAGCTATTGAATAAGGCCAAATAATTCCACTGTCGTCATGGCTTACTTCAACGGCCGTTCCCATAACGCGAGTTGTCCCGATTCCATAACTTCCAAACCAAACGGGTTTCTTAAGACCCTTCACATCGGTATAATTGACCTTCATTCTTTCAGAATAATAAGTCCCAAACGGAAATATATTGCCAGCCTCGATAGACTTTGTTTCGACAATTTTGCCCGACTTGCACTTTGGACACTTTTCACCCTGCTTTCCTTTAAAAATTTCCTGATTCTGGCTCCAATCGCATCTGTCGCAATAGTAAATAGTATCCTCGCCTCCGGCGGATGGAACCTGAAACTCGTGGGTATTGTTATCGGTAAAAACCCCGCCTCCCGCCTCG
>Ga0209518_1004287_pt1 | contig 11539 bp, 12 predicted proteins | sample RifGroB1_FD_183993 | JGI IMG/M metagenome (GOLD analysis project Ga0209518, IMG submission 183993) | Groundwater microbial communities from Rifle, Colorado, USA - Groundwater B1 (SPAdes) (version 2) | ecosystem: Environmental > Aquatic > Deep subsurface > Groundwater | place: Rifle, Colorado... | reverse complement strand
GTATTGAATCTCGTCCAAAAATACAAAACTACCACTTTTGATACGCTGAAAAACCTTCGGCAGGTCGTTAAAGGTTTGTGAAAACTCAATAAAATAAATATCATTGGGATTTACCTTTTGCTTTTCAATAAGGTCAATCACCATCTGTTTCATAAGGGTTGATTTACCCATCCTTCTCATACCTTTAAGAAATATCATTAAACTCGTTATCTTGTGCAAAAAAAGAACCATTATGCCACGTGCCTGACAACTCCAGCGCTCCCACAATTGGTACTATTGTGCCATTTGTAGGTTCGGCCGCATAAATTATAAGTGCAGTATCCCCATCTCTCGCCCCTTCAATGTGAGAAATAGAAATCTCACCAGTACCCAGAAATAACAGTTGCTTCATCATTGTCCAGGTAGAACTAATATCCAAACCAGAAAATGAAAAAGAAGGATCATATTTTTCAGAGTTCATAAAAGTTTCATATGCCTCTTCTAAAGTTTCGTAACCCGTTCTCTCAAGGAAGTTCTGGATAACCTCATTTAATAGTCTTTCATCATCAAATCTTGTTGGAAGAGGAACTTCGGTTGGTATGACCGTAGGTTCGGCTGTTGGGGTCGGTAAAGCCCGGGCGGCCAGGATTCCTCCCCCGCCTAGCGTGGCTCTGACTTCATTATAGGTATAGGGTGAGGCCAGGAGTGGGACCCACGTTCTTCCGTCTGTTGCTATCTCTATTTCCCCGGTTTGTGTATTGGTTCTAACATATGGGTCTTGGATTTCAAAAATTTGTGTTTGGGCGTCAAAAGTAACAGATGCGAAGGCTAAGATGTCTCCTTCTTGCGGATATGCCTCCGATGCTACCAATCCTCTGACCGACTCGATTTTATTTTCTTGCCCAACGGCCGCAATCATCAAAAAACTCATGTCTTCGCTTGTTTGTTTATTTGGAAGCTGCGATTCAAAAAGCGCAAATCTGTTTTGTCCGGAGGCATCGGTAAGAACGTCCCCTATTAGCCTTGTGTCGTGGATGCCAAGACCCTCAAATTGGGTGTCGATTGATTCTTGTGCATATTTTTCTATGGAAAGAACAAATTCGGGGCTTGGAGTCGGGAAGGGTTCGATTGTCGACTCAGGAACCTCTGTGGGGACATAGGCATCAACAGTATTTGCGCTACATCCGGTTGCTGCAGCCAAAGCCGCTAGGGAAAGAACAGAAGCCCCTTTGGTTGCGAGCTCTTTGAACCCCTTTTCACTCATAGTTATTCTAGAATCTCTGTCCTTCATATTAGCCTATTATATCAAGAAGATTCAATATTAGACACTGACTCCTCCATTGCCTCTGTTGAAATTATCTCTTATACTGGAAAGGTATGGATGAGTCTGTCCAATCAGTTGAACCTAGCGGTGGAGGCAATAACTTTCAAAAAATAGCGCTCATAATCTTCGGTTTCGTTGTTTTGATTCTTCTTTCGGAGGGCGCATATTTTCTTTATACCCACTATTTCTCCCAAACTGGTACTGCTCCATCTGTTGTGCCCCAACTCGTGATCGAAGAATCCCCCTCGCCATTTACCGGGGCTAAAAAGATAAATCTGGAGAAAGGAGAAAGTTATTTTGAATATCTAAGGAGAATAGAAGAGTTGAGGAAAACCGATTTTGTCGTAGAAGCCGGGCTTAGCATTATAATTTCCGGCAGAATCGTAGAAAATAAAATTATCAACGAGCGGATAGGCGATGCTACTTACGTTTATCTCATTAAATTTGAGAAAGACGTGCAGACATTTACTCAGAAGTTTTCACAAGACGAGTTTAATAGTCTAAAAACCTACCTTATTTCGGAAGGCGGGGCAGAAAAAACCCCAATAACCATAAACGATGTTAAGCCCGGAGATTTTGCGATTTTGAAAATTAATTCCGATTTTCTTGACATGTCTTCAATCGATGAGATAACATTAGAGACAACAAGAGTTAATCCTTAAGATGAAGAAAAAAAAGAAAATATATATAAGACCTTCTATTAAATCTTCCAAAATTAAAACAATTTTCTTTTATGGAAGGAGTTCATCAAGAAGCGCGGCCGATTCCGAATATCTACTTGCTGCTGAGATGTGCTAAACTCTCATGCCATCACAGAGCATGGTTCCCCTTATTCTCCCAAAGGATAAACCCCTTATTTCCAAAGCTGCTTCCTACAAGCTCAATGACATAGTAGTTTTTAAAAAAAAAGACCGTCTCATTGCCCACAGGATAATCTATGTCTCGCCCAATAATAACTTTTTTATAACCAAGGGGGATAATAACCTTTCTTCTGACGGGAAGATAAAAAAAGAGGAAATTCTCGGAAAAGTAACCAAAGTAAAAAGAGGAAACCAAGTTGTAGATTTATTCCACGTCTACCTTGCTCAATCATTTTCGTATTTGAGGGCTCTTAAAGAGGTTGTAAAAAAACTAAATTCAAAAAAAATTCCTTTTATAATCCTTAAGGGTTTACCCATTCATATTTTCTATACTGGGAAAATTCCCGAAAGGCTCTATGTAGATGTTGACATTCTTGTCAGAGATAGGGACTTCGACGGAGTTACAAAGATTCTTGAAAAAGAGGATTTTGTACTTGTTCCAAGTCGCTTTCTCGGAAAAAGGATTAAGGAGCCTTCCCAGGTCTCCTTTGTAAAACCAGTCAAGCCTTTTCCGATAGAGATAGACCTTCATCAAGAGCCTACTCCGGGTTTTGCCAAAGCAAGAGAAATGAATAGACTCCTACCCTCGAGTGGTTCTTTTAGTGAATATCTTTCCCAAAATGTTAAAAAAATCAAGATTGATGGGGTCACATTCCCAATATTAAAAACCGAAGCCTTCTCCCTTTACCTCCTTCTTCATCTTTTTCGCCACAATTTCAAAGGACCCCACAGATTTGAGCTTTTGGATACAATCTTTCGCAGGGAAAAAATAAATTGGAAAGAAGTTTCAAATAAACTCTCTTTGTTTGACCTTAAAAATTTTGTCTACCCTGGCTTTTTACTTCTGAAGAGTCTTTATAAGACACCCATACCCAAAAAGTTCCTAGAGGATATTTCTCCAAACCCCGGTAAAAAGATTTTTGCTAGCATTATTACCAAAACCGTTGACCCTTTTAGCCGAAGGGGCAGAGCTTTTGAGGGAAGCCAAAAAGCCATATTTGTCCTTCTCCTTTCTCCCAAGGGCTTGAAGGAGAAATTGAAGGTTTTGGGTAACAAAAAAACTCTCGGCTACTTTTTTGGGGTAATTAAATTCTTATTTTCCAGAACCCTTATGAATTCCTCTAAATCGGCAAGGGCCCTTCTTGGCGTAACCTGATATATCTCTGTCAGCTTTCTGACTATATCTTTTTCTTTTTTGCCTTTCGCAATCTCGGAGATGATTACAAATCCTATCTCGTTAAACTCATGAAGAGTTCCTTTCTCGTTGTTGTAAGCTACAAAGGTTTTGCCCAACCTTTGAATGATTACACTCTTTTTGATTTTCATTAAAGAATTTCCCCCAATTTTGATTTGAGACTAAAAGAAAGCTGGTAGAATTTATGCTCTTTTATAAATTGCGAAATCAACTTTAACATATTTTCGGAAATCGTACTTCTTAACCATATTTGAGAAATCAGTTTTTTCAAAAGAAGGCCGTGGCGTTCAAGTAAGATTTTTTCTTCAACCCCGCTCTTTTTAAGAAAATAAAATTCCCCCCTTTCGGCCCCTTTTCTTTTCGGAAAGTGATTCTTTTCGATAAAGGGCGGACTAAAAAATTTCCAACCCTTGCCGACTTTTCTGATAAGGATAATATCGTCAGAAAATTTTATGAACTTGGAAGGCAGAAGACCGGTGGCTGTGGTTTTTCCCCCCCCGCTTGGAGCCAGGAATACCTTAAGAATTTTATCCTTACCTAGAACGCTTGAGCCGTGTAGGAAAAATCCTTCCTTTTCGAAAAGGAAGGAGACTACGTCCTTTAAAAGAAGCTGAAGAGAGGCCAGACTTAGGTAATACGAGGTGTCTATTCTTTTTTTATCAAATGCCTTTTTGTAATCCAAATAGTAGTATTTCTCTCCTCTTACCAGAATTTCGGCAGAATCAGAAGAAAATCTAATTTGGAAATCAATTCTTTTTGGTTTTATTAACACAAACCCCGAAGATCCCCAAACCTTTTTAATGTTCGAAATCAAGATATTTCGGACAATCCCCTGCTCTGAAGGTTCAAAGTAAAATTCGATTACCTTGCCGGCGACAGTTAGGAAAATCCGCTCGGCCTCTAATTTTTCCATTTTTGTATGCCCAGATTATACTGCTCCACCGGTGCGAAATCCTGAGTCAAAATGGGAGCATCTTCAAACTTTCCTAAGTAGAGGTGACTCAAGTATTCCGCGATTTCGGGATCCTTGCTTGTAAGAGATGGTGCCACATCAGACCTTACTGCTACAAGCACAATGTTTTGTCGCTTTTGTAAATCCTTCTCATCGGCTACTCCGAAAAGGTAGACATAAGGAAATATTTCTTTATAGGTATTATATTCCGCCCACAAAAATTTACCCCTTTGTCTGTCAAAAACCGAACCGATATTTAAGACAACTAAACCGTTTTCGCTTAGGCCCGAAAAAAGAGCAGAAACAGCCTCTTTGGTGGTTAGATGAAAAGGCATGCTCATGTCTCCTCCAACTACGTCCATGAAAATAGCATCATAGAGTTTGGTATTCCTTCTTAAGAATACTAGACCGTCCATTTCCACGATACGGAGGCGGGGCGTTTCGGAAAGGTTAAAGTATTTCTTGGCGAGAGCAATGATTGCTGGGTCTATTTCAACAACGTCCAGGTGGGCGCTCGGATAGTTTTTTAAAAAATCTTTAGGGTAGGAAAAGCCGCCCCCCCCAATTGCTAGAGCCTTTTTGATATTCGAGTTAAAATGCCCCGCGATTCTGTAATACTTGGTATGTTCGTAGACGAGATCATCATCCTTGTCTAAAAACATTGCCGACTGTCTAATCATTCCTGTTTTTAAAATAAGGATTGGCCTTGAAGTTTCTGGGTCTATGCCCTCTTCCAAAATGACCCGGTTATAGGTTGTGTCTTTATCAAGGAAAGGCAAATTGTTTGTGAGCGGAAGATAGTAGGTCATCATAAGGACAAAAAGTCCGAATGGAAGCCATCCTCGGATTCTCCTGGCAAGTAAGGCAAAAGACAAAACCAGCGCCAGACCGGAAATCAAGAAAAGAATATTTCTGCTTCCCAGGGAGGAAATTAAATAGAATCCTGTCAAAAACGTTCCAAGAATGCTGCCGATTGTAGAAAGAGCATAGAGCCTTCCGGTAACTTCACCCGTTTTTTTAAGACTTGTTAATTTTAATTTGACCGTATAGGGAACAACCATACCCAAGGCAACGCTTCCCGGTGCAAATAGAATCAAACAGGCAACGGGCGCAATGATTCTTATATCGTTGATGTTTTCAGACAGAAATCCCAAAATTGGTTTTTCGAAAACGGCCGAGATGCCAATAAAAATTCCTGCTGTAAAAATAATGATTCCCAAAGTTTTATCGTGCGCACCCTTATCGGCAAGCTTTCCTCCCCAATAATAACCAAGGCTGAGGGCCGCCAGAATGATTCCGATAAGACTGGACCAGACAAAAATTGAGTTTCCTACATAGGGCGCAATAATCCTTGAACCAGTAAGTTCAAGAACCATAACCAGGGCACCGCTAACAAAAACCAATATCTCAAGGTAATATTTACGCATTGCTTTTTTGGGCAAGCCCTAATGCCACAAACCACAACCAAAGCATAGTGGGGATAACATAGGTTGTATCAAAGAAGAAATTGGCGCTAAGAGCAAAAAAGATTCCTCTATAAAGGGCTTTTGCAGAGACACCCCTTAACACATTTGTACCCACTTTGTAGTACCAATACAAAAACAAGATTCCCAAAAGTCCCATTCCTACAAGTACCTCAAGAAAAATATTGTGTGCAAGGGAAGAAAAAATAGCTTGATTTGAAAAAGTTATTGCAAGTTCTTTTGAAACAGTTGAAAAGTTGCCCAGCCCTACCCCCAATGGATGTTGAATTATCCCCGCCAAACCTTGTAAAAAGTAAATCCTTGAATAAATGGTTGTTTTAAAAAGACTTGCCAGCAGGAAAATGGCTACGGAGAATATAGTTACGGCCTTTAGAGCGGACTTAATTTTTGGGGAAATTTCTCTATGAAAAACAATAAAAGCCCCTAACGCAAGAGAAACATATGAAGAGCGGGAAAGAGAAAACGCCAGTATTGAAATCCCAACTAAGATAAGTAAAAGATACACCGGCTTTTTTTCCTTCATAATTTTTGTCAGAAGGAAAAGAAAGGGTAATACCCAATAATCTCCCAGGTGGTGATGATTGTCTGTGTAGGGGGCAGAAAGACTGAAAGCCCAAGGGAGTCTTTGGTTTAATAAAACCGAGACTAAGTAAGTAGTGGCAAAAAGAATGCCCAGAATAATTAGCGACCAGCCGAATATTTTCAAAAACTTTTTGTTCGTCTTTAGGTTGTAGAAAAACAGCCAATAAAGCCCCCCCGAGGCAAAAAGAAGCAAATACTCTATCCCGTTTTGGGGATTACGACTCCAAATTTGGGAAAGAATGGCCAAAAGAAAAGCCATTGTCAGGAAACTGGATGCGGTTGAAGCTTTGGGTGCGGTGACTTTAATAAAAAAAGCCGTAAGGAAGAAGGATTTTTTTGTTTTTTATATAGAGATAGAAAATTGAAATTAGACTAAGGATAAGGCCTGATATTTCGATGAACTCCCTTTGGGGACCCAGTCCCCCGAAAAGAAGTAGAAAAAAGGTTGGGATAATAACTGAAATAGCGTTTATCATTCTATTTTATTGCTTTCATCACAACTCCCGAAGCCCAGTTTACATGCTTTTCAGAGAGTTCGTAATAAGAAGGTAAAAGTAGCCCCTTTTCAAAAAATGATTCGGAAATTGGAAGCTTCTCTTTCTTAAACATTTTTCTAAAAACCGGCTGCATGTGTAGGGGCATAAAAAAGTTTCGCGTTTCCACGCCGTTTTTTTCAAGTATATTTGCAACCCTCTCTTTAAGAGAAGAATTCGGAAACAAAACCGCGGGAAACCAGTAGTCGGGATTTTGGTTGCGGGAAGCATCAACCACCTTTAAGCCCGTGGGATTTAAATATTTCTTCCACCATTTGTGAATTAGTTTTCTTTTGGCAACGTATTTTCTGAATCTTTTTAATTGAGATCTTCCAAGGGAAGCTTGCAATCCGGACAAGGTCATATTGTAGCCGACTATTTTATGCTCAAAGTGCCATTTTTCCCCGAAATCAAAAAATCTGATTTTAGTAAGAATTTCGTAAAGTTTCCTATCATTTGTGGTTACCACTCCTCCGTTTCCGGTTGTAATTATTTTGTTCGCATAGAGAGAAAAACAGGCTAAATCGCCGAAACTTCCAGCCCTTCGACCTTTATATTCAGAACCCATGGCTTCTGCTGCATCTTCCAGGACAAAAATTTTTCGTCGTTTAGCAATTTCACCAATTTTATCCATCTCACAAACAAATCCGTAGATATGAACCGGAATAATTGCCTTGGTCTTTTGGGAAATTTTTTTTAAAACTCCGTCGGGACTAATATTCCAGTCCGAACTATCTTTACAGTCCACTAAGACAGGTTTTGCTCCCGCAAGAAGAACGGAGTTTATTGTTGCTATCATCGTAAAAGTAGGAAGAATAACTTCATCTCCCCTTCCTATTTCCAAGGCCTTTAGTGCCAAGAAAAGACCCGAGGTGGCACTGTTTACGGCAACGGCGTATCTTGTCTGGCTAACTTTTTCTGCAAACATTCTTTCAAACCTTTCAACCTGGGGACTTTTCGAAGAAATCCAGGTTGATTTTAAGCAGTCGCTGACCATTTTTATATCGCCCGGCGTAATGTGAGGTTTTGAAAACGGTATTTTATACATTAGTCTTTTCCGAGAATACTGAGCTTTAGGGCAACGGACGTATATAAGAATACAAGTTTAGATAAATCAGACTTACTTTTTCCGTATTTTCTTTTTGGATAATATACCGGCACCTCGCTGATTTTTAATTTTGCCATTTTAGCAAAATGTAAAAGTCTAAGGTGGTATTCTCCATAGCCCCGGTAAATTTGTTTCAAGGGTAGCTTAAATAATTTTTCTTTGGAAATTGCATAGAAACCGCTCATGTTGTCTATGGTCGGAAATCCCAATAAATGTTTGAGGACAAGATTAAAAACGAGAGTTCTCCAATATCTTCCCTTTTCCTCCATCCCCCCATCTTTGATAAAGCGCGAAGCAACGATAAGATCATGAGCCTTGAGTTTTTCAAGAATTTTCGGTATCAGGGATGGTGGATGATTAAAGTCCGCATCCATCCCTAAAATTACCTCTCCCCTTCCCCTTTTTATTCCAAAAAGAATTGCTGAAGCAAGCCCCTTTTCTTTGGTTCTGACAAAAAGTCTAACGCGCTTTTCTTTTGTAAAATTTTTTCTGACAGCCGCCGCTGTTTTATCCGGGCTGTTATCGTCAACGACAATGATTTCTAAATCAAGATTATTTTTTCTTGCTACCCTTAATATTTCTTTGGCCAGTTTAACAATATTCCCCTTTTCGTTAAAGGTGGGGATAATTATCGATGTTTTATCTTTCTTCATCTTTTTGAGCCAAAACGAGTACCGATAAACCGACGGGAAAGGAAACGAACTTTAGGAAAAACGCCTCCATGCGCAATATAAAGATTAGCAAATTATTGATAGTCGGATTTACGCTCCCCACATCCGAGCCCCTATTTTTCCGAATTCTGTCCATGAAAACCCTTTTAATAAACACCAGCGGGAAAAGCGTAAAATATACATAAGAAGATTTGAGAATTTTATATCCGCAATCTTTTACTAATTTAGACATTTGGTTTAAAGTATACCTCCTTGCGCCGAAAGTAGCCTCGTCGTGGGCTCCTCTCAAAAAACCGAAAGCTGAATCCGTAATAAGTAAATGTCCTTTGTCTTTAAGAACCCTTCTTGCCTCGGAAAGAACTTTTTTCTGACTTTTTACCTCTTTGTGGTAAAGAACGTCAAAAATGGTTACGAGCTCGAAAGACCCGTCTTCAAACGGTAGGCTTTGGGCGTTTCCTTGAACGACTCTTACCCCCCTTTTTTTTGCCAATTCTAAAGCAGTCTTTGAATTTTCTATCCCAACCACCTCTCCATAGCGAGACAAAAACTTTGTCATTCCCCCTGTTCCTGAGCCGATATCCAAGATTTTCTTAATGCTGTTTTTATAAGGAAAAAGCACCGTTTGGACAAAAGACCTTTTGCCCAAAAACCAAAAGTGTTGGTTTTCAAGTTTATACATTTTTATATATTCTTCTTTCTTCATAAGACCAAAGAGTGGTATTTTGGTTCAAAGACTTTTTTCATAACTTTCTCCCTTTAATAAATAAGGCTTTAGTTTTAGATATACTTTCATTTTTCTTCCCGGCAGCTTTATTTCCTGCGATAGATATCTTTTTCTATAGAGAAATCTTAGGTTACAGCTTGAGTTATTCGTCACTTTATAAATCCCTTTTTCCAAGGAAATATCTATGTTTATGTTGCCCTCCCCGTCTTTATAGCAATCGGTGCTTTTGTATTTCCCGACATCCAAGACAATCCAATTACCCGAATCGTATACCACCAGAGGTTTTAGTGTATTTAGATTCTTGTTTAGCAAATTTTCAATTTCTGGTTTTTCGGCTATCTCGCCCTTGTCAAGAGTAACATACTCAACGCCCAATGTTTTTAATATCTCAAACCAGCGTTTGTCGAACTTGTAAGTGCTTAAATCTTCGAAAAGAGCCTGCGAATCCTCTATCAGAAATTCCATTCCGGTATAAGCGTTAACCATATTAAAATCCTCAGAGGCTTGATAAAAAAAATATTTCGAGGCTATCCCAGCCTCATACACAGACCTCGGAAGGGGTAGAAAAAGGACCACCTTGCCTTTTAAATCAAGATCCGGAAACTGGGGAAGGTTAAATTTCTCGGTGGTTATAGAATGCTTGTATTCGATAAGAAGGACAAAAACCAATAGTCCAAAAATCAGCCTTTTGTAAAGCTTTCTTGTCCCAGATTTCAGAAGGCTTTTGACTCCCTGGGCTACCATTACCGCTAGAGGAAATAGGAAAACCAAAGCTATTCGGGTGGGGGTTCTACTTGCTCCCAGAAGAGGAAATATTTTATATAAGAAAAAGTATGGAAGTTTAAGGGTGAACTCTCCGACCTTGAGATAGGGGCCAAAAGAGAGAATAATTCCGGTCATTAAGGTCAAAAACCAGACGTAACTCCACCTTGGTTCTCTTTTGCCCTTCAAAAGTTTAATGGCGACACAAAGCGAAATAAGTGTTGCCAAAAATCCCGGGAAAAGCGTATGCTCTCCGTAGTTAAACCAGGGACCTTCTTTCCCCGGAGACCTGAAAGGCTCAATCAACCTGTAGAAATTGCCGAAAAGAAGGTTGTTGGGAAGGCCCCCAAAGTAATCGTAGACTCTGGCAGAGTAAAATGCTGCTTCCGACAACCCCCGGGTTATCCCTTCTTTTAGGGAAAAATCTAAATACTGATAATGAGAATAAAAAAGGAAGGGGACAAAAACTAGCCCGATTAGGCAATATTTTATTATCGAAGAGAACCAAAGCCTAAAGTTTTTCTCCTTGTATTTAAGAATAGAATAATAAACAAAAACGAAGCCCCCTAAAACTAGAAGGAAAAGACTCAGTTGTATGTTTGTTAAAAAGTTTAAGGTAAAAACCAAAGATAGTAAAAACGCATATTTTATTCCCGGTTTGTCCAAAAATTTCTTAAGAAAGAGGAAAAAGATTGGAATAAAAAACCTTGGAAGATATTCGAGATGCCCTACAATAAAACGGGCGGTGGGGATAGGCGAGAAGGCAAAAACCAAAGCACCGACAAAAGATGCATGGGGGTTTCTAAAAAGCCCCTTGAGGGCGTAAAAGGCGGCAAGAAAACTCAAGGCAAAAGAGGCAATGATAACGAAATTGGTACTGATTATGTGGTTTTGTGTCACGACAAAAGCTGGACCATAGAGAAAGATTGAGGGAATAAGCCAACTGTCAAAGTGGGCCAGGGTGTGCGAAAAAGGATATAAAATTGGGGCATCGAAGTATTTTTCTGGAGTAAACATCTTTCCTTCTAGAAGGGATTTAAAATTGTAAGATAAAACCCAGGCAACGGCAGGATAATCGTACTTTTCGGGATAATGGGAATCTAAATTTTTCACCAAAGGGTAGGTGAAGTAGCTTGATAGCACAAAAGAAACCACCAAAATCAAGAAAAATTCTTTTATCTTTAATCCCATTTCAATTTCAGAATACTGATGGCCTCTTTAAGTATTACCCGAAATGTCCCAATTATTATTTCCAGGTCTTTTAAAAATGACTTACGCTCAACATATTCCAAATCAAGTTTCATCCATTCAGAAAAAGAAAGGTTATGTGCGCCCCTGACGACCCAGGAAGAAGTAATCCCGGGA
>Ga0209518_1004285_pt1 | contig 11541 bp, 12 predicted proteins | sample RifGroB1_FD_183993 | JGI IMG/M metagenome (GOLD analysis project Ga0209518, IMG submission 183993) | Groundwater microbial communities from Rifle, Colorado, USA - Groundwater B1 (SPAdes) (version 2) | ecosystem: Environmental > Aquatic > Deep subsurface > Groundwater | place: Rifle, Colorado... | reverse complement strand
AGTAGAAAGTAGAAAGTAGAAAGTAGAAGAAAAAACACCAAGTTTTTTACCGACAACGAAGAAATAAAAAATATTTTATGAAAAACCTTCATTAGTATAATTTTAACCTCAAAACAAGCTATTTTCCAGCGCGGGTGAGCTTTGTCGCTTTGTTCAGCTTGCCGGCGGCTTCGGCGATGGCTTTGCCGGCTTCGGTCGCTTCCATAACTTGCTTAATCTTTGCCTGGTTTTCCGGTTTAGACAAAAAATAAGCAAGAATCACGGCGCTTGTGTTTATCGGCAAAACACCGATGCCCGGAATTATCTCAATAATCCAGCCTAAAGCCTCGCGGGCAAAACGGTAATCTCCCTGATCAGCGAAATAAAGAAACACAAACATGCCAAGGCCAAGGACAAAACTGACAATTGTCGTAATCACCGCGCCAAAACCGGTGAAATCAAGCAAATCAACAAAATCAAGCGCCAGCCCAAACCCAAGCAAAGAAATAAAAGCGAAAATATTCATCCCCTTGCCGGTTTTTTCTTCAGCCGCGTAGTTCTTCAGATTTTCGCCAAGTTCGCTTTCTTTGAGTTTTGGCAGGCTGGTAGTGCTTCGTTTCAGCTTTGGTGTTGAGGAAGTAACTGCCATGTAAGATAGTTTTCAGTTTTCAATTCTCAATCTCTGAAAATTGAAAATTAGTAATTGTAAATTACGTCTGCTCTTTAGCTTTTTGAATCTTGGCCAGCTGTTCCGGATTGGTCGTGATAATCTGGTCTTCGCCGTAAGACGCCATGACGCGCAAAATCAAGTGTTTCGGACCGGCGAAAAGCAAGCCTTCGCCGACTGAAAGATTGGTCAAAACATCAATCTCTGACGGCGTCAGGGTAAACGCCTGAGCCAAAGAACTGATGGCGGCCGACGCCTGCTTCATCAAAAGCTGCATTGAAGAGTTGGTGATAATCGGCTTGCCGTAAGGCGACTTCAAAAAGTCGTCAACGTCCTGAGTGATGGTCGTCACACCCATAAAATATTTTCTCGCCCGTTTGGCCATGGACAGCAAGAAGTTGGCGCCGTCGTTGTTTTTCATCAGCCACCAGGCTTCATCAATCACCAGAAGTCTTTTCTTTTTTTCGCGCTTAATCAAGTTCCAGATATGGCCAAGAATAATATACATGGCCACCGGCCTCAACTCTTCATCCAGATCCCTGATGGAAAACACGGACAAACGGTTGTTCATGTCCACGGTCGTCGGCTGATTAATGAACCCAGCGAACGTGCCTTTAGTGTATTTGTAGAGCTTGTCTGCCAGGGTCGTGCCGCCTTCCATGGTCCGCAAAACCGATTCCAGGTCTTCTAAAACCGGCGGGGTTTTGCCGAAAAACGGGGTTTCCGGAGTGATGTCCCTGGAAGCGTAAGTTTGTTTAATTGCCTGATCCAAAATCGCTTCTTCTTCAGGCTTGAGCTCGCCAATCATCACTTTAATCAACCCGATTAAATCAAGGATTCTTTCCCTGAACGCGGTAATCGGATCTTCGTCTTCGCCGATGGTTGAGATGTCAAACGGATTCAGGTGGTCTTCTGACTGGATTGAGATTCTGAAAAAACTGCCGCCAAAAGCCTCGGCTAATGTTTTGTATTCGTTTTCCGGGTCAATGACAATCATATCCACGCCTTTCATCAGGTGGCGGATAATGTCCAGCTTGGTGAAATAAGACTTGCCCGAGCCGGATTTGGCGAAGATGACACAGTTTGAGTTTTCCAGGGAAAATCGGTCAAAAATAACCGGCGTTGAGTTTTGCAGGTTCATGCCGTAAAAAACGCCGTCATTCTGCATCAGGCTTGAAGAAATAAACGGGAAAAACGTTGACGCCGGACCGATGTTCAAAGGCGTCCGGGCATCAAGATTGTCTTTGCCCAAAGGCATGTTTGATTCATAGGCTTCAAACTGACGGAAAACTGCCGGCTTGATGTCAATCATTTTCTGGCCGAGCATGCTGACCAAGTTTGATTCAACTTTGTTCAGGTCTTCTTCGGTGTTGGCGACAATCGTCAAATAAAGAGAAATGTAAAACATTTTGTCGCGGCCTTGAATCAAAGAATCGCGCAAACCCTCAATGTCCGAAATGGCGGTTTCCAGCATCGGGTTTCTGATTAAGCCTTTTTCCTGCTCTTCAAGCATCTGGGCTTCAAGCTGGGTCGCTTTTTTACGCAGGTTTTTCAGAACTTTTTCCGTTTCCATCGGGTGGAAAAACACGGAAACATTGACTGACTGGTTCAGATTGATAATCGGCGAAAGCCAGCCGACCGTCAAAAACTTCGGATAGCCCAAAATAAACAAGGTTTTCACGACTTTGTCGGAAAACTTCAAAAGCGACGGCTTGACCTCAAGCCCGACCGGCGTGATTAAATCCCTCAAGTTGGCTTTGGTTTTTTCGTAAAGCTCTTCTTGGGTCAGCTCTTCAATCGTTTTAACTGATTGGGCCGGTTGGTTTTTCTTTGGCAAAAATGGCAGGTCGATCATTTCTTAAATTTTCAATTACCAATTATCAATTTTCAATAAATTAACAATGTTAACAATTTTCAAATCTTACTCAAAGATGTACGGACTATTTTAGCAAAAATCAGGAGTAATTGGTGGGTTTCGTCCAAAAATGACTCAATTTTTTCTTTGTGTTCCGGGTGAACTCTTTTTAACAATTCCAGCCAATGAATCGTTTCCCTTAATTCTTTTTTAGAGATTCCCATCTTGTGGACAAAATCTTTCTTGCTCTCAGCTTCTGCGGCTTCGCAATAATTAGCTCCTACGGAACCGCTGCTGCCTACCAACTGTTCAATTATTCTTGAGTTTATCGGGTCAATTTTCAACGTTTTCACAAAGTCAATAACCTCTCCGGCAAATTTTCTTGTCCTGTCCTCAAGATCAAATTTCTTGTTTGACGATTCAGCCATTAAAAACTTGATTGAAAATTGAACCTTGAAAATTGCTAATTACTTGTATCTTTTTTCTTCTTTTTCCATCGGGTTGTAAAGGTTATAAAGAATATCCACCAGTTCTTCGGTTGCCAAAGTTTTCGGCTGGATGCCCATTCTTGAAAGTCCCTGGGAAATAACATTGGCTCTGGTTTCCAGCTGGGCTTTGCCTCTTTGAAATTCTTCTTCGGAGTTAATCTGGGCCGCCTGGGTTTTTTGGTCCTGGCCAAGAATGCCGGAAATCATTGACGATTTTATCATCGCCGGATAATAAGAAATGACGACAAAAAACTTTTTCGTCATGACATTGTATTCCAAAAGAAAAGACTCCAAAAAATTGGCGTAATCAATGATATTGTTTTTAATCAGCAGATTGGTTTCTTTTGCTTCCAGCGCCTGGATTTTTTGGATGTATTCATCAATGTCGATTCTTCGCGAATAAACCATCAGTTGCAAAGAAAAGTCCAAGCCGACCAAAAACTCCTGAAAAGCCGATATCAAGCCCTGCTGTTCTTCAGCGGATTTCAGGTCAAAGTTAATGCCTTCAGCTTCAATGACTGACCGCAAACCGCCGTCTTTCAAAACAATGATGTTGTCGCGAATCGTGTCAACGGAAACGATTTGTTGCGACGAGCCTTGTTCTGCCATAACAATAGATTAATGATTTATGATTTTAGATTTAAGATTTTATTCTTCAATCAAGAATCTGGAATCTAGTTCTTGACGCTGTCTTTTTTATCCAGCTCTCCCGCCAGATTTTTAAGTTCTTCCCTGGTTAAAACCTTAACTTGTTTCGCTTCCGGCTCAGCCGGTTTGATTTTCTGCCGGCGCTCCGACTCGTAATAAATGTTTTCCGAACCAACTTTTTCTTTTTGCCAGACAAAAGTCTTCGGCAGCCAAAAATATTTGAACGCGCCCAGAATCACGGTGTAAGCCGGCCGTCCCTGAACCTGACCGAACATCAAAAAAACCATGGCCACGAGCAAAACCACGCTCAAGATTATTGCCAGCCAGCTCCGGAAAAAGAAGAAAAACAAAGCGCAGGCAATCACGCCGCCAAACAAAATAAAAAACTGCTTCAGGTTCAGCGGACCCAAAACTCTTGCTTCTTCTTCAATGTATCGCGGCAGTTCAAACTGCATCCCGTTTAGAAGCAGATCGCGATCTAAGACAATCTGCTGAACTTAATAATACCCTTAACTCAAATTATCTATCAAAATAGCTAAACTATGTATCCCGCGGCGATCGCGCCTGCCTGCCGGTAGGCAGGGCTTCTAACGGGATGCATGGTTAACTAATAACTGACAACTAAGATATTTTAGCACTAAAAATAAAGCAAAACCACCGCGTCAAATAAACGGATGTTCTTTTGAAAATTAGGTATTAGAAATTAGGAATTTTTACCTGTTTCTTCCAGCGCCTCGCCCAAGCCTTCCAGCGCCGCCGTCTGCATTGTATAGTCGCCGACAACCTCTTTCAACTTTTCCATGGCGCCTTCAGAAACAAAAGTAAAAACTATCAATTGCCGGAGTTCTTCCGGAAGCTCACTGAAATTTTTCAGCAAAAATTCCTCAGTTTGCTTTTTGTTCTCTGATTTCAGCAAACGGTCAAGTTCCAGCAATAATTTTTTTTCCATGGATAAAAATTAATAGCTCAAAGCTTCAACAAACGGTTCCAATTCTTTTTCCACACGTTTTTTCAAAGTCATGATTGACAGGACGCGCCAAACGTCGCCCCGGGCGCCGATCGCTACCCCGGACTGCCTCAAGCAATGGTCTGTCCATCTTCGCAGGTTCATTTTTCTTAATTCGTCCAAAAGAAAGTTTTCAACCTGTTTTGGAGTGTAGTTCCAATTCGCCGGATTCAGGCTTTTCCCTAACATAATACTTGAACCTCCGAGTTTTTGCATCTCCGGGTCAAGCTCCATTTTCCGGAAATTTTTCAGCAAGCTTGAAAAATACTTGTTTGTCAAAAACTTCTCACCGCGATGCTTTCTGATTTCGTCTATCATCTGCTTAATTTTCCGCCTGCCCGGCTGGTCAATAAACTCCAGCCAGTCTTTCTGGTTAATCTTGTTTTTTACCTGGTCCACAATGCCGGGTTCTTTTTTCTCTTCGTTGAAAGAAACGAACAAACGCTTCTCGATTTTTCTCCTTTCTCCAACCAGCTCGTCATAAGACGGAAGTTCGGCTGACAAATCAACTTTCAGTTTTTCTTCAACGAGTCGCGGCTCCCGGCCGAAATCCTTTCCGGCGGATTTTGACAAGAAAAGCCTTGGGTTGAGTTTCACCATGGAGCGAAGCGCCGCTTTTGGAAGACCGGAAATATCTTTACCCAATTTTTTCCACTTTTCAGATTTGAAAAGATTAAGAAAACTCTCTTTCCAGACGGCTTTCAAAGACTCAAAGTGACTGGCTCTCATTTCAAGCACGTCGCTGAAGGAATGGTCAGCCCAGATACTGGCTTTAGCAAACTCGGCTTCAGAACCCTGCCGCAACTTTTCAAGCTCTTCTTCTTGCTTCTGTTTTCCGTAAGCGCCGGCTTCTTTTTTGAAAGCGTAGTCTTCGCTAAAAGCTTCCAAATCTTCACTGATTTTTTTGATTTCCCGGCCAAACCAGTCTCCGACAAATCTTGCCTGAGACTGGACTGAACTGAAAATCTTTTTAAAACCCTTGACTTCGCCGGCTGAAGAAACAAACATGTCGCCTTCGCCGAAGCTTTCTTCTGCCTGGGCTTTTTCGTACGCTTCTGCGGCGAGCTTTGCGGCAGCGCGCTTCAATTCTTCTTCTCTTTCTCTTCCGGCCTGTTCCCTAAGCTCTTCGAACTTTTGTTCTTTCGCCTCTTCGCCAACTTCTCCTGCTTCTCTTCTGTTTCTGGCTTTGATTTTTTCCTGTTCGCTTTTCCCCTTAATCCAGTCGCTCCAAACAGAAAAAAACAGCAGGGCGTCTTTGCCTGCGGCGCCGGCTGATTTTTTAGTTTCGCCAAAGCCAATCTTCGCAAGGCCCAAAACGCTGTTTTTAAAATCAAGGTTTGCCTGACGGGATTTTTCTTCCATCTCCCTGAGGTTCATGGTTGCCTTGATAATCCGGTCCAAAACCTTCGGGTTACTGACTGCCACTGCTATGCAGTTATTTTCATTCCGCAGATACTCCATCAATCCGTCTTCGCCAAGGTTCCGATACAAAGCGCCGAGACCAAAGTGTGATTTGGCGGCGACTTTTGAAACAACTTTTTTATATCTGTCGTGTTTAATAAAATCAGCGAAAGCTTTTGCCCGGGAATAAGCTTTGTAAGTTTTTTCCCTCAGTTCAAGCTTGGCGATTTTCTTGTTAACCTCAGGATCAAGTTCTTCAAGGTTTTGGAACGCGCTTTCGCCAATGTCGAGCCAACCTTCTTCATTGACGCTCAACTGGTCAAGCACTAAAAGATTAAAGATCTTGTTCAGATTTTTTGACTCCCTGATTTCTTTCAAAGTCGGCACCTTTTCCCCTTCTTCAAGGCGCGTCAGTTTAGTTTTGAAGATACCGAATTTTTTCATTGACTTTTATGCTTGCTTGAATAATAAAACTTTTAAAACACCAAGTCAAATGGCAAAACCACAGATAAGGCCCCGCATTTTGCGGGGCCTTTTTCGTTTTATTTTGTTTTCTAAATCAACCCCCTTAGCTCCAGGTCGTCCGGCGGCGGCCAAAAACCGCGCCGAGTCCCAGAACCAGGACAATCGCCATGCCAAGCGACATGGAGAACGAGGTCTTTTTATTAACCTCGGGACGAGGAGCTTTGCTCCCCGCTTTCCCATCTTCTGTCCCGTTGGCATTGGACTCAAAGCTATAGGAGACTGGGTGATCCAGCATCTCCTTGACTTTTGTCGCGATCGGTTCAACCGCAATCTCGACCTGCCGGCCGCGCGACTCTGCGTCAACCTCGGCAAGGCGGTTCATTGCCTCGCAAGCCGGATTAGCCGGGTTCACGCCTTTCAGACAGGCCTGACGCAGGTTTTCCACGTCAATTTCTGTCTGGACATTCTCCGCCTGAAGTTCATAGGTGTTTTTCACACCCATGGCATAGGCGTTGAAAACCGGATTTTGTGTATTAGTCGGGTCAGTCACAGCCACGGCAGCAGCTGGTCCCGCATCATCAGGGTCAGGGAATGATTGCTGACCGGGATACACAGAATACTCATACGATTTTGCATCTATTCGAGCAGATGCACCAATCGCACGACCGGGACCATTGATGGGATCAAAGAAATTCTGCACGGCGTCGTATTTGAAGATAACAATCGCCGCCACCGCAATGGCGAAAAGCCCTACCGGGCCAAAAATCCCGGTTTTTTCGACAAACGCGTCGAGTAGCTTACCGAGAGACCCTTTCGCAGCCATATAACCAAGAACAATGACTGCCGCGACAATCACCCAATTCTCTATGAGAAGCTGGATGGTGTTGGGAAACCATTTCATAATTTTCATCCTCCCCTGGACGATTTTTCAACCGTCCAGGACTAGTATTACAACTTCTTGGAAGCCACTGATGTTGTTGCGCGCATTATTTCAACTGTCCGCGCGGCATGGAACTCCATCTCAACCACCTCGCCAAGTACAGCAAGCAAGCTCTTGAGGAGCCCTTTGAAGAACATACCAATGACAGGAATCTGTCCCAGAAGCCATAAAACAACTACCAGGACAATGGTTACGGCAAAGACAACGCCGAACGGGTTACCAAGCCAACTGTAGAGACCGAGCAAAATCAGCAGAGAAACAATCCAAAGCAAGCCCGGGAACTTAATCCCATGAATCAAATCTCTGTTTTTCTTTAAAAGCCGACCCACGGAAAACAACCATGGGGCCATCATGGCCTCAAGAAGATCGATAACCCGATTGTCAACCTGGCCGTCACCATCAAGATCAAGCACGCTATCAGACAGCCTGGTTTCATTGGCCATATCAATGGCTTTGCTCAACTTTGCCTTTTCTTCATTAAGCTCACCTTCAAGTAAAAGCTCAATCTGTGAAGGCATAGGGGCTGGAAGTCCGTCCAGCTGACTCTGGAGACGGTTAATCTCTCGGTCTTTCTCTGCAATTGCACGGCGCAAGTTTTCAGCTTGATCGCCGCGCTGATCACTGAGATCCTCAAGTTTATCCTGTTTTGCGCTTCTTGCTTCGCGTGCAACCTGAAGTTTTTTCGACAATGAGGCTGATTGTTGCCTGACTAGGTTCTTCTCTTGCTCTTTTTCGAGCCTTTCCCCAGCTTGTTCAACTTCTCTCGTGAGCTCAAGGACGACGACTCTATGCTTTTGCTGTTTGTTACGGATTGATTTCAAAATCCAGTAAGCAATCCTCGATGAGAGCCACGCCCAACACAACAAACCAATCAAAAGCGAAACAGAATCAATATCTTTGGTTTGAGCAAAAGTAGCCAGTACAAGAGAGAGGATAAAACCAATCACTCCAACTAGCCACTTCACTCGCTTTCCCATTGTCCCCCAACTCCAGTCTTTGTGAAACACCTTCTCCACAATAAAGACCACAAGCTGAAAAGCTCCAAAGATAAACGCTGAGACAACTATGGCCCAAGCCGAAAAAATCCACCAGTTGAACTCAATTCCCTTCGTGGTCGCGGGAGAGACATTGGTCTCTTCAGATTGAGTACTGCTTGAGCCTGGTAAAACTACCTGTGGAACAACTACTTGCGGTGGAGTTATCCCGTTTGAAGGAACAACATCTGTTGTTGCTTCTGTCGCCGGCGCGCAGGCGACAAGGAAAACAATTACCGACAGCGCCAAAAACACTAACCTTTTCATGAGGTTTCCTTTCCGCCGGAATCACACCGGACAATTTAGAGTTGATTTAGATTTTCAAGTTACTGTTTATATTATAACACGAAAATGCCTGAAAATCAAGACTATAGGTCAAAGATAGCGTAGGGTAAGGCTATTTTTCAAATCATTATCCAGCCTAAAATAGGCTAAAAAACCAATAGAAAAACTGCCGTTTTCAGGCAGTTTTCTAAGGTGCTGTCAGCTTTTATGGCTTTTCTTGTTTATCCACCAGACAGCGAGTAAAAGAATACATATCAGCCAGAATGAGTAGAAGCCAAGTTCTGTTTTCTTAACTTCAAGAGGATCTAGTTGAGGTGCTGACTTTTGGTTGAGTGGCCAAGCTGGTTCAACGGCGAAAGGAGTTGGCTTCAAACACCAAGGCCCAAGCGGCTCGCAGCCAGGCATATAATCATTAAAACCAGGATGGCAGCGTTTAGCCGTAATTGGGTAACATCCGGGAATCCATGTCTGACACCAAATAGAATCAGCTGGTTGACACCCTGATGTTGAGATTGAAACAGCTTCATAAACAGAGTCCCGGCCCATCAGAAACGAACCATACATCAGACCAACCAAAATCGCCACTCCAATCACAGCGATTAAAAGAATTTTCCTTCGATTCACTTTTACCTCCGGGCTTAAAGCCCAAATATAAATTGATTATGTACTGACAGTATAAAAACACTCATAAGACTGGTTGTCAATAGACGTCCTGGGTATAGAAAAACTGCCATTTTCAGGCAGTTTTCTGAGGTGCTATTTAGTTTTTCCTAGAACCTCCTATTGCTAAAGCCAGAATAAGTATAGCAATAAGAGAGCAGGCCAGGAAGCCCTCTACTATTTGTTTAATAGTTTCCATCACCTCCTTAAGAGCAAAAAATCCTCCCACCGTCACAATCAAGATGAAGATGGTCAGAAAAATTTGCTGCTTATCTTTCTCTGTTAATCCTTTGGAAGGAGAGGTGCTTAGATTCAATTCCTGGCCTCCGTTATTGTGCGATACCCGCCGTCGAACTGCTACTCTAGACCTTCGGGGCTTTTGCAACCTGCCTTGCTGCCCTTTTTCTGCCACAGGTTCACGTTGTTCATTACGCCGAAAGTATATTATAACGGCCACTAAAATAGCGAGGGCAACTATCACCGGAATTAATAGCCCAATCACGATCAGGACAAACTGTTGATCTGTCACGTTTTCCTCCGAGTTCTCGTTGTCACATAGACTGACAACGCCAGAATGATCCAGAACGTTACGAATACTAGGATCAAAAGGGTCGCTCTGAATTGCTGTTCTCGGGCCGCCTCTTGATTCTTTTGGCGGTTAGCTCGTTCGATGATCGCATCCTCGTCCCATGAATAACCGGGATGACACGAACGATCCGTCATTGGGTAGCAACCACGGATCCAGGTCAGACACCAGGCTGAGTTCTCTGGCTGGCACTCAGGTGTCGGCGTGGGAATGGTATTATAAACAACAACGGGACCAGACGAACGCCCAATATGGTACGCCGCAAACATCAATCCCAGAAACACCAACAGTAATCCAGCAGCGATGAAAATCTTTCTGGCTTTCATTTTTACCTCCGGGCTAAGCCCAAATATAGATTGATTATGAACTGACTATATAAAAACACCGATTAAAACACCTGTCAAGATACTGAAAAAGTAATTAAGCAACTAAGTAAGTCAGTAATTTAAATAAAGAATCTTGTGAACAAAAGGCAGGCTTGGCACTTTGTGCCAAGCCTGCCTAATTACCCGATTACTTACTTACTAAATTACTTTTTAATCCCTGTCCGGCTCTGACACAGCCTACGCCGAGGTCCACTACGCTTCCAAAGCTTCGTGCGACGGAGCGCTACGGCCTGGCGAGACGCGATCCTTAATCTTTATCAGGATTGCTCAACCCAAAGTTCGTCAGATCAATCACCTGCCGGCCCTGGACATTGGTTTTTTGAACATCAAGCGCTTTAGGAATCTCGATTTTCTTTTCTTCTTCTTTTGTGGCAAAACCTTGAGCCAGTTCGGGTTGAGCTTCCGGTGCGGCAAACTTCACTTCAGAAGCTTTCGGCGAAATAAACGACTCCACTGGCTCAGTTGATTGCGAATTGATTTTTGGAATGTCAAACTTCACTCTGGCCTCACCCTCCTTTACTGAAGCTGCGGACGGGCCAAAGGCTTTTTCCGGAAAATTAACTTGAGGAGGCACGGGAACAGATTGTTCTGGTTTTGGCGCGTTAGGCAAGTCAGTAATAATCACCGGCGTGGATGCCGGAGATATTGGCGGTTCAATTACCGAGACATTGATTTTAGATTCTTGATTTTTGATTTCTGATTCTGGTTTTTGGGCTTCTTCAATCTTTAATCCTAAATCTTGAATCTGTTGCGGCTTTTCAATCTCCGGCGCAATTAAAACCTCTCCCGGTTCCTGGCTAATGACTGATGACTGCTTGTCCGACTGAACTCCGTCTTGGCGGAGTTGGGCGGAATCACTGATAACTGACTGGGGTGTCAGCTTCGTCAGCTGCTTATAAACCACACCAACTTTGTTCAGGTAAGAATCATACGGCGACCAAATCTTGTCTTCAAGCTCCTGCAAAAACTGGGGGAAATATTTTAGAGGAACTAAAGTTGCCAGATAATCAAGAAAAACCTGGGGGGTAATCATCTTTGTCAGATAAAGGCCGAAAAGCATCATTAAATCCGGCAGGTTATAGCTGTCAAAACCGTATTTAACCGCGATTTTTTCAATCAAATCGCCGCCGATTTCTCCGGA
>Ga0209518_1004284_pt1 | contig 11545 bp, 11 predicted proteins | sample RifGroB1_FD_183993 | JGI IMG/M metagenome (GOLD analysis project Ga0209518, IMG submission 183993) | Groundwater microbial communities from Rifle, Colorado, USA - Groundwater B1 (SPAdes) (version 2) | ecosystem: Environmental > Aquatic > Deep subsurface > Groundwater | place: Rifle, Colorado... | reverse complement strand
TGATTCTGCTGTTCCTATTTTAACATCCTCATCGTTTATTGGCTTTAATAATTTCTCTGGAGAGTCGGATAAATATTTCCCCCTATTAGATGATATTACTGATGCAGATGTTGTATTAGTGCTGGTTTGTTTTCTATTTCTTAATCCCTGCACTAATTCTTGGGACAGCATTTCCTGGAACCATTCGTTGTTATGATTAGTCAATGTTTCTTTTGCAGAATTAGGATCGCTATACCCTCTTATAACACTGTATGTGCTATTTTGAACATTGTAAAGCTGAATAGCATCTGTTATCTTTGCTTTTGGTAATATACCGCCAGATAATACATCGGTTCCATATAAAGATTGCAAATCCGTTTTTCCAAATATAGCATTTGATATTTTATTAGAGACCTTATTTAAACCACGAAATATTTTACCCTGTATTTCTAAATTTGACACTCCTAAAAACATACTTGATCCTCCAAAACTAACATTAGTTCCAAAAACACTATTGCCGTTTTTAACAAGTTGATTATCTCTATATGAATCTGCATTAGTGCCAGCATTAGTTTCGTTAGGAACATTTTTTGACATTAAGGTGTTCTTCTGCGCTTCTGCTGTTGCAGAAATATTCAGATTTGATGGTACATTATTATTTATATTATTGTTAAGAGTAGATATAGAATCTGAAAAAAGGTCTGTTGGATTACTTACGTTTTTTGATAACAAATCATTCCTTGTTTTTTTGGAATCTTTTTCTAAATCAGAATTATTAGGAACGTTTTTAGACAATAGAGCATCTTTATTATCTTGTGGAAAAGCGTTAGTGTTAGGAATATTCTTGGACAACAAAGCATCGCTGTTGTCTTTAGGGAATGCATCAGAATTGGGAGTGTTTTTAGAAATTAGATTATCCTTATTGTCTTTAGGAACCGCATCTTGATTTGGTGCGTTCTTAGATAATAGAGCATCTTTATTATCTTTTGGAAAGGCATCCTGGTTTGGTGCGTTCCTAGATAATAGAACATCTTTATTATCTTGCGGGAAAGCATTGGAATTAGGAGTATTTTTGGTAATTAAATTATCCTTGTTATCTTTTGGAAAAGCATCCTTGTTTGGCGTGTTTTTAGAAAGTAAAGCATCGCTGTTATCTTTTGGAAAAGCATCCTTGTTTGGTGTGTTTTTAGAAAGCAAAGCATCGCTGTTATCTTTAGGTCCGGCATTTGCATTTTCAATATTTTGCGACAACAAATTGTTTTTTTGCGTCTCAGATATTTTTTCTAAATCTATGTTCGCTGATTTGTTAGAAGATAAATTATCCTTTCTAAACTCTTCACTAGAATCCTCAATATTAAAATTAGAAGGTTTGTTTTTAGCAAGAAGAGAGGATTTTATATCATTAGAATCGCTTACCAAATCAACATCGTCTGCTTTATTCTTAGATAGCAAATCACTTTTTATAGCAGAAGATATACTTTCAATATTTTGCTCTTTATGCACATTTTGTGATACTGATTTGTCTCTGAACTTGCCAGATATATCTTCTAAATCTACATTGTTTGCTTTGTTCTTAGATAATAAATTATTTAATAATGCAGAAGAAAATTCCATTATATCAATATTGCCAGATTTATTTTTAGACAACAAATCATTCCTAACTTCCTCGGCTATATTTTCAAGTATTAAATCAGTATGTTTTGTTACATTTTTGCTTTTATTATTATCTAACAAAGCAAGGGATTGCTTTTCAATGTCGCTGTTATTTATACCATTATGAGATAATAATTTCTCTCTTAAAATTTGAGATGTTTTTTCAACGTTTTCGCTGTTTATTTCTACATTTTTAGATAGTAGTTGTTTCCTTATGCTATCAGCAATAGTTTCAATATCAATGTCAGAATTAGTAATATTTTTAGATAACAGCCTATTCTTCTCCAATTCAGATGCATGACTTAAATTAGCGGAACTGCCAATATTCTTTGATAACAGTTGCTCTCTGATAGTATTTGATTGCTTTTCTAACTGCTCATTTGGAGTTTCAGTATCATTTTTGGATAGCAGATTGTTTCTTGATACCGTTGCAGTATGTTCAAGCTGAATATTGGATTGCAACAAGTCGTTCTTAGATATCAAACCTTTTCTTATATCTTGAGATTTCTGTTCAAGATCGCTGGATTTTACAACGTTCTTGGAAATCAAAGCATTCCTTATATCTTCTGAACTTTCTGATAAATCAGATTGTATAGCAATCTTATTCTTTGCCAACAAGCTATTCTTAACCTTGGTATTAAAAACTTCAAATAAACCGCTTGGCTTACTTAGGTTTTTGCTTAATAGTTTGTTTTTTACTTCAGCAGAATAACTTCCAAAAAACCTTTCCAGATTTTCTCTTTGGTCTCTCTCTTCAAATGTTTCGTCTGGACTTATAGAACCCATTATTTAACTTTATTATAAATATCTAATAAGAAAATTTTGCAATGTAATTATGGAAAAAATTCTGAAAGAAATATATCAGATAAAATTCTGGGAAGAAAAGTTACGTTAAATATTTTATATCGTAGTTTATTGCCTCTTGCAATTTTCTACCATTCAACTTCAAATCTATTTCGATTCTTTGTTTTGACATGGTAGGAGTTGTCGCATATTTTGACGAAACTTGCGACATCGGAGAATCTCCTGCTTTATAAAAACTAGCGGAAATGTCTTTTAATTCTTTTAGCTTATCAAGATCAAGATCTTTTATTGTTGCCTTTAATTTATCAATACCATCAACCAACATTGTTATTGATTTTGCAGCTATATCCAAATTAGGTGCTAACTTTGAAACAACCGTAGATAATACCCCCAATGTAACACCCATCGATGCCAGCCCAAGTAATCCTATTGTTCCTGATACTGCAAAAGCAGCAATAGATAAAGATAAAGCGCCAAGAGATGCGGCTAATGAGAATATTGTTAATGGATTTATCTCTGACAATTTTAATATAGAATTAGCAATTGTGTTTATAACATTAACAGCTATGTCGCCCATTGTTTTCATAACTACAGAAATCCCATTAGAAATAGCAGTAATTGTTTTATCCATCTTTGAGAACGAATCTACAACTTTTGATATCCCTATTAAGATTAACGCTATGCTTCCACCCATCATCAGAAATGCGGCTCCGACAGCTAATAACGGCAAAGCAGCACCGCCAGAAACGGCACCAAGAGCTCCTATTAACGGAATCATTAATGCAAGCATTAACACAAATCCGCCCATAACTACAGAAATTGCTCCTAATGCCATACCTGCATTTTTAGTTTCATCAAAGGATTTTACTAAAACAGCAAACCCTTCAGATGCAAATTGAATTCCTTTTCCAATTAACATAAATGCTGCGCCTAATGCAATCATAGCAGCAGCAACAGATAATATTTGTGCAGGGCTGATGCCTTTTAATTGCTGCAATATTGTTGGCGCAGTTTTTCCTTTTGCACCACTAGGAACATCCATAGGACCTGCTGGTGAAGTTGGCGGAGTTTTAGAAAACAATCCTGAAACTCCTTGTGTTGCTAATTTTTTAACAATGCCGCCGAATCCAGATATAACGCCTTTCCAATTTGCCCAAAATTTAACTCCAAATGTAAGAGACATTACCAAAGCAGCCGCTAATATTCCTTTTACCCAAGATGCGCCAGCTGGCAAAAGCATATCTATTCCCCTAGAAAACCAAGCTATCCCTCTGGAAAACAGCACAATACCTTCTGCAAGCATCTTTAATAGTGGTTGAAACACTGTTAATGAATACATAATTTGATTAATAAAATTATCAAATGTTTGAGATAAGCTTTGTATATGTTCATTTCTTTTCTTTAAATCTTTTGCAGCTGTCTCAGTAGCCTCTCTTTGAGATGCTATCATTTTTGGAGTTAAATCCTTCAAATCTTTTATGCCAAGATCGTTAGCACCTTGGACAGTCAATTGCACTTTTCCATTTTCTATTGTTGTCAAAGATGCTAAAAAATCTTTATCTGCTTCACTTCCAATGTTTAAAAAATTATCACCCAACATTTCAAGCTTTCTTGTTTTTTGTGCTTTGGCAGTAACCATATCAAGCATCTTTGAATAGTCCATCCCTATCGCTTCGGCTGCAGCCGAAAGTCTGTCTTTATCTATTGGGCTTATCTCAAATTCGCCTTTTTCATTAAAAGTTCCTATATCATCCGCCACTCCGCTAATAATATCTTGCAACTTTTCCGCATCACCCCTAGCAGCCGCTAAAATCTCCATAGGTCCAAATTTAGCAAATGTGCCGCCTAACAATTGCAAAGAGGCAGCAGCATCTATAGCTCCTTCGAGAGTTCTTAGTTTTTCGGCAGACTTAAAAATATCTCCAATATCTATACGAAGCGATTGTGCCTTTACTGCCATTTTTGCCAAAGAATCCTCTCCACCTTTAAATCCCATTTCTTTAAACATTCTAAAATTCCTTGTAATGGCTTCCATTGAAAGTTTGGAGCTTACTCCAAATCTTGCAGACAATGCGGCTGTTTTTTCAGAAATTTTTCTAACATCACCTGCTGATTTGCCAAAAATAACAAACTGTGCAGTCATTGCATTTACATCTTCTGCCGATACGCCAAGCGCTCCTGATATATCCTGGGTTGCCTCTGACATTTTTGCAAGTTCGGCAACATTGGTCGTTCTTAATATATTACCAAGTTCAGTAACATTTTTAAATGCATCTTCCATTGTAACGCCAAACTGAGCACCCTTGCTTATCAAATCTGTCATTGCTGTTTTGGCAGGATCGAAAGTTTTAAATGTTGTCCCCAGATTCTTCTGTAGATCTGAAACTTTATTGTCAAAATCACCAAGCAACTTCCACATTCTTTCAAATCCTAAATAATCTCTTTCTAAATTGTCTGCAATGCTTGAAAATGCTTTTGATAAAGAGATTACATTTTCTGTTTCGCCTGCACTTTTTTTCAATTCATCAATTGCAACCTTGGACTTCTGTATGTTATCTAAATTATTTTCAAATGATTTAATTGTTTTTGGGCTAAATCCGAAATTCTTAAACACCTTATCCATATCTTCTCCAGCACCTTGGAACTTCAACATTAAATTTAAGAAATCACCAGTTTTGTTTTTTGATTTTTCAATAGATTTAAGTGCATTAGAAAGATCTATGTTATCTATTTCTCCTAAACTTTTTTTAATAGATTTTGCGAAATCCTTCCCTTTTAATCCATCTAATTTTTTAGAAACTTTTTTAGAAATACTCTCGGCAAATCCGGCAAGATCTTTTTCTGCTACTTTAATTGCCTCAGAAAACATCTCCATTTCTTCTTTCGTCTTTCCAACCTCCTCGTATATGTCATTAAAACTAATACCTAAGATGGCATTTGCTATTTTCTCGACACCTTGTTGAGATTTATCAAGCTCTTTATTGAATTTTTGCCAGCTTTTAGCAGAATCTTCAGATATTTTTTTTAGAAACTCAAGATATTCCAAATCCTTTTTTGAAAATTTATCTTTTGCCATATATTACCACTTAGGTGAAAATAAATATAAGGCAATAAAAAAGATGGAATTTTATAGGTGAAAACTTCTAAACGCCGTACCACTTATCCCTTGTATGTGATGCGGTTGTTTCAGCAGGAATTTGTTTTTTGTAATTGTCCTCAAAATAAAGCATAAATCCATCACGCATGTGATTATATTTCTCATTTGCCACACCATTAATAACATGTAATATTGTTTCACCAGAATCTAGCTTAATTAGTTCTTGTTTTATATCTTTTAAATATTGCTCAAACGAATTACCGTCAGACGTGTTTTCGTTTATTATACCAGCAAGTTTAATCATTCTATGTTTTTCAGAATCCATGATGTTGTTTTTATATAAATATCTGATTTTAAATCAATTTTAAAACTTACAAATGCTTATAGTAATACAACCTAAACAGCATGTCATATAACCACTTAGGTTTTCTATGACCAAAATCATTTCCTTTTTTACCACCCCCATAGCTCCAATGATTTCCAATACAAACTTCAAATAACCACTGTCTACGCAACCATCTAATCTTTTCTATCCAATTCAATGTGTAAATTTTAACAAACATTTCTTCAAATTCATCTTTTTCTTCGTTATACTCAGGATATACATTTATAAATTCACATAATTTGTTATTATAAACACAACTGCCATTTAAATGAACATCATAATGATTGCATACAAATTTAAAATCAACTTCATCGTAAGGCAAAATGGCTATTGGTATACGAATATTTTCTTTTTTAATGTTTGACATTTTTATAGTTTTATAGTTTCGGAAATTGAAGACAATTTTATTGTTCCGCTATATTCTCTTTGATAATGAACGCATCCCATTTGAAAACCAAATTGAGGAAATTCTTTTGGGGTATCTGTAAATAGTATTTCTTTTATACCAAATTTATTATTAAAAACATCTCTTAACCTTGCTTTATAGAAAGATGCGTTTATAAGTTGTAAAAAAACTATATTATCAGAAACCTCCATAGACTTCTTTAAAAAATCTCTATATTTTGAATATGGTGGATTAGTTATTATCCAATCCCATTTCCCGCTTTGCAAAAGAAAATCAGTCCCTTTGTCAATTTCAAACCAATCCGCATTGCTCATAAACTTCAAAAAATTCCCATTTCCGCAACATGGTTCTAGAATTTTACCAAATGGATTAAAGTGTTTGACTATTTTTTCAGCCAAATGTTCTGGAGTCATAAATTTATCATTGCCATTATTGGCGACAAGCGATCTGCCCATTTTTAAATTTTAATTACTTATTAAATCTTTTGTATGATTTTTCTGTTATAAGAACAAATTCAGATTCTTTAAATTCAGATAAATTCTTAGAATTGGTATAGCTCATAGCAGATCTTAAATAATCTACAAAATTATCTTTCCACCCTCCCATGGTATACTCAACTCTGTTATATTTAACAACACCTTCTGCTGTAGTTAAACGATCTCTTCCCCAATCTTTCTGAACTTCTTTTGTACTCATTCCTCTGAATTTTTTATACAAAGGAAACCCTAAATTAAATGCTTTTCTTGCAAGCAATTTATTCTTTAAAGGTATTTTATTAAAAAGATACGGAACGGAACAACTTTCTAACGCTTTATTCATAGTGCTTCCCAAAATAACATAATCTGCTCCTAAAGCAAGAGCTTTTATTATATCACTATAGTTTTTCATTCCTCCGTCTGCCACTATTTTTGTTTCTGAACCCATGTCTTTCTTGATTTCATATATCTCTTTGATCAAACTTGCCATTGGATACCCTATTGAGACATTCTGACTTGTAAGACACGCATTTCCAGAGCCAACAGAACATCTTATGAAATCAGCATTTGTTTTAGATAAATGTTTATATGTTTCAGGATTAGCTATATTGCCAATCATTAAAACGAGCGACTTGCCATATTTTTCTTTATATTCTTTTGTTACATCATATAGCTCCTCCATATGTCCATTTGCCATATCGATACATATAAATGCTTTTTTATTCTTTTTCATTATGTCATCTATACTGCTAACAAAATCATATAATGAAAAAGAACTGAATATAAGACAATTTGAATGTTTATCTCTTTTATAGAAACCGTTTATTCCTCTTGCAAGACAGATATTTATTTTATTATCCAAGAACGGATATAGTTGTTCGTTAGAAGCATCGTTTATAACAGTATCCATTGGGGCGGTTATAATAGGCAAATGCCCGTCTATATAGGGATAAACCTCTTTTCTGCTTTTTATACTAGTAACAACAGCAGGTTTAATTAATATATCATCAAAGTCAAATTTAATTTCCATTTATTCGCATGTCTTTTGTTACGGTTGGCATCCAATTAATGTAACAAACTTAATGCAAAAAAACAATATTAGCAAGAGAAAAACCGCCTAAGATGGAAGCAACTTGTTTTTTAAACTATTAATTGTTTTTAACAGTCGTATTATGTTGTTTTTAAAATACAGCAACGGAGATATGTTGGAAAAATGCAAATAAAACATAAGAAATAAAAAAGATATAATATAAAATATAAAATCAGTAATCCAATAGTTTCCAGTAAGATTAAGAATTATTTTAAACAAAAAATCATATCCAAACGGCAAAAAGAAAACTGATATCATGATGGAAATAGTTGCCAATCTTTTTTTACTTATTGCCATCATCTATTTTCTTTTCTTTATTTTAACTGCCTTTATTTTTTCTATTTCTCCAATCCTAACAACCATAACATCTCTTGTGGAATCGCCTAAAACGGTTTGCTTGTAACCTCCATATAACAATACTATGTTGATTTTTTTATTAAGACAGCTTTCGTCTTTTCTTACATAAGTATTATCGTCACAAAAGAAACCGCCAACAGTATATTTTTTTTCAGTAGTATCTATTTTTATCCTTACAAAACAACCAAAAGGATATTTTTTAGAAACCATGTTTTTATGAGAGCAAGCCATAAAAACAACAGACAAAAATAACAAAAACAAAAAACTCTTTTTAAAAAGTACTATCATAAAATAATTTTTTAATAAATATTAAATAAAAAAAAGAAAATGTTTTTGCGAAATATTAATCGGAGAGTATTTTTGAGAAGAAGTCGTTTTGGGATTTTACAAAGTTCATAAAACCAAATAAAACCCATTCACAAACAGTGTCAATATCTTCTTTTCCGTTGTAATGTCTGACAGCCATATTGATTGCTCTGAAACAATTTTCAGAATGCTCTTTTTCTACAAAGGTGTGGATTTTTATCCAAGCATAAGAATTAATTCCAGGAGGAAAATTCTTGTCCAAAAGAAACTTATGCATTCCTTTATGTTTTTTAGTAATATAGTCATTTATGCAATTAAATTCAATATCTGCAAGCAACTCAGATCCTAAATGAAAACCAATTGAATTGAATAAAGTCTCTTCTTTGTTTTTTGATGTGTTGTAATTTAAAAAGTAATTAAGTTTGACATCGTTTATGGCAGTATTAGTCGCTTTGTTTATTTTAAATCTGTGCGAATCGGCAGTTGATAATATATTAAAATATTCAAACACTCCACGAATAAAGTTTTTAGCAATAGTTCTATGTGAAATCCTTATTCCCAACTCCTTATTGCAATATTCATCTTCGGCAGAAGATAATATCAACCCAGCTATCTCGCTACTAATATCTGTAAGATAAGAAATTTTCTCTTGCCTATCTACAAACAAATCAACATTACAATGAACGGCAGAAGATAAACTTAGCACGCTTGGAGCAAATAGATTATTAAAATAAACATATCTGTTTAAAAAATTTATCAAATCTTCATCTGAGGATATTTTTTTTAAAGATGTTTGTATTTCTTTTTTTGTCTTATTGCTATTTAGATAGCCAATTATAACCCCTCTTGTTTTGAAAAAATTATTCACAGTGATTACTTTTTATTTGTTTTTGACATTACGTACATAAATCCAAATTGTGTTAATTGCCCTTCAAAGTGTGTAAACATAAAATATCTATACTGAAAAAACAGCCAAACTCTATCAGTTGCTATAAACAAAGTTCCAAGCTGGAAACTGCCACCAAATTCATCTTTGTGATTAACAAGAAACATATCTACATGGGCAGCTGTTACGCTGACAAACGGAACTATCCCATAATTTTCTAATGGTAAATTTACAGAAAACGTCAAACATTCAAACAACAATTTTCTAGTACCAGAACCTTCTGGGTAGTAAGTGAAGTCAACGGATGGGGAAAGTGTTAATTTTTTAGAAATTGACCAGTTGTTGCCAATCTCATTACTAACGGCATATCCCGCTGGATTAGCAAAAACATATTCCATAGACGCTTGAAACCACGGTTGACAATTTGCTACCAACGGCAGCATAAACAAAATAACCACTCTTATTTTCAAAAAATTATTCATGTTTTTTGTTTAACAAATAATTCAGCGAATAATCAATCCCTGCTAATTCAGCATCTTCATGTATCGTAAATAATACGTCAGTGCTATAAATTAATTTATTATAATCATAAATTCCTATCCAATATTTATTTTCTACACAATGAAAATTAACATCTATGTTTATTCTTTTTTCTTCTCTTATCCATCTCATCGCCAATGCAACTGTTGGCGCATAAAAATATGTATCTTTGTGATAAACCCCCATACCGTTACTCGGAAACGGCTCTTTGCTTTTAGTATGAAAAAGATATTCAGTTTGCCAATCAAATCCCAATTGTCTTAACTTGACAGCTTGTTCTTTTGCTACTATCTGTAATTTTGTATTTATCATTAGTTATAAAATTTTAATTATTGTAATTTTTCCATCTGTTAATTTTGGCGTTTTTGCATAATGGCGAACAATTCCAATTCCTCCTAAATCGTTTTGTCGTCTTAATCCGCCACTAATTGCCACAGGAACATCCGTTGTTATGTTATCATCTGCCAACTCAATCTCTACATTAGCTTCTTTTATCTTTAAAAATATAATCTGTTTATAAAACTCTTCTCTTTCTGGCTTAGTAATATCCCCGTATTGTTTACACTTTTCAAATCCAAAACTTATTGCCATATCCATATTTTGTCTTGTAAACCCATATGTTGTTAAAAAAAAATTTGCAATTCTTTCCATGTCATTTTCCTCGGAAGTCCCATCAAGAGACCAACCATATTCTTTAATTTTATCACCAATTTCTTTTTGCTGTTGCATAAAATATATTTTCTCAACGGAATTAGTTATAGATTCGCTCACTATCTGCAAAGTAATACCAGATTCAACATATTCGGCACCTCCGCTATCTCTAATTTTTTTCAGAAATGTATCGTAATATTTACCGTTTACTGGTTTTATATCAGTATCAACAATAATTAGTTGTTGCGTTTCTTGTAAAGGAATTAATTTATACATAAAATTATTTTATTTTACCCTTAACTATATTTAATTGTTAGTGGAATTACTTGATTGTTTTTATTTGTTACTGCGGATATTTCATCGCTCCACTCAATACTTGCGATTTCTTTTATTGACATTCTAATGTCTTCTTCGCTAAACTTATTCTTATTAGCTTTATACCCTGCTATAAAATCTTCTTTTGCAAGCTCTTCTTCCCTGCCTGAAATATTATATATCTTTCGATGTTTTGAATAGTGTTCTTCAAACAATTTATCAATATCATCCGTTTTGTTTTCAATTACAAGTAATGGCAAATCCACAAGCTCTCTGTTAGTGCTAAATAAAATCTTATATCCACACGGTTCATATCCTTTTTGTTTTGGTTGTAAAACGGACAGAGAATAAACAATTTTAACTGGAAATACCAAACACTGAACCATAATAAAAGATTCTCCAATTTGGATTTTATCGCAAATATCATTTCTTGAAACACTATTATCAACCCTATAGTAGTTGTCATTGACTTTAATAAGATTATCCCCCAATACAAACAATTTTTTCATATTATACTTTGTTGTTTATTTATTCGACATTAATGTTTATCAATGTGACTAACTATAGACACTCTATATCCTTTTTGCGCCTGATGTCCTA
>Ga0209518_1004282_pt1 | contig 11551 bp, 10 predicted proteins | sample RifGroB1_FD_183993 | JGI IMG/M metagenome (GOLD analysis project Ga0209518, IMG submission 183993) | Groundwater microbial communities from Rifle, Colorado, USA - Groundwater B1 (SPAdes) (version 2) | ecosystem: Environmental > Aquatic > Deep subsurface > Groundwater | place: Rifle, Colorado... | reverse complement strand
AGGAATATGATTTGGGAATCAAACCTAAGTCTCTGGAGGAATGTAATGGAAAGATTGGTTTAATCGACATAACAGAAAGCAAGTGGTCCAATAAGTATTGGGCAGGTTACTCAAAATTAAAACAAAAATTAGAAGAGGGTAGATATAAGGTTTTTTTTCTTGGTTTAAAATCAAGTATTCAAGAACATATTGAAGATATTAATAATTGTGAAGTTATTGTTTGTGGTGATACTTTAGGAATGCATATAGCTCTTGCTTTGAAAAAAAAGGTTGTAGCTTTATTTAATTGTACTCCGCCAAATGAAATTTATGGTTATGGTAGGATTACTAAGATAGTTAGTCCTTTATTGGAAAGATATTTTATGAGCAGAGAAAACACTCCAGAGATACAATCATCCATTCCAATAGAAGAAGTATACTCCAAAATTAAAACAATTTTAGGTTAATTTTGTCATATTTTTTATATAAATGTTTATAAATTACTTTTGATTTCTTGAAAATATGGAACAATACTCCACAATCTCTTTAAATTTATTAAAAGAATGGATAAGAATTGCACATTCTCATGGCGTTTCTTCAGAACATTATACCACCCCAAAAATAAAAGTTGTGGCAAATAATTCTCAGTCAGGTTATCAATTTGGTGTGATTTTTAATTCTAACAGAAAGAATAGGCCTGGTTTAAATAAAAACGAAGTTGATAATGAATGTGCTCTTTGTATAAAATTAAAAGATTCTTCTGATTTTCTTTTACCAGATTTAAAAACTTCTAATTTTATATTTTTTCCTAATCTTTTTCCAACTATAAGGGGGATGTCTTTGGCTATTAGTTCAGGAATAGATTCAAAAGAAAAACCTATGTATACAACTAATAATCTAGATTCTTTAAACGATGATTTTCATGAATTAATCAAAATAAGTGAATCATTGGGATTAAAACTTTTTCATAACTCCCCAGGGTTCGGTGCCTCATTACCTCGGCATGAACACTGGCATCTTGTAGATTTTGGATATGCTTATGATATTGCTGGGAAAGTGTATGGTTTTGATGCAGCCGAAAAAAACAATTTGAAAAGAGTTAGTGAAATTAGAATTATGCCCACTTTTCCTTTTGCACATTTAATCTTTAATAAAAATGATAGTGAAAGAATAGTTCATTTTTTAAAAAGGCTAGATAATGGATTAGGATCTAATTATAACGGTTTTGGGGTCCCACATACTTTGTCTCAAGGAATGAATGGTATTTTAGTAACAGTAGGAAAAAAATATACAGAAAGGGGAAAAGGTAGTGGAGATGTTGCAGGTCATTATGTTGTAACAAATTCAAAAGATTTCGAATCTACTAATTATGAAACTTGTATTAGTAGCTTACAAGACATTTTGTTTACCCAAGATGAATTAAATATTAAAAAATTTTTATAAGAAATTATAGTTTTGACATTTCATTTATATCTATTTTTAGAAGATTGTTTGTGATTATGTCTGCCTCTGACAAATCTTGTTTGCCATTCATAGGATTAATAAATCCGATGCATTTCATTCCGGCATTTTTTGCAGATTTTACTCCTGGAGGTGTGTCTTCTATAACTATACAATTTTTTGGTAGTATATTTAATTTCTTTGCGGTAGCAAGATAAATATCTGAATTAGGTTTATCTTTTTTTATTTCATCTAAACCAGAAGTAACACTATCAAATATATTTAGAACACCATTCATATTCATTTGTTGTAGCATTGTTTTTTTATCCATAGAAGAACTTAATGCAATTTTAAACTTAGATTTTGGAATAAGTTTTAAAAAATCTATACTTGTTTTTATTGGGTTAGAACTATTTTCTAATTCCTTTAAATAGTGATGATGCACATCTAAAAAAAGACGGTTTATATCTATAGGTAATGAAAATTCTGCAATTGCCTTTTCTGCCAATATTTTTCCAGGATTACCTAGGTTGTTTTTATACCACCCTCCTCCACCTCTAACACCATATTTTGTTAATATTTGTTCCCAGGCATTTGCCTTTATATTCTCAGAGTTTATTATTACCCCATCCATATCAAAAATAATTCCCTTTATCATTTGCGTCAAAATATAATAACATTTTTAAATCTTACTTTGACAGAATATGTATGGAATGTATATTAGCTAATTTTAATTATGGAAATGGACCGTTTATAAAAACTCTCCATTTAGGCTTACAGATAAATAAAGAAAGGGTTCAAAGAGGTTTTGAAGAAATTCCGATTATTGTTCCTTTAGTTTATGGGAATAAACAATTAAGTATAATGTCAGAAGAATTTGATAAGGAGATAAAGAAAAACCCATCTATTTTTTTAATAGATAAATTTATCGGGGGGTTATTAGAAGATATTTTTTATAAAGGAGATAATTATCAACAAAGTTTAGAAAATCTTCTAAAAAGACAGCCTTTGGCTGAAGATCGTTTGCAAGATTATTTAAGTGGTAGTTTTAAAACTCAAACACTATCTGGAAAAACTTTTGTTCTAAATAAAGAACAAATTTTTTTTGAATTAAGTAATAATCCCAAGTTACTAACGGGATGTCAGAGGTCATTTATGACCACGGAGGGTTTATTTTCTAAGATTTTATATAAGGCTGTTCTAGAGCCTTCTTTGGACCTTGATATTTCTTTACTTAATGAAACTCGGATACAAATAGCAAACAAAATAGAAGAAAATAAAAATATTATTTTGCTTTCGGAGCCATCTATATTTTCTTATGAAAGCAATAAAAAAAGATGGCGTGAAGAAATTTTTACACCCCCATTCACACACCCTCCAAAAAATAATACAGAAGAAATTTCTAATGGAATGTATATAATGGTATCTGGAATAGAAGGGCTAAGGAAATTTTTTGATGTAGCAAAAAATTTTAATATAATATTATATTGTCCTCCTTATACTAATCTTGAAGGTGCAAATAATTCATACCCCCCAGAAATTGTTTCAAACCCAAATATTAAATATCAATTTGCAAGAACTGGTTGGAGTACAGTGTGGTGGTCTCACATGAGTGAAACACCTTTGATTACTTTTCCCTACCAAAAATATGATGACCCAGAAATTTTCTTTAATGAGAGAACCGTAAAAAAATTAAATTTAGCTACAATTTATAATGAAGGCATAGATAATCCAGAGGATATTTTAAAAATAGCTGATTCTAAAGTTAATAATTTAAAATATGTAAACAGCCGATTATTGGAAAATTATGGTACTATAGATGGAATTGAGTATATGTCAAGAATTATCTGTGATTTTCTAGATGGAACAAGTATTGAAAGCTATAAAAATGTAGAACAAGTCTTATAAACTAAGTCTCTAATAAAAATTTATTTTTTTCGAGAATTATTTGTTCAACATTTGTTGAAGAGTATCCTTCTTCTAAAGGCATTACAATATATTCTCCTCCAAGATTTTCTATAAACTCTTTTTCTTCTTTGTATCTTTCTATAACCCCGCTTCCCCCTTTGATATGTTTATTTGGCTTAATTAAGGAGAGATACTCTAACGGTTTTTCATTGTCAAAAATGACTACATAATTTACACTTTCTAACCCTGCAATTACATATGCCCTATCATTCTGATCGATATAAGGTCTTATACTCTTTTTTCCTTCTTTTTCTTTATTTTTTCTTACCGAGTTATCACTATTCAATAAAACAATTAAAATACTCCCCAAATTTTTTGCTTTTTCAAGTAAATGAACATGTGCTTTATGTAAAAGATCAAAACTCCCATTAGTCGTCACAATAATATTTCCATCTACTTTTAATTTTGTTAAAATTAATAGTAATTCATCTATTTTTTTTATTTTATCTTTGGCTTCCATAGTATAATAAAACAAATTATTGTTTTTTAAAATTTTTTATATATACTATATATTTAAGCTACCTATATATTTTTATAGTAAATTTAATAATGTTTTTTATGATTAAAAGTTTAATTTTTGATTTAGGGGGGGTGCTTGTTCCAGAAGCAAGAGATACAATTCGTTCTGAGGTATCCCATTTTTTAAATATAAAGACTACAGATTTAATTAATAGGACTATAGATTTATCTCAAAAAATCCATAGGGGAGAATTGTCTTTAAGAGATTTTTATGAACTAGCTTTATCTAGATTTGACATCAAAAGTATAACTCCTGAACAAGTAGTCCTTCAACATATAGAATCTTACAAAAAACATTCATTAATTATGGATTCAGAAATTTTAAGATTAATTGAAAAATTAAGGTCTAACAATTATAGGGTTGCAGCTGCAACTAATACAGAGAAAGAGATTTATGATTTAAGTAGGAGAAGAGGTTATCATGATTTGTTTGATGAAAACTTTGTTTCACTTGAAATGAAAATGGCAAAACCAGAATACCAATTTTTTGGAAAAATGTTGGATATCCTGGATTCAGACCCAAGAGAAACTGTTTTTATTGATGACTCTGCAGAATGTATAAGTAGATCTTGTAAGATTGGCATGAATGGTGTACTCTATAAAAACTTTACAAATTTAATTATTGATTTAAACGCTTTAGGTGTGAATATTAATAATACTAAATAATTTTTGATTAGCTCATTCAAAAGAAAATTTTGTGAATAATTAATAATATTTAAGAAGATGATAAAAAAAAGAGTTTTATTAGGGGCAGCTTATTCATCAATTGAACCTTTAGGTTTATTACATCTTGGGGGTTTGGCACGTAATTTGGGTTGTGAAAGAAAATTTTATTTAGTCAAAAACCATGATTTTCAACCCTTCTTTGATATGGTTAAAGATTATAGACCCGATATTGTTGGTTTTACAGTTTATACTGGAAATCATATTCAGCTACATGAAGCTTTTAAAAAATTAAAAAGAGACTTTCCAAATATACAAACAGCAGTGGGGGGTTATCACCCAACTTATTTCCCGTTAGAGTCAATTAACCATGCAGATTTTGTTGTTATGAGTGAGGGTTTCAAAGCTTTTAGAGATATAATTAATGAAAATGCAGAAAAAGGTATTATCCCCTTAAAAGAATTAGAAAAATTCCCTCTTCCAGACAGAGTAGCATTCTACAAAGATTATCCTGAACATGGAAAGAGTAAAATAAAGAGTATGATTACGGGTACCGGTTGCCCATATGGTTGTACTTATTGTTATAATAGCAGTACATTAGAAGATTTAAAAATCTCTCCTAAAACCGCAGAACACTTTGTTAGACAGGGGATGGGAGAAAGATTATTTCCTCAAAATACGAGAGATCTAGAAGATATATTAAAAGAAGGAAGAGAAATTGCAGAAAACTGGCCCACGGAAATGATTTATTTTCAGGATGATGTTTTTGGTTTTGATGATAAAGTTGGGGGTTTTTTAGATCAACTATCTGAGACTTGGCCAAGTCAAGTTGACATACCCTTTCATGCACAGATGAGATGGGAAATGACAAAAAGTGATAAACGTTTAGATTACATTAGATCTGCTGGGGGATTTGGTTTAACCCTTGCAATAGAGGCAGCTGATCCCGATATGAGAAAAAATATTCTTGATAGGCATATGAATGATGAATTAGTATTTGAAGGCATGGAAAAATTGATGGATAAAGGATTCAAAGTTAGAACAGAGCAGATTACGGGATTACCTTGGGGGGTAACACCTAATATAACTTCCATGAATTTAGATGCTGATTTGGAAATGCTAGAATACAATGTAAGACTGATAAGAATGACGGGGGGCCCAACTATGGCATGGGCTTCTACACTTGTTCCATATTTAGGAACAAAAATTTATAATACTTGTGAAGAGTTTGGTTTTTATTTTAGTGATAATAGTGATATCCAAGATACTTTTTTTGAAAGAAGTGTCTTACGTTTTTTGAAAGAATGGTTAGGCCCAAAAAGAGCTAAAAAGTTTAAAGACAACCAAGAAGTTTGGCTTTCCCAAGATGAATTAGAAAGATATAGGGATCAAAATGCAGAATTAAGGAGAATATTTAATTTTGTTTCACTAGTGCCAGAAGGTCATAAGTTGGCAAGATCTTATTTAGAATCTTCCTTACCATTTAGCTTTGAAAGAATTGGCCAAGAAACAAAAAAATTTTTAGAAAATCGTTCGGATCAAGAATCAGTTAAGATTATGGGAAAAATTAGGAATTTACATAATTATTTTAATGGATTGGAGAATTGTGAAATAAAAAAGGAAATAATAAATCTAATTCCTTATTTTGCAGTGTTGCCCAAATCAGAATTAGCAATTGAAAGAGTTATAAATTATAGTGTCAAGAAAAAAGAAACAAAATTAGACACTATTACACTATCCACTGCTATAAGACATCACCTTTATGATGAAGTCTTATATTATACAGGAAACAAATCTAATACTAGTTTCAAGTTTAATGAACAAGTAAATCCAAGACAATCAGATAATAAAGTATAACTTTTTTTTATTCTTTATAACAATTTAACAGGCACAATAAATAAAAATAGACTTATCCATAAACTTATAATGAATTCAGAAGAAAATAAAGAATCTAAACAAAAAAGTGAAGATTTAAACAACATTAATACTATCACTAATAATAAAATTCCTTTAATGAATAATAGTGGCAAAATAATCATGGATATTAGCAATTCTAAATCAAATAACTTATCAGAATCTATAAAATCTTGGCTTAAACAAGATTATAATTTCTACTTCATAGCAATATTGGTTTTTGCTATTGCAATAAGGCTTTATTATTTTATTTTAACAAACGGACAACCTTTATGGTGGGATGAGTCAGAATATGCTGCTTTTGCAAATACAATTGCGCATGGATTTCCTTATGAAATTAGTGCTCAAAGGGTAATTTTATTTCCAGTTTTAATCTCTATACTATTTAAGATGGGGTTTGGAGAAATGGCTGCCAAATTTTTATTGGTTCTTATTCCATCTGTGTTAATTGTATTATTTACATATTTATTTGTTAAAGAAATGTATGACAAAAAAGTGGCAATATTAACAACAATTATTTCTTCATTTTTTTGGATTCACTTATTTTACACTCAAAGATTAATGAATGATGAACTCAGTTTTCTTTTTGGTTTAGTTGCATTTTTCTTGTTTTGGAAAGGTTATATTAAAGGAGATAATAAGCTCTATATTTATCTCTCTTCATTTTTAATTACTCTTAGTTTTTTATTAAGGCCCGCAGGAATATATTATGCTGCCATTTTGATTATATTCTTGTTAATAACCGAACAACATAAATTTTTGTTTAAAGCAAGGTTATGGATGATGGTTGTTGTTTTCTTCTTAACTTACTTGCCCCATATGATTTGGAGTTATTTTTATCATGGTATGTTTTATGCATTGCAAAATGCTGCTAATCCTGGGCAAGAAGCCTTCGGTTGGAATGTTATATCATTAATCCCAATTTATACTGAAAAAGCTCTTTTTATTGCGTTCATAATTGGGTTATTCACTTTATTGCCTATGGTCTTGAATTTTGATAGAATTATTAAGGGAAGCAAGAAATATAACGCAGATTTATTAATGGTTTTATTAATTTTATTCAATCTTGCCATAAACATATTTGTTCTAAGAAGTTTTGAAGACAGATGGTTAATGCCAATGTCCTTAGCCATATTTATATTTTCTTCCAAAGGATTAATATCAATTTATGAGTTTATTAAGAAAAATTTTAATAAAAATCTTGCAGTTATATTGATTATTGCTATATTGCTTTTTGGAGCTTATGAACATATCAACCACGGAGATCAAATCATAAAATTAAGAAAAGATAGTTATTTCCAAGTTAAAGAAGCAGGTTTATGGATTAAGGAAAATTCTAATCCTGGAGATAAAGTATTTTCTGCAAGTGTACCTCAAAATGCTTATTACAGTCAAAGAGAAACATTTAGATTCAACCAGTTCACTTCAACAGAAGAAAATGAAACACAGTTTTTAAATTTCTTAAATGAAAATTCTATAAGGTATTATGTGGTATCTGTTTTTGAAGTTTATCCCGCATATATGATTAGTTTGCCTGCCAAATATCCTCAAGTTTTTGTTCCATTAAGAGTATTTCAATCTGGTGAGCAGCCAATATTGATTATATATGAAATCAATAATAAAGAATTAGGTACAATTTTTCAACAACAATCTTTATAAATTCGCTTCTTAAGTTATATTCATGGATAAAAAGTGCAGAATTTGTGGGGATATCCTTAATGTTTTCTTGCCCTTTGGCAAAGTACCCATATCTAATACTTATCTTACTAAAGAACAACTTGATGGTTTAAACATTGGAGAGTTTAAGGAATATATGTATGATTTAGAAGCTGCATTTTGCAATAATTGCAAGATGGTTCAATTGACCGAATTTGTTCCTTATGAAAAATACATTACTCCTCAGGAAGATGGTTCTACTGAATATCTTTTTTATTCTTCAACATCTCAATTTATGCAAAAACATTTTGCAGAGTTTGCACAAGAAATAGCAACTAAATTCATGAAAATGAATGACTTAGTTGTGGAAATTGGAAGCAATGATGGCATAATGTTGCAAGCATTTGACCAAGCAAAAGTAAGAGTTTTGGGAATAGAACCTGGAACAAATGTAGCAAATGTAGCAAGAGCAAAAGGAATAGAAAATGTAACTGAATTCTTTACAGAAGATTTAGCAAGAAAAATTGTTAATACAAAGGGTAAGGCTAAGGCAATATTATCTGCTAATGTAATCTTAAATATTGGTGATTTACATGAACTAATGAGGGGTATAAACATTTTAATGGATGATAATGGTGTTTTTGTTTTTCAAGATCCATACATGCCTTACATTCTTGAAAAAAATTCATTTGATCAATTTTACGATGAACATGTTTATTATTTTTGTATAACTTCTTTACAAAACTTGATGAAAATGCATGGAATGGAAATTTTTGATGTTCAAGAACAAGATGTTCATGGAGGTTCAATGAGAGTGTATGTTAAGAGGCAAAGTGATTCTCGTCCAATATCTGAGAAAGTAAGAAAAATTCTGGAGCAAGAAGACAAAATTGGTTTAAATTCTTTTTCTACTTATCAAGCTTTTGCCGAAAGAGTTGAAAGAATAAAAAAGAATTTAAGAGATTTTTTAAGATTATTAAAAGAAAATGGTTATAAACTAGCAGGTTATGCAGCAACCTGTAAAAGTAGTACTGCTTTAAATTATTGTGGCATAGGAACAGAATTTTTAGATTACATCTCTGATTCCACTCCTGAAAAACAAAGGAAATTTTCGCCTGGAAAACATATCCCCATTGTTTCACCAGAACATTTTAGACAAGATAATCCCCCTTATACTTTATTGCTTGCGTGGAATCATGAAAAAGAAATTCTGGGGAAGGAGAAGGATTACTTAAAAAGAGGTGGTAAATTTATTATTTATAATCCTTGTTTGAGAATTGTTTAACTTTTGGATAGTTAGTTCTTAATAGATTTTATATAATTTTTGTATTCTTCTAGACCTTTAAAAGTATTTGGATTTGATGGGTTATATGTGACACTTAAATTTTCAAGTAATGTTATGGGTGTTAAAGGTATTAGTGCATGATAAACCCCCGCTTCAATAATTATTTCATCACCTTCATTAATTCTCTTTTCAAGTTCTATTTCTTTGTTCCATCTTAAATCTATAATTTTAAAAATTCCTTTTCCCGACACCACGTAATTTCTTTCTGGATTTTTAAAAGGATGAGTTGGTTTATGAAAGTGATTTCCAAATTCTGTTCCTGGCATTCCTCTAAATACTGTTTGTTGTTGGGAAGTTATTCCTTTGAATAATTCTCTCATAACCACTGTTTCATTTTCAATAATAGGCTTAATATTTGTGATAATAATCCCAGTATAATCTTTTAAATCATTCATAAATTTTCATAAACTTATTCATTTTTAAGCATTATTCTTATTTACTATATATCATCAATTTCTCTCAAAATTTCCTTTAATGCATTAATTGTCTTATCTTGCTGTTCTCTTGTTAATTCTGGGTACATCGGGAGAGAAAATACTTCTTTGCAAGCTTTTTCAGTATTGGGAAGATCTCCTTCTTTATATCCAAGATGTTTATATCCTTCCATTGTATGTATGGGCCACTCATAACTTACATTGCAAAATATACCTTTTTCTTTAAGCTTAGCAAGAATTTCATCTCTTTTTTTATGGCTCACGACATAAACATAATAAACACTTTCATTATCTTTTGATATTTTAGGGAGTTTTAAAGAAGTGTATCTAAGTTCATTATCATATCTCTTTGCAATCTCTCTTCTTTTAGAGATATATTCATTTAAGTTATTTAATTTAGTGAGCAATATAGCTGCATGTAATTCATCTAATCTTGAATTATACCCAGATTCTGTTGCAAGATATTTTCCATGCATACCATACATTCTCAAACCTCTAAGTCTTTCATATCTAGATTCATTATTAGTTACAACCAAACCTCCATCTCCATACCCCCCTAAAACTTTTGTAGGATAAAATGAAAATGCTGCCACATCTGACATAGAACCTGCCCTTCTTCCTTTATAGACTGCCCCATGTGCTTGAGCACAATCCTCAATAATTCTTAATCCATAGTAATCGGCAATTTTTTGTATTTCATCCATATCGACACATTGTCCATATAAATGTACTGGCAATATTGCTTTTGTTTTCGGAGTAATTGCATTTTTTATTTTTGTGACGTCCATTAAATAAGTGTCTGGATTTATATCTACAAAGACGGTTTTTGCACCAGTAGCATTTATCGCTGCAACAGTTGGAACAGCGGTATTTGCTACAGTAATAACTTCATCTCCACTTCCTATATTTAATGATCTTAATGCAAGAAATAAAGCATCAGTACAGCTATTTACTCCTACTCCATATTTAGATCCACAATAACTTGCAAATTTTTCTTCAAACGTTTTAACATTTTTTCCAAGAATCAGTGTTCCAGATTCAAAGACTTCTTTTATTGCACCATTTATTTGTTCTTTTTCTTTTTCGTATTCTTCTAAATAACTCCATACTTTAACGTCCATTTTTTTAAGCATTTCATTGTCCCAACCTCTTGGATGGCTACTGGTTATGCTCTTCTCATTTAAGTTTATATTATTTTTTTCTTCCATCTTTGTTGCATAGTTTTAATCATTAAACTAAACTTAATCCTCCAATAAGAATTCTTGCATCAATATTAAAATAATTATGTTTAATTAATTCAATTATTTGGTTCAAAGTCATCCAGATATAATTTTTTGGAATGTCTATAATATCTTTTTCATCCAGTTCAACCACCATATATTTATTTAATGAATGATAAAATCTTCCACCTTCGTCTGATTGAATAACAGAATATCTAATCTTTTCTGGAGAAGGATCCATAAATAATTTTAAGAATGGGAGTGAATTTTCCTGCTTGTATTTATATTCTGCTTCTGTGCAAGCAACTGTTGGAATCATTTCAAGAACATTAAAACTGCATGGATCTAATCTTGCTTGAACTAAAAAATGTAAGACATTATTAATTTTTTTTGCAACAAATCCTATCATTCCA
>Ga0209518_1004280_pt1 | contig 11556 bp, 14 predicted proteins | sample RifGroB1_FD_183993 | JGI IMG/M metagenome (GOLD analysis project Ga0209518, IMG submission 183993) | Groundwater microbial communities from Rifle, Colorado, USA - Groundwater B1 (SPAdes) (version 2) | ecosystem: Environmental > Aquatic > Deep subsurface > Groundwater | place: Rifle, Colorado... | reverse complement strand
CGACTATTAATGATATGCTAGCAACTGCGCCAAGCAATAAAGATAGGGTATCTGTTACAGAAGATGCTGTAGCGATGATGTCTGATTGATTCAATATACTAAAATCAGCAAGGATTGGATCAGTAATATGGTGTCGTTCGAGGAGTAGAGATGTTATGTCGGCCTGAGTTTGAGTCATAGAATCTTGATCGTTAGCCTGTACGCTTATCGTGCTGACATACGTGTTACCAGCGAGAAAACGCTGGGCAGATGAAAGGGGAATAAATATCATATCGTCTGGATTGCTAAAACCGGATCCACCCCTTGATTTAGTCATGCCAATAATCTTAAAATCAATCTTTTTTATACGGATTGTTTGGCCAACTGGATCAACATCAATTCCGAATAAATCATCACGGACTGTCGGTCCAATGACTGCAACCTTGGAAAGGCTGGAATTATTCTGATCTGATATAAAAATGCCGCTATCAATTTCGATGTTCCTGACTGAAGGATAGGTACTAGTTGTGCCAACGACCTGAGTGTTGGTATTGGTGCCCTTGGCTGTAACCTGGTATCGACTCGACAACTCTGGTGCTACTGCCTTAATAGAAGCAATGTCTGTTTGAATGCTGTCGCTATCATCAACGGTTAGGGTTTGGCTACTTCCTCTGCCAGCACTTATTTGAATGCCCGCTCCTCGCTGTGCTCCGGGCATAATAATTATTAAATTTGATCCAAGCGATTGAATATTTGATTCAATCGTACCCTTGGAACCCTGACCTATAGCAACCATGGCAATAACTGAACCAATACCAATAATAATCCCGAGCATAGTTAAACCGGTCCTTGTTTTATTGGCCAGTAGGGCAGAATATGTCTCTTCGAATAGATCTGAAGCGGTCATATTAGTTTGAATATTTAATTTCTCTTTTTGATATGTTTATTTCGTCTTCAACGATCAGGCCATCACGTATGGTTATTATTCTATTGGCATGCTCAGCGACATAGCGTTCGTGGGTAATCAATATGATCGTACGTTTTTGTTTTCTATTTAATTCTTGGAATGTGTGCAAGACAATCTCTCCTGTCTTGGTATCTAAATTACCCGTTGGCTCATCTGCCAAGACAAGGCTTGGATTATTAACCAAGGCTCTAGCAATTGCTACTCTTTGCATTTGTCCACCAGAAAGCTGATTAGATCGATGATAAAAATGCGTTTCATCTAGCCCTGAATTTTTTAATGACGTGCGAGCTATAGCTTCACGTTTATCTTTAGGAATATCAGAATAGATTAATGGTAATGAGACGTTTCTTAATACTGTAGCACGTGGCAGTAGATTAAATGCCTGAAATACAAAACCCAATTTCTCTTTTCTTATATCGGCTAATTGGTCATCAGACATACTAGAGATGTCACGATTATCTAATAAAAATTTACCACTAGTCGGAGTGTCTAAACAACCAAGGATGTGCATCAGGGTTGATTTACCAGAACCGGAGGGTCCCATAATGGCCACAAATTCACCGTCTTTAATAGTGAATGATACGCCCCCAAGAGCTATTGTCTCGACGCCACCATTACTATAAATTTTAGTAATATTTCTACACTCAATCATAGTTTTAACGACCAGTTTGAATTGCTCGAAAGTTGGCATTCCCGCTCGTTGTTCCTCCGCCAGCTCCAGGTATCAGGCTGTTTATTGTTGTAGTTGTTGTTTTGGATGCCGTGCCAGTTATGGTTCTTGTAATAATTATGTCTCCTTCACTAAGGCCATTAATTATTTCTGTTGATGTATCATTTGTAATACCAACTTGAACGGCCCATTGCCTCGGTGGGGTATTTAATGTTGTCCCAGTGTTATTAGTTGTTCCAGCGATAATCTGCTTAGCCTCGTTGTTATCGGTAGGAATTTCAACATAACTACCGCTACTATTAGTTTTGATTGCTGAGGAGGGGATACTAATGACATCGGACTTAACATCAGTAATGATTGCCGCTGATACGCTCATGCCCGGCTTTACACGATCGTCTTGGGTATCAAATCCAATCTTTACAGTATAAGTGACAACGCCTTGGTTAACAGTTCCTAGGGCGTCAATGTCTAATACTTCTCCTGTTATTGTAAGGTTGCTAATGGCATCAAAGCTTAGAGTAACCCTTTGATCTAATTTAATATTGGCGATATCAATTTCATTAAGAGAGATCTCGGCAATCCTTTGCTTGGCAATATATGTAACTATCGAAGTACCAGAAGATATACTATCGCCTTTCTTAATATTTAACTTAGCGATAATACCATCGAACGGCGCTCGTATTAAATAATTGGCTAGATTATCTTTGGCATCTTGAAGAGTGGCCTCTTTTTGTTTGACCGCGTTCTCTTGGCTAGATAGGTCTAATGGATTTGATAATCGAGCATTACTTAGGCTTATATTCGCATTTTTCAATGTTTGCGCGTTTGTTTCCAGGGAGTTTCTGATGCTTGTTAGATTACTAATATGAGAATTTAGTTTGCCAATGTAGTTAGAGATATCATTTTGATATGTAGTAATTTGTGTTGATATTGATCGGCCAGGAGAATATACTTTAAGATCGGTAACTAAGATATCGAGCATATTTTGCTCACTCTTTGCTGCTTGTGCCAATGCCTGAACCGTTTCAAGAGTTTGGTTAATTAATGTATTAATTGTATCAGTGCTGGCACTCCTGCTGGTATTTCTATAGTTGCTAAAAGAAATATCATATGAAGCTTTGGCGGTATCATAATCTGTCTCTGAGCGTAACTGTAATGGTCTAAGATTATCACGGCCGTAGCTACTACTCATATTCATGTATGCATCTATGTTTGACGTCCAACTATCGCCAACTTTATTATCATAAAGAATTCCGCGAATACCGTCTGTAATCGATGGCAAATCTAAAAAAGCAGCCGAAATTTTGTTGTAGCCATCTTCATAGCCTTGTTTTATATTATTCTCTGCATTAGTTATCGCATCTTGTAGTTTGGGAATATCAGTTCGTTGACTAAGTTGAAGTTTCTGTAGAGTTATTTGAGAGTTTTCTAAGTTGATTTGAGCATCTCGAACGGCTCTTTGCGCGTCAGATGAATTTAATTGGGCAATAAAGCTACCCGACTTCATGGTTTGGCCATTCACAACGCCAACATAGAGGACATCGCCAGAAACTTTAGGTTTAATATCCACCTGATTAGAAACTGAAACCTGGCCGGTACCCGACATTGAACTGACAATCGTAGTTTTCATAGCTGTTGCAAGAACGTATTTTGTTTCGGCGGTTGTTCCGTTAAGTTTATTATAGGAGTAGTAGCCGGCTAATAGAAGAACGCAAAGAATAAATGCAGAAATTTTTTTTCTGTTGATGACGAGATGATAAATGTTGTTTATTAATTTAGGCATATTATTTTAGTAACCTAATTAGTCTAGCCATAATTTGACCCTGATCGTCTGATTCTCCTATTATAACGATATTATCACCGAGTTTTAGGTCCGTTCTTAATATTTTATCTTGCATATTTATAAATTGTGTTTTGCTGTCGGTGATGATGATTCTTTCTGTGTTATTTGACCCGCTTACTATAATGGCCGGATCGTCAATTCTAATAATAGTTCCGAAATTTCCGAAAGCACCCATAAATTGAGGAGTTCCTATGGGCATGCCCATTATGGCTCGACGCGGTCCGCCAAAATTTCTATCATAATGCTCACTCCAAGCATAAGAGACTTGAGCCTTTCTGAAGCCGATCATCATTCCAATTTGGAACGAACCGACCAATAAAGCCAGACAGAATATACCCATAATAATGCCAATAAATAGCCTCGATTTGATAAATTGTTTAGCGTTCATATTATTTATTAAATTTTAATAATTTATTTATTTTATTCTTGGTTTCTGTCAGTCTGTCATAATATATTACAATCATTCTGATTATTGAAAGAAGGATTCCTAGAAAGGTAAGAGATAATATTAAAGATAATCCCGGGATCGTTTCTAGGACAGAAAAACCTATATCACGGATGTACATAGAAAATAATGCCGGTTCGTGAAAAATAATTGACAGAAATAAGAATAGCCCAGATTCAGTTGCCTCCTTGATCACCAAGAAGGTAAGAAAAATTAGAATTATTCCTGAAATTACGGAAAGGAGCTCTGAATTGATGATAATCTCTCGTATTGACTTGAAGCCTTGTTCGAGTTTAATGCGTACCATTATTGACCCGAAAAGGCCCCTTGGAGGCTTATCTGATGGAGTCTGGTTATTATCTATGTCCATGGTCTATAACCAGTACGTTCTATCTATGGTATTTGGTGCATAGACTAAATTCCTGACAGAATATTTTTTACTAGTACTAGTCCGCGCCTATAGCGACTCTTAACAGTATTTAACGGCTCTTTGAGTTGTTGAGATATTTCACGAAAATTTAAGCCGTCAAACGAGTATAGCTTAATAACTTTTGTATAAAGACTGGGAACTTGAGCAAGTGCAAGTGATAATTCTCTTTGATATGCTCGATCTTGAATATTTTTATACGCACTAGTATCTACTAAGCGTTCGATATAATCAGGATCACTTTCTATGATAGTAGAGAATGGGATGGTCTTGGCGTGGCTTCTTTGCCAATCAATTATTGAATTAGTCGCAATCATAAAGAGCCATGATTTAAAATGGCCTTCTGGGCGAAAGGATTTGAGGTTCTTCCAGACTTTGACGAAAGTTTCTTGTGTAATGTCGTGGGCTGCGTCTCTGTCACTCACTTGTTTCAGGATGAAATTATAAATATAGCTAGAATATCTGGCAATTAATATCTCAAGTGCTTTTTCGTCATTATTTTCGAGATAAGCATTTATTAAATTTTCATCAGAAATATCATACATCTTGGCAACAATTGTACCACAACACATTGAATAAGTGAAAGCTATTTTAACCACCCGATTAATGAACGATGTGTTTACTTATTTATCATCAAGAGATATATTGTAATCAGTACTTTCACAGAGGCCATAGTGAAAAGATTTCATGGCGGAGATAAGGTCCCAAGAGGATATTATTTCTATTCTAAAAAACTAGATTTTGTAAATATAACAGAAGATTATGGGATATTACCTGGCAGTCCGGATAGTATTTATTGGCCAGTGAAAACGATTAGAATGCTGATTGCTATAATTGTTATATCTGCGAGTTATGTTATATTCTTGCCCTTCGCTGGCATTGTTGTTGTTGGAGGTGCCTTTATTTTTGCTGTGGCAGTTTTCTTTATACAGAAAGTTCTGTGTCGGACGATGATGATGCTTTGTAGGGCAGAAAGTTGGTTATGTGGTATTTTGTGTCAGAAATGCAAACTTGGATGTAATGAAGACTTTAGAATGGTCTGGCTAGCATTTATTCTGTCATTGATATTTTTAGCTGGTTGGATGGCCGGACTACTTAGTCAGTAAATTCTGTCAGAATTTAAATAGGCGCCATGCTGGCGCTTTTTGATTATTAAAAAACCGCATTTTATGCGGCTGATATTTATATTATCGATAACGCCAGCTTTCGCATCCGGCGCGATGGCCCAGGTTATTCATTTTGAGGGGCAGTAAGGGGTATCTATCTAATAACCAGTGAGAAATATATCCTCGACACCTAATGACAAAATCAATTAGCTGATCATGTTCTAGATACAAGAATGATCCAATAATACCTCGGCAATTTGGTGCTCCGCAGAGACACTCAATGCGGGCATCGCTTGCTTCGGTCATGGCATAATCCCAGGTGAGCTCTTCGCCGGCTTTGATATTTCTCATAGTCACAATTTTGAAATATCCAACGATACCACAATTAGGGTTACATGAATGAGCTAGATATCTAGCGATACTATCAACTTTACCATCTCGCCAGAGATTTGGGCCACATTGTATAGCGTGTCTGCCATCAAAACCAGTATTGCTGGTAGGCAGTAGAGATGCCTTTTCAGCCGAGGCAAAATTACCGTCAAATTCAGCGATTAATGTACCAGCGAGAATGTCTTCAAGCGCAAATACGCCAAGGCCGTATGTGTGGGTTTCTCGTCGCTCAACGTTGAGTTGACTCATAGATGTCCTCTGAAAAGTACTAATAATAAATTAACACGTTGAAATCGTGCCGTCAATGAGAATTTGATAACTTTATGATAGGCTAGTACAATATATCTATGAAAGCATTATATATAGCCACCGTTGTATTAATAGCCTTGATCGTGACGGGAATTTTTATCTCAGCTCAATACAAAGATTCAAATGTAGTTGTTGATTATTCACCGACACTAACTCCAACTCCAATAAGTGCTCCAAAATCTTCGAAGGCACCGATATTAACATCATGTGGTAATGGTGGCGCCTGTACGTCTGCTCAAATTGCTACGCACAATACGCGTAATGATTGTTGGGTTTATTTAAGTCCAATTGATAAGGTTTATGACGTGACTAATTACGTAAAGGATCCTGGGAAACACCCAGGCGGTGATGTTATTGTTTCGAAGTGTGGTACCAATATCTATGATTATTTCACTACTGATGCTAATGAGGGCCGTAAACATAACAATAAGGCATTTAGTATACTAGATTCTTTTTATATTGGTCCCCTCAAAAAATAGACTATAGAGCATGGCCGATAATATAGAAAATGATTTTCATACGCCATTTATTAAGATAAAAAAAATTCTCATCGCATTGCTTTTTATAGCTAATATTGCGATCATCTTTATTATTTGGTCAAACGGATCCAGTTATTATATAAGCAATCCTTTTATCGGAGGCGGTATCTATATCGCACTTGGAAGGATTGCGGGTTTGTTGGGTGAGTATTTTTTATTAATGCAGCTGGTGTTAATCGGTCGAATGCGTTGGCTCGAACATTTATTTGGATTTGATAAATTAAACCAGATTCACCGTTGGACTGGATATAGTATATTAATTCTACTCCTGTCTCATCCGATATTATTAGTTATCGGCAATTCTATCGCCAATGGTATTTCCTATTTTGCACAATTTGCCAATTATCTGGCCAATAAAGAAGACGTACTAATTGCTTTTGTCGGATTAGCGATTCTGGTCTATGTTATATTTCTCTCGGTCATTATTGTTAAGAGAAGATTGCGCTATGAAACTTGGTACTTTCTTCATCTGCTGACGTATTTGGCGATTGGTTTGGCATTAAACCATCAATTTGAGACAGGGGATTTGCGCGAAGGTATTTATCTCTATTATTGGTATATTTTAAATTTCGTAATTTTTGGAATGGTTCTAGCTTATCGTTTCTTGCGTCCCCTCGTTCTGTTTATGAAGCACAGGTTTGTTATTTATAACGTTGTTCAAGAATCCCACAATGTCTGGTCGGTATATATTACGGGTAGAAAGATCGATGATTTTAAATTCAAGTCTGGTCAGTATGCTAATATAAATATTTTATCTGGGGGAATGTGGTATTCTCATCCTTTTTCTTTTTCCGATAGCTATAACGGTAAATATTTAAGATTTACAATAAAGAATTCTGGTGATTTTACTTCATTAATCTCTGGAGTAAGGCTAGGTATGCACGTAATAATAGATGGTCCATTGGGCTTGTTTGTCAATTCAATAGCGAGGCGCAATAAGTTTTTATTTATCGCTGGGGGCATAGGCATTACGCCATTATTATCAATGTCGAAATCTTTAGCCAATAGGGGCGTAGATATTTCTTTACTGTATGCAATAAGAAGCAATCAAGATATGGTATTCAAAAATGAGATTGATAATCTTTGTAATCAATATGTCAATTTTAAAATTCACTATATCTTAAGTACACCTACTGCGGGCTTTGATACTGGTTATGTTGACGAAGAAAAGATCAAAAAATTTGTACCCGATTTTAATACAAGAGAGGTTTTTTTATGTGGGCCATCAGCTATGATGGAGGCGGTAAATAAATCACTAAAGAATATCGGTTTTTCCGATAAAAATATTCACTACGAAAAGTTTTCTTTTTAGCCTCAATTATGGACGATTGTGGCGCATATTATCTAGCGCCCAGGTGTATTCAATAACGAGCACCGGTATCCATTGGGGCTCATCGTGAATGATAAACATTGCAATTCCTAGGCCTAATGCCAGGGTGTTAATCACAAAAAAGATTATATCGAAAGCTTCTTCGTGGCGAGATCTGTCCTCGTTATTTGTAATATATAGAAGCAACTTGTGCAGTCTCATATTTATATCCTATCAGAGATTTACGATATAGGCTATGTAAGCTATACGGCCTATCTCATAAATAAAAACCATCCAAGACGGATGGTTAATGAGCCAAAAACTGATAAATAATATAAGCAGTGGGCAGGGCGACTAAAGCGACAAACAGGGCAATCGCAAATGCCCTGGCAACAAGCTTGTGGTGATATTCACAGCTTTCTTTGCAGGATTCGCACATAAAGATAAGAAGAATGTGAAAGGCAATATTCTCAATCCAGTATAGATCGGCCTTGTTCTTTGTTTGGGTATATCTATTCTCAATAAAACAGGATAATCTCATGAGTGAATACGTGATGGCAAAAACGGTGGCCAGAACAACGGCGAAAGTGCTAAGCATGAAGGCTAAGCCCATATGTCCTCTCAGTAAAAGTGCTGACTATATCGTAATACTATCTCTAATAGAATCAAGTTCATGAAAATTATGGGATCAGTCACAATCAATAATGTCGCACTATGTGCGACATTATTGATGCTAAGATAGATATCTATTTTTTACCCTTCTTTTTTTATTCTCTAAAAACAGTTTCTTCACAGCTAATCGTTTTTTAGTTTTATGAGAATGTGATTTCCTGTGATTGCTTTGTTTGCTTAGTCCTGAATTTCTTTTGGCCATATTTTCTTATTAATTATAGACTTAGATTAGCATAATATACTAACGATGGGAATAGCTGTTATGTCTGTAATACTTGAGTACTAAGTACGGCTTAAATATATAGACTGATTAGCTTATAAATACTAAATTAATTCGATATGACTATAAAAAAATTATCTAGTATTGTCGCCATTTTTATCATTGTCGTTGTTATAATAAGCGTAGCCGTATTGTATAAGCAAGAAGGAAGAAGTGTGTCTGTGAATTCTCCAAGTATCGCACCTTCTTTATCTGAAAAGCCGACTTCTACGGCGCCAACGCCTAGTCTTTCACCAAGTAAATTACCGGTAACTACATCAAGTTTATCACTTGCCGTGCCATTTACTCCGCAAGCCCCAACGGGAAACTGGGATCTACTTCATAATGAGGCTTGCGAGGAGGCTAGTGCCATTATGGTTGGAGCTTATTTCTCTGGAGATACCAGAAAAGTTATTCCCGCGAGAGAGGTAGAAAAGGAAATCAGCATCTTAACTCAATGGGAAGAATCACATTTTGGATATCACTTAGATACCACTGCTCTAGAAACTGCAGAAATGATTCGTTCGGTATATGGTCTCAAGGTATCTATTGTAAATAATTTTACGGAAAAAGAAATCAAAGAAGCTCTCTCGGCGAATAAAGTTATTATTATTCCAGTAAATGGCCGTAAACTCGGAAATCCTAATTATAGGCAACCCGGTCCGATTTATCATATGTTAGTAGTCCGTGGCTATACATCTACAAAAATTATTACCAACGATTCGGGTACAAGAAATGGAGAGAACTATTCCTATTTGTTCTCGACTATTGACGATGCAACGGCTGATTGGGATCATACTACCAACACAATTGACGAAAGTAAGTCCGTTATGATCATAATCTCTAAATAGATACAAAATAATGAAAGATATCCTTTTAAATTACAAGTATATTATTGTTCTGATAGGTTTTGGTATTATTGGGGGCACATTCTTAATTGCGAACGGGATGCAACCGGAAGCACTTCTTCTAGCCGTACCATTCACTGATCAGGCCCCAACGGGTAAATGGGATAGAAACGAAGATTGCGAAGAAACAAGTATTGCAATGGCCCATGCTTATTTTGAAGGGAATAGGGAGGATAAATTAACAGTAGCACTTGCTCAAGAATATATAAGTAAGTTAAGAAATTGGGAGGCGAATAATATCGGCTACAATGCCGATACTGGTGCTTATGCCACATCTAGTATGGCCGAAGGGACATTTGGCATAACAGTCCGACAAATAAAAGATTATACCGAAGATGATTTGAAAAAGGAATTATCTAAGAATCACGTAGTTCTGCTACCGGTCAATGCACGCTTATTGGATAATCCAACTTATCAAGAATCTGGCCCGTTTTATCACATGATTGTTGTACGAGGTTATGATACTTCAGGATTCATTATAAATGATCCAGGAACTATGCATGGCAACGGAATGTTTTATTCATTCGAGACCCTAAAAAGAGCATCTGCAGACTGGAATAATTCCGCAAGAATCATGGATTCAACCATAAAAATTGCCCTGATACTCTCAAGGTGATTTTACTATGTAAATGAAAAGGCCGACATGGTCGGCTTAATTTTATGAAAAATTATTCTGCTGGTAAAATTTCGTATAATTTATCGTCTTCGACTCCTAATCTTTTAAGACCAGAGATAAGTGGCCTACCGCGTTGAGCCGTTTCTCTAAGAAGGGCCGTTGAAGTTTCATCATCACCCTGTATTCTTAGCGAGTCTTTCTCTAGAACCACAAAATCATCATATTTTAGTCTTGAATATGGACCGCTCTCCTTCACTTTTAAGATTAGAGGCGATTCTTCTATAACTTCTGCGATATACGCCCGCAGTGAAGAAGTTACCCATATTACAAGCAAATCTCCAACTTTTTTTGAGGCCCTAGCCCGAGGCGTTTCGTCTGGCATGATTTCACTCCAAAGAACAAACTGACAACAAAATAGCATGTTCTTAAGTAGAATTCTAGTGTCTTTTAAAATTGAATGATATTTTGGATAACGACGAGTGCTATTATTAAAATATATGTTAAAATATTAGCAGATCTTTTAGAAATCTGTGGAGCAACAATGAACATAAGTCCCCTCGTTCTCACGGTCATCTATTGGATAATCTGCATACTGGCAGGTTTCATGATAGCTCAACTAGCCTCCTTGGCTACCACTATATATCTTCATCGTGGTACGACTCACCGGGCAATAACTTTCCATCCTTTCTTGGAATTCCTGTTCCAGCTGGATTTATGGTTGACTACCGGTATTAATAGAAAAGAGTGGGAGGCGGTCCACTTGTGTCATCATGCTCATGCTGACACAGAGGGTGATCCGCACAGCCCCCTCATTCTTGGTTTCTGGAAAGTCCAGCTATTCAATGCTTTTTTCTATTGGCGCGCAACGCGAGATCCGAAAGTTTTGTGGTATGCACGACATCGTCAGCCAGTTGGCTTTGAAAAGATTATCTCTAAGATTAAGGGTTCCGGACTCGTCGGATTATCTATCGGTGTGATTTTGATCTGTTCAGTCTTTGGAATAAAAACAGGCTTGATTATCGCTTTCTTTCACACCTTGTTCTATGTATTTTTCTTGAATAATCTAGTCAATGGCTGGTGCCATTACCGAGGCTATAAGAATTATCCAAAAGTTGTT
>Ga0209518_1004278_pt1 | contig 11558 bp, 15 predicted proteins | sample RifGroB1_FD_183993 | JGI IMG/M metagenome (GOLD analysis project Ga0209518, IMG submission 183993) | Groundwater microbial communities from Rifle, Colorado, USA - Groundwater B1 (SPAdes) (version 2) | ecosystem: Environmental > Aquatic > Deep subsurface > Groundwater | place: Rifle, Colorado... | reverse complement strand
CCTGCTTCGCGGACCGTAACGCCGCCGCATGATACTTGAACCTGTTGTTTAACTTGAAGTCGATAACCGTATGCCCTGCCCGCACCAGCGCATTGCGGTAGCCACGCGTCACATCCGACACCGATACCTCAGCAGCGGGCCATACCAACACGATGCGCTGCGGATCAGACGATGCAGCAACCGGAAATACGGCTACCTTTGGAGTCCGGCACAACACGCACACACCGTCAACGGCATCCTCCCGAAAGATGGTTCGTTGACATTGCGTGCACCGAGTGGGGCCAAGAGATGCCACCCGTCCCTCTCGCAGCTCGGGCCGCGCGATGACGATCACGTCCTCTACCCACAGAGGTCCTTGTCGCGTGGCCTCGACCGTCTGCACCATCCAATCGAAATCTGCCTCAATGTACCGTTCCGCCGGAATGTCGCGAGCGGATGGTCGGGGAGCGGCCATGCACGAGCCGCTGACACGGCTGCGTATCAACTCGCGTTTATCCCACAGCACCTCGCGCCACGGTGCCATCCACTGAAACAGCACCACGCGAGCACGTTCTTCACCAATAGCGTCGCGCAGCCTCGCCCAGGCCCCGTCACAGAGAATGTCATCGTCGCCGAACGACAAGATGTAGTCGGCCGTCAGCTCGCGCCAGACCGCGTTGTGCTGTGCCACGCCGTAGAAGTGATCTGTGCCGGCATGCTCACGGTATTGAATGATGCCGTTGCTCTGTTCGATGTAAGGGAACACCCGCACCGCGACACGCTGTGTATCATCCGGGTCGCCCAAACTGTCCCGCACGATGATGATCTCGTCGCCAGGCAACAACGCTTGTGCGAGAATCGAGTCCAACGTCTGCTCCAACGTGGGACGCCCGATGGTGGCGATGATGGCGGAGAGCGAGGGGCCTATCATGCTGCTTTCCTCTTCCTCTTGGCTACGCGGCGACACGAGCTGCACACGCCCTGCGTGTCCACATCTGTCACAAAGATAGACCGGCCACAGGTCGTGCAGACGACACCTTGCACCCCTCGGCAAATGGCGCATACCTGATCGTGCGGTTTGGGCAAAAACCAGCTCTCAGGTGCGTCCCATCCGCAGAATCGGCACTGTTTACTGTCTTCTGACGGGATGAAACACCCGTTGTAATCGCGCAGCCACTGAACGTGTTGTAAAAACATCCAGTTATCAAATCGGTGTATGAGGCTTACGGCCACTATCCACGCAATAACGAGCGTTACAATGATGACGATCACGACACAACCTTCTCAGCTTCGAGGTTGAATCCGTAGTTCGGGCGGTTGTTCTCATCGCGGAAGAGGAGCCCCGGCGACTGCAACACGGTCACGCTGCGGTATCGGACCGTCTCGATGGTCTGGTTCGCCACCTTGCTGAACGCCACGGCCGCGAGCTTCGCCTTCGTCAACGCCGTTGCCTCGTCCGTGTTCCGTGCGCGGAACTGAAGGCGCGATACCTCTAGCGTTAACCCCGCCGACCCACACGTCAATTCGGGCGGGGCGCCGGGATACTGCGTCAGCACCATACCGTTGACCTTCCCCGCCGGCAGTTCACCGGCGAATAGGTCCGTGCCGACAGTCCCAACACCCTCGTCTTCGAGGTATTCGCAAAGTTCAGAATCTGCTGGCATTAGGATCTCATCGCGGCCGCAAGCCGCGCTGCGAAATATGGCCGCAGTTCAAGCATTACCGACTCCAGATACTTTGCCTGTCCCACCTTATGGAACGCCTCGAGATTTTCGTGCACTGCCGCCGCATACGGCGCCGCTGGCCCGCCAAACACCATACGTACCTGCCACACGCCTCCGACCTGCTCCGGCCCTATGACAAGGCCGCTGGAGCGCAACACGCCTGTATCGACCGGCGTGCGCTTCTTGGCCTCGGTCATCTCGACCTCGGCGATGGTCCGCAGTGCCCGCGCGCTCTTGTCCTTTGTCAGCGCCCCGAACTTCCGCTCAATCGTGGCGTGGAGCTTGTTGAAGTTCTTCAGCTCTAGGGACACGGCGTTCTCAGACATAAATCTCCACGTGATGACTCGCCGTTTCGTCTGCCTGCCGGCCAACGGAAAAGAAAGGTGGCGTCTGTGGGTCAAACCCCGCTGGCAACGTCAACTGCCCTGTCGGATCCAAGGCCGACGTCGTGCCTACGTAGATGCGCCACGCCGCTTTCCGTTCTTCCCCGCTGGCACTACGGACGATCTGCTCCCCCTTCACCGGCTCGATGCGGCAGGCATAGCTCACCGCCGCACCGAAGTTCGGCTGCCCACGGTCCGTAAACGTGCCGTCGGAGGGCGCGATCGTGATCGTGTCTGGCATGAACTCAAAAAATTCAGGCTCCACAGCTATCCCCTTATCCCTTGGATCATGCTTTCCATGCGCTCTAAGTGCGACGTGACCGTGGCCATGCTCTGACGATACTCGGCCCGAAACTCCTCACGCCACCGTTCCAGATATTCCACGCGCTGCGACAAGCGCCCTGCCTGATAAATCAACCCGGCCATGAACAATACCAGCGTGACCACCACCCCAGTCGAGATCATGGCAGAAACTCCTCAGAGCTAGACGAGGGGACAGTGGGGGCGGTATCCTGCTGCAACTTGGAGAAGAACGAAGGGCGCAACAGATCCGTATCCTCCCAGATTGCATCTCGGTCGGCGACGAGAATGCCGCCAGCCGTCATCTGCATATGCCCCGCCCCGCGTGCACGCAAGCGAGCGGCAATGCCCTCCCACAGCTTTGGATCATAGGAGATAGATAACCCGCCGACCGACTTGCTCGACGCGCCACGGAACCGGGTCGACAGTGCATCGGCACACAGCGCAGCCGCCATGTAGATGTTCATCTCGACGCCGAGGGCGAAGTCCACCTCGTCGTCCTGCATCAAGGCCGGGCGCGCGGTGGTGTTCGTCGTATCCTGCAACAGAAACCGCACCTTGCCCCGGTTGGTCGATACGTCGTAGGTAAAGGCCATCAGATCCTCACGGTGTAAGGGTAATGATGAACGAATCGATGAGATCCGGATTCGCAATCAACAGTTGCATCATCGCGCTACGCAACTCGCGTGTCATTTCTACCTGGCCCCATGTCCAGGCCGTGTGATGAGATTCTTCCACGCCGAAGAGCGGATTGACAGGATCGTTGAACACGGCGTGCATAACCCAGTCCCCGTTTGCCGCTCCATCAATCGTCATGTGAAAATGTGATGGCACGGAAGACGGCACGCGAACGATAGAGATGCCGTTCAACGGGAACCTCGCATTCACCGCCAGCACCTGCTGATACACCTGCCATAGCAGATACGCGTTAGTCTGCGACCATGCAGGCAATGCCGTCAGCTGCACCGAGTGTCCGTTCACCGTGGCGCTAATGCTTGACATGCTCAGTACTTCGCGCTCGCCAACACCTGGATGGACGTCGCCCCAGCGTAAGTCCCTGTTGAGGTGTACTTCACACGGACCTCGTCTCCCAACATCCCATCGAGGATCGTATCGTCAGTTAATGCAGCATCTGAGGCCGCACGTGCAGCGGCTAACGCAATGGAGATGCTCGTCTTGCTCCACTTCGTCGCAGCCGACGTCGTGAACGCAAAGTTCATGATGTCGCGCCACGTGCCGCCCTTCACCCGCGTCTGCACCCAAACCTTGAGCGTCGTGCCACTGCTCCCATAAAGGAAAATCGCCTCCACGAGCAGATCGCGCAGTCCTTCAACCGGGCACGCGATGCCGGTCTCTGCCGTCACCGCCGCCGCGATGGTCGTCGCCGGTAAAAGTGTGATGAGCCCTCCGGGTCCTCTCATGATTGCTCCTGTTCCTGACAATACTGCCGCCACATCTGGCGGTATGTTGATGCGACGGCCACCTCGTATCCCGCACACACGGGAGAGGCAAGCAAGCGCGATCGTAACCCTTCGCGTATCTTTCCAAGTTCCCCGTAACGCGCCGTGGCCCACGTCACGGCCTCGTGCACGTATTCGCCCACCGAAAGAGTTATGAACTGAGGCAACCCAACCGACGACAGGATGCTCGCGCTCACGCGCTGCGTGATCCGCTCCCCGTATAGAGTAAGCACAGGCACCCCCATCCAGAGGCTCTCGCCCGTCGACACTCCCCCGGTCTGCGGCCATGTATCGAGCGAAAGACTCACCCCACCATACGCCCGGATATGTGCAGCGCATGAGGTGACGGGCGAAAACGCGATGCGCCGCACCGCGTCAGGGTCGAAATACCCCGTGATCCACCGGCGCATGTCCTCCGTGTATCGCTCGCCCTTGAAGACGAGCATAGCCTCGGGGACCGCCTGCATAATGTGGTTCCACGCTAGTAGCGCGCCATGGTGAATCTTTCCCGGTCGCTGGAAGATAGCGAACACCGGCGTTGCCGGGAGCGGTGGGACGTCTGCCTCGTTCAGGATCGTCGTGAACGGTAAGAAGCAGGGCAGCTCCGCAATCCTCTCGCTATACAGGCCATGCTCCTCTGGTCGTATCGTCACCCTGTCCGCAAACAGATAATCCATCACGCCGCGCGGCCATCCCAACCCCAGCGGATAGCCCCATGCGCTCACGGTGATTGGTGCCGGCTTCCTAGCAAACGCCTGTAACCGGTTGAACGGCGTATAGCTAGACAAATCCACGAGGATGTCAATCTCATCCTTCCGGATCTGCGCATCCAACTCGTCATCCGTCAAGCCCCACGCCTCCCGCCAACGGTCCACGTGCTCCTGGCGGTAGGATTGCGTGAACGCGTCGTCCACCGCAGGCGGGTGCGACGAATAGAAATATGACGTATGATGGTCCGTCGTCTTGAACAGCACGTGCCGTATGGCCACCATCGCCGAGTGGAACCGGAAGTCCCCACTTACATACCCAACGCGCAACGGACGCTCCGGATCGCGGCCGTTGGGGTACGTCTGTTGGCGAAGGTGATGTGCACCGAACGTCTCCCACCATTGGCGCCGTATGACCGTCCGCGTCTCGTGCGTCGCCTCGACCTGATCGTCGAGGAAAATGATGAGATCGTCGTGCACCTCTTGGTAGTTCGGTGCAATCTGAAGCGCCCGACGCATGTGCGCCTCCGTCTCATTCGCCCGCCCGAGGTGCACGAGGATGCGCCCAAGCAGATGGTGCGCGGCGGCAGAGGCGGACGGGACAGAGGTCAGACTCCTGATCGCTGCCTCCGCCTCTGCCCAGCGGTTGTCCATGCATAACCGCTGCACGACCTCCAGCTCGTCGTCGACGCACCGTTCTGCCAGGGCGTTAGTCACGCTTTGTGCGCCTCCTTTGGCACCACGTCAATGACCGGAGCTTCCAGCACGCGACGCACCAGCTCTACCGTATCCCGCGTCAGTTGAGTGGGGCTCGTGCCCTCCAGCCCCTCCATCAAGCGGTCGTACTCCTCGTTCTCCAAGAGCACGTAGCCCGTAGCTGCCTCGATCTTCTCTGCGATCCTGTTGACCTTCAGCAGCTGCCTGGGATTCATTCCAGGATTGTTGAACAGCACGGCCGCCAACGACTCTTTGACGGCGAACGAACGCTCCTGCTCAGGCACGTCCGTCCGCCACGGTGTCTGGTAGTTCGTCAGATCGATCTTTCTCACCGTCTCCTCCTACGCAGGCGTCGCCGAGAACAAGTTGATGTAACGGCGGTTGCCGTTTACGCGCACCGCGATCGCACCGGCAGTCGTCGCTGAGGTCACTCCGGCGTCGGTCCAGATGTTGCCGTTCGTGCTCGGCAAGTCCAGCACCGCGTCCCACTGCAGGCTCCCCGTCTGCGTTTCGGCCTTCTCGATGCGAATCGGGATCATCTTCCCGGTGATGGACGCTGAGAACGCTGCACGCACGCGGATGGCGTTGGCCTCACCGGTGATGGCACGAACGCCGGCATCGTCCGTCACCAGCTCCAGGTTCAACGCGCGCACGTCGCCGCCGATGGCACCGGCCGCCGTGCCTTTGAGGTAGACATCGGCGTGAATGCCGATGACCGTCCCTGATGCACCTGCCATCGCGATGCCACTGTTCACGCGTGGGCTCACTTCAAGCCCTTTCAGCCCGTCAGCTGTCTTTGTTACCGACACGGCGGGTTTGATCTGCACCGCAATGGCGTCGCCGGTCGTTGCTGGAAAGTTTCGCGAGTTGATGCGGACGTTCTTCGAGTCCGTCGCCGTATCGATCGTGAGGTGCTGGTCGGTTCTGGCGGTAATCTTGTCTAAACCGCCAAGCCGTCCGACCAGCGCCTCACCGTACGTGATCCTGTTGGCCATTGCCCTGCTCCTTATATAAGGCCCGGCCTATCGAGGCCGGGCACATGAACACACTTCCGTTCGAGGGACAGGCGAAGCCGGGGAGCTTAGGCCCGACTCGCCGCCGTTTTCGTCAAGTCAAGAGGTGCAACCTCGTCCTCCAACTTGTCACGCCGCTCCATCGCCGCATCGGACAGCTTCCCCGCCATCGTCGCCCACTCGTCGAGGCGGTTCTGGTAGGCATCCTTCGTTTCCCCATCCTGCCGCGCTGGAGGAGATGGCGGCACAAACGTCCGCTCTTCGTGCCGGAACTTCCCGTGCCCGTCGCGCATGCCCGTGTCAAGAAACTCCGCCCCACACACGCGACATGCAAACGGCTTCACCCCCGGATCCACCACTGCAATGTATCCAAGGTCGAATAGCAGCTTGTCGTTGGCCAGGCCCTCCAACTTGAAGACCTGGCCCCGGTCCAAGATGCGCTCCGTCGTGCCTCGCTCGCCATACCCGAACGTCCGCTTCGCCCAGAATAACGCGGTGGGCGGAGCTTCGCGCTCCGCCACCGATGTTTTCGCGTCTGCCATTGCTCTCTCCCTTACGCCACCGCACTCGACAGGAACAGCCCCGCCGACGCCGCCGTGATCTTCTGGTCAAAGAAGCTGTTCGCCTCGATGATGTCGATCTCCTTCTCCTCGTCGCGCATCCGCTTAATGTACTGGATGGCGTTCGCCACCAGCTGCCACACGAACGTGTAGCCCGCCGCCGGAGTCAGCAACGAAGGCGTCGGGGGCACGTAGACCAGCAGCCCATTCTTGCCCCAGATGCGCGTGTAGCTGACCGACGCCTCCGCCGTGCCCTCCACGGTCGTTGTGTAGATGGAGCGCCCCACGAGGTACTGCTCCAGCTCCAGCAACGATGCGATGAGGTCAGGCGTCAGCTGCGCGCGCTGCGTGTACTTGATGCGATCTACGAGCGACGGATGGTTCTTGAGCTGCAGATGGACCTGCTTGCCCACGACCAACTTGTTCGGCTCAACGCCGACAAGGGCTTCCACCGTGTCCTTGTAGGTGTCGATGTCTACGTCCGGCGTTGAGGCGCCGTAGTTCGACCAGAGGGTGAAGTCCGTACCTCCGGTCTTGTCCGTTGTCCACTTGCCAGTCGCGAAGGCGTCGGCTGCGAACTTCACCTCACGCCGCATCATCGTCTTGTCGGTGACGAAGCGCGTGGCGTCGTTGTCGAGGTCCCACGGCGCGTCTGCGTTGCGTCGCAGCTCGTCAGGGATCTCAAACCTCCGCGACCAGCGGTTGCAGAAGTAGGTAGCCGACGCGTCTACCGTGTAGCCCCCACCCTCGGACCGGGTGCCCGGCGCGCGGACATGGGCATCATCCCGGAACCAGAAGCTCTGGTTGTACTTCGGAATGATATCCGACTGCTTGTTGACGCGGACGATCGGAAAGATCTGATCGGCGATGTACGACTTGTTCATGTACGCGATGCTGAGGTTCGTCAGCAAAGCGTTGACATGCAAGTCCTGCGGTGTCGGTTGTCCTGCCACTGTTGTGTCTCCTTGAAAGACGGGCGGGACGAGCCCGCCACGTAGTTATCTCATCCCGCCTTCGTCAATATCCTATGCGCCGAGCCACACGGGCGGGAACACCGTCACCGTGATGACGTCGTCCGTCGCCGCGGTAGCCGCTGCCTCCGCCATCGCGTTCACGATGTCGTTGTTCGTTGTCTTCTGCACGAGCCGCCCGTTGGCGTCCGGTCCGAGCTTGTCGCCGATCGCGATGTCCGTGGCCGCTGCCACGTTCGCCTTTGAACGTCCAAGGATCATCACCTCGGCCGCGCGCCCCGTCGCCGCAGGCTTGTTCTGCAGGAGCCCGATGGGGATGTCCGTCGTCGACGCGACGAGCGCACACTGATCCGCCGTTGTGTGCCGCTTCACGAGGAAATACTGCTTCGCCGAGAGGTCCGCGTTCGCCTGGTAGCTGACGCTCCAACCATTCTGATCCGTTGCCATCTCTACTCTCCCGCGCAGGGCGTCCCGCGCTGTGGTGCCGTGAAGGGGGCGTCCCCCGCACGGCCTGGGTTATCGTTATACCTTGACCGTCGTCTCCACGCGCCACCGTTCGTAGAGCGCCGGGTCCGCCGCGAACACTGCGCCGCGCGCCTGTTCGATGCTCAGCTTGTCGTTCTTCTGCATGACCTCTGCAACCTTCTGCTGCACCTGTCCGGCTGCGGATTCTGCCGCCGCGCCCATCGCCGACGATCCAATCTCACCGAGCAGCTTGCTCGCAGCCGCCTGCGCCACCGCCGCCTTGAACAGTTCACGGATGCGGCCCGCATGCTCCGGCGTCAGCTTCTCGCTGACCGACTTCAGCAGCGCGGCGTCCTTCGTCGGATCGAGCCCGATGCTCGTGTAGCCCGCGACCTCTTCGGCGAACTTCCGTAGTTCCGCATCCTCGCGCAGCGCCGTCACCTGCTTCGCCAGCTCCTCGTTCGACTTCTTCAGCTCCGCTGCCTCGGTCTCGGACTTCGCCATGCGCGCCGTGACCTCTGCGGGCACCACGACCTCCGGCTCGCCCTTGGCCGCCTTCTCCAGTTCGGCGATCGTCTCGTCCGTCGCGCCTGCCGCCCGCCCGAACATCGCCGCGATCCCGTGCGCCATCTTCGTCAACGCTGAGGCGTCTGGCGCCTTCTTGTCCTTCACGTCTGCCATGGTCATCTCCTTGATGATGGTGTCCATTTGATCCCGAACCGTGATGAGCGACGCCGGGTCCAGCGCGCTCTTCCCTTCGTCGCCTTCCATCTCCGTCATCATGCCGGGCACGGCCTTCGTCATCGCGCCGATGTAGCCGGTCAGTGCGCCCTTGATCGCCGCGCCTTTGTTCTCGTCGTCGCTGTTGCGGATGCTGTCCAAGGTTTCCATCAGCGCACCATAGTGCTCGCTGAGTGCCATGTAGACCTTGTGCATCTTGCGCCCCATCATGGCCTCGTCGAAGGTCATGGCCTCCTTGCTCATCTTCACTGCACCCTCCTTCGCGCTCTTGATGACGAGAAATTGCCGACGGTTGGCGGCCTTGTCCACCGCTGCGATGTTCTTGACAAACAACTGCACGATTTTATTCGCCAACCGGCACCCCCTTCACGCGGTCGAGCCGCCCGAACATCGACAGCCCGGTGCGCTCCCCGGATTTAATCTTGGTAAACATCTCTGGCGTCCACCGCACGCCGAGCAGCCAAGCGCCCTTCTTCACCTGCTGACCCCCGATGTCCAGGTCGGTCGGCGCGAGGTAGGACTCAACGATGGTGCCGAGTGGCTCGTCCACCTGTAGATGTTGATCGTCCAGCCCATCGGCCTTCGCCATCTCCGTCAGCTCCGTCACGTCTAACGTGATGCCTTCCCCCTCCGCGTCGAGACACGACTTGAGGATCGTGGAGGCGCCCTTTGCCATCGTCTGCAGGCGCTCCATGAAGGCCCATGCCGCCGACTCGATGGTCTCGGCCTTGGCAAAGTCGCCTTCTGTGTCCACCACGTCCGGCTCGTAGACGACGCCAAGGGTGTAGCACTGCTCTTCGGCCGACTTCCTCAGCACTAGCATCTTGGTCATGTTCGCCTCGATTGTGCCACATATCTTTTTGGCTTGCTCTTCATCGCGCCCCTTCTCCTGCTGTGCTGCGACGCACGTGGCAAAGTTTTCATAGGGTCCTATGGGCATTTATTCACTTCGCAATGGCCCTATCAATTTTATCGATGTTTGCAATTACAGACTCGACAAAAGATGTCCCGTCATCAATAAGTTTCGCTGTAACTTTTCCGCTCCCAGACAACGAAGGTGCTATTTTGAAACGCGACCCAGGCATCAACACAATCTCATCCAACTCAGCAACGCGTGCAAAGACTGCGCGCGTTCCTTTCGGTATGCGTAATTCAACGACTATGCCGTTCTGGTTGCCGGCAGCGTATCGTAATGCACGCTCCTCTGTGAGTGCTGTATAACGGGCACCGAGTGAACGAATCTCGCCGTTAACAATCGCCTTTGAATCAATGCCAAAGAATACTTGACGCGATTCGTTAGTAAGAAAGCGCGAATCTTGTACGATTCGACGCATTTCATCTACAGATTGTCGGCCTATTGCATCAGCAAGCTCATTAGTGCCTGACTCTAACGATTGTTCAATCTGCAGCTCTACATACTTTGGCTTGGCAGCACCTCTGATCCCTAGATTCAATGCTGTTGGTAGTCGTCCTGTCGCAGCATTTTCAAACTCGGATTCCGTTACAAAATTATGGGCTGTTTCGAATGCCCCTACAGTTTCAACGGCTGGCTGATCTCCGCCGATTGTTCCACCAGGTCCTACCCCAGCGCGTTCGCTACTTGAAGGCACTAATCCTGACGCACACCGGCAGTTCGGATGCAGCGGCGGATTCAACACGCCGCCGGGAAACATCTCGTTGATGCCGACCTGCACGCCATCGAGCGGCTCGCACTCGGGGCACAGACGGTCGTCAGGCGATACGATCCACTCCTTCACCAGCACCGGATCGATAAGTCCGTCGCTCTGCCCCTGCCGCCACGCCTCCAGCTGCCCGGCGTTCGACGCGCCCATTACCTCGGTCCGTGCGATGGTCTCGGCCCGCTCACGCAGCGCCCGCGCCGCCGCGAATTCCACACGACGCTCAACCGTCGCGGCAGCCTCGCCCGCATCCTGCATCCGTGCCCTCAGCTTCTCGACCGCCTTCGCCTGCTGCTCGGTCAGGCCCACCGCTAATCGGATGCGTTTCGCGGTCTCGCGCACCGTCACCTGGTTGCGGAACGCCTCGCTCACCACTGCGCGGAGGGCCTTGCGTGTCGAGGTGGTAATCTCTGTCACGAGCTTCGCTGCATGCTGCTCGGCCCACTCGCGCGCATGCGGGTTCGTCACGTTGAACGTCGTCACGATGCGCGCGGTCGGTTTCGGCCGCAGCCGTATCGTCACGTTCTTCGCCAGAAACTCTCGTTGCCGCGCCTGCCGCGCTACCACCTGTCCGGCCCGCTCGTACGCCGCCATGATGAGCGGCCAGACCTTGTCCTGCAGCGCCTGGGCCAGTGGCTCCAAGTCCACGGCCTGCACCGCTGCGTTGCCATCCCCGTTCCGCAGGTGCTCCATGACGCGCGTCCACGTCGTATCCGTCTCCGGCAGCACCAGCGCGCGGCCCAACGCGCGGACGACCGCAGGCGTCGAGGCGTCTGCCACGCGATGCACCAGGCGCCACTCGGCCTGAGGCGCGAGGCGGTCGACGAATTGGGCCTTCATAAGACCTTGCTTCAATGAC
>Ga0209518_1004277_pt1 | contig 11562 bp, 15 predicted proteins | sample RifGroB1_FD_183993 | JGI IMG/M metagenome (GOLD analysis project Ga0209518, IMG submission 183993) | Groundwater microbial communities from Rifle, Colorado, USA - Groundwater B1 (SPAdes) (version 2) | ecosystem: Environmental > Aquatic > Deep subsurface > Groundwater | place: Rifle, Colorado... | reverse complement strand
ATAATAATTAACAAGTACCAGGCAGTAAGTTTGATCCGAGCTTTTTGAAACATAATCAATTAGATATTTTGTAACCAAAACCCCTAACGGTGTGAATCAGAGGTTTTTGTTTGGGAAAGGGGTTGTCGATTTTTTGTCGTAACTTTTTGATGTAAACTTCGACAGTATTGGGCAGGATGTTTGATTCATAATCCCAAACATGGTTGATAATTTGATCTTTTTTGATTATCTGACCGGGATGACGCATCAAATATTCCAAAAGAGAAAATTCCTTGCCAGACAAAGTAATTAGTTTATTTTGTCTTTTAACTTCAAAATTCAGGGTATTTAAACTTATATCTCTAACAGTTAATACATTGCTTAAGGAATTGGGAGGGCGGCGAATTAAGGCTCGAATTCTGGCCAATAATTCTTCAAAGGAAAAAGGTTTGGTCAAATAATCATCAGCACCACTATCCAGACCTTCAATTTTGTCGTCGGTTTGGCTTTTGGCGGTCAACATTAGAATTGGAGTGTGGATTTGTTTTTGTCGTAATTCCTTGCAAATTTGTATTCCATCCATTCCGGGTAACATCAAGTCCAAAAGGATAAGATCGTATTCTTCGGTAACAGCCAAATCATAGCCGTCAGTACCGGTGTAAGCGAGATCGACAGCGTATTTTTCCAGTTGTAATCCTTTTTTAATTGAATTGGCGATACGGTGTTCATCTTCAACAATCAATATTCTCATACTCAATGATTATATCTAATATGCTGAATTTAAGCTGAAAATAAAAATTGATTTAAATGGATGTTATACTTTTTGAAAGTTAAAAAAGTTTTAAAAATTAATAAAGGATTTTCATGGAAAATAAAACACCAAAAAAGATGTCAAAAGCTACTATGTTTCAATTATTATTGTTGGCCTTAGTTTTGGCTGTCGGGGTCTTTGCTTATTATAAATATGGTAATGTGGCGATAGTTAACGGAAAAGCCATCAGCAGATTGAGTTATATAGATTTGATGGAAAAACAGGTCGGTAAACAGACACTAGATCAAATGGTAACGGAAGCTTTAATTTTGGGAGCAGCAGAAAAACAAAATATTACAATTCCCGAAAGCGAAATAAATGCCAGTCTGAGTGAAGTTGAAGCCCAGGTTAAAGCTCAGGGGCAGACATTGGATCAGGCATTGATAGCGGAAGGAATGACAAAGGATGAATTGATTCGTCAAATTAGAATTCAAAAGTTAGTGGAAAAATTGTCTGGTGCTGATAAAGCAATTACTGATGCTGAAGTGGAAAAATTTTTGAAGGACAATGAAGATCAATTGCCGGAAGATGCGACTGAAGCCGAACTTAAAGAGCTGGCGGTTGAGCAATTGGAAAGTCAAAACAGAAGCACGGCAATTAATGCCTGGATTACAAAAGCTCAGGAAGAGGCGACAATTATTTATCGGTAATTTGGCCGGTATTTAAATATTTCCAAAATTTTGGAAGGCTTTCTTTGGGGAAGCTGGCGTGATTACGTTTTTTGACCAACCATTCGAGATTGATGTGTGGATTGAATAATTCCTGTTTTTCTTTGGAAAGATTTTTATAGACGGGGGAAATGGCTCTGGTATTGATTTCTCTGACGACTTCTTCCTTTTTTTGGGGGTCGATGGCAACTTTACAAAGTAAAAATAAAAAATGCCTAAGGGCTCGGCCTTGGGTACCTTCAATGGGTAATTTGGTTTTACTACTAATAATTTGGGGAGAATCAGGAAACATTTGAGGAATTTCATCAATAATTTGTTGAGCTCTTGGTCCAAAGATTTTACTTATGGCGATACCCCGTTGATTATTGAGATCTCTAAATTGAATTTTTGTTGGATTAAAAAGTGAGGCTAGAGTTTCTGGTGAAGGACTGTCTAGATTTGCACCGAATTTTGTTAGGACTTCACGGATTTTGCTGATAGACTGAGGGTCCAGAGACTCCAAAGTAAGAGGTTGACGCAATTCTATGGGACCGGAAAGGTTGTATAGAGCTTGTTCAAAACGAGTAGACTGGGGGATTTCGGATAGAGGGGGAAATTTGGGATTATCTGGAGACATACTTTATTTTACCATTTTGTATATTTAATTTTTTTTGCCGGTGAGTAATTTTGAGGTGGCTTCGCGAATGGCGATTTTGGGGAGAGTGTCTTGATTGTCTTTTAAATATTTTTTGACTTTTGTGGAATGATTTTTAATTAAACTTCTTAAGATCCAAGAGACGGCTTTGGTTATAAGAATGTCTTTTTCTAATTTTAAGTTTTCAATATTTTCAAATGCTAAATTGGACAGACGATGATCTTTTGAAAGACGAACAGGTTTGGTGAGAAGCACCAGGGAGGCACGACGTTTGGAAATATTTTTGTTTTGATTAAATTTTTTTAAGATTTTTTGCCACTGTGGCCAGTGAGTTAATAAATCAAGATCGGTAAAATTCATCTGGCATAGAGTATCTATTTCTGCCCATCCATGGGTATAATTTAACCAGATATCTAACATTTTTGGGTCAATTTGAGACAAATAATTTTTGAAATATCCGGGAAGACGACCGGCTAAAATAATTTCGTCAAAGGATTCGCCTTGGGTATAAAGTGAAGTGATAAGATCGGTAAATTGTAAAAGATTTAATGTATTGGTTTGGGTAAAATCTTTAATAATTTGTTTATGTGAAGCGGTATCGAGATGATAGCCGGGACGGGGAGTACCGCAATATTTAAGTCCAAAACCAATAAAATTTGGCTGGGAAAGACGGGAAATGTTTTTTAATGAACTTAATATTTGAAGGTGGTGAGTATTTATGATCATTTTCGTATTTAAATATTATTTATAAGATATATTTATTTATTTTTTTATGTTAATATATTTTAATATACTAAATATAAGTTAACACCTATTTTTTAATGAGAAAAAATTTAAGGCAACTGGGCTTACTTCTTATATTATTTAGTTCTATATTTTTTTCTTCTAACAATAGACTGTCTATAGTAGAAGCTACTGTACCTGCATGTGAGTCTCCCGACTGTGAAAAAAAGATAACTATTTGCCACGCAGCCGGCAGAGACAGAACTACTCATTATCGGACACTTGATATTAGTTATAACGCAGTTTATGGACCAGGTGGACACTTTGATGAAAACGGTACTCCTTTAGCCGGACATGAAAATGATCATTTAGGGGCTTGTACCTGCAGTGAGTTAATAAATTGTCCCATAACTACTTTGACAACTACTCCTACATGTAAACCCTCGCGTAAACCTACACACAAACCTACACACAAACCCACGCGTAAACCTACAACTACTCCGACACAAATTCCAGAGGTAACAAATACTCCGACTTTAACGCCAACACAAATTCCAGAAGTAACAAATACTCCGACACCAACAATAATTTTAACTCCCACTCCAACACCTTTGCCGGGAGTCGGCGGAGATGACGGTGGAAATCCTCCGGGACCTTACGTTTGTACGGATGCCAAACCGGGAACTCCTTCTAATTTGACGGCAAGTTGCGTAAGTTCGACAGAAGTGAGGTTGAATTGGACGGCAGCGTCTGACCCTCATACTTCTTATGTGTTGGCTTATGGACCATCTATTGGCGATTATCGTTTCGGAAGTCCTGATATAGGTAATGGTACCGAATATACGGTCAGATCTTTGACTCCAAATACCCAATATTGTTTTTATATTCATGCTCAAAATAACTGTATGCCGGGTGATAAGTCAAACGTGGTGTGTATAAGTTGTGGATCTTCAACCCAGACATCTAATATTTTGGGGGCTGTAGATAATTATAATCCCTTAGTATCGGGAATAAGAGATTCTTATGGCGGAGTGATATTGGGCGAAACTACGGAAATGCCTGATACAGCCGAAGTAAAATATTCTGAAGAAAAACTTCCATCAGGAAATACGATGGACGCAACACATTCGATTGCTATCCCCTCTTTGAATTTGGAGGAAAATATATATATTCCTCAAAAGATAGGAGATGAATTTACAGTCGGACACAGGGAAGTTTTATTTGACGAAATGAACGGGAGTGAGGTTTATTATGGTCATAATGGAACTGATGTATTTGGAAATTTGTATAGGTTAAATAAGGGTGCGGAAGTAGAAGTGACGGAAAACGGTGTAGAAAAAACTTACCAGGTTGAAGAGAAATTATTTGTTCATAAATCACAAGTCGAATCACTTGACTCGGGAAATGATCAGATTATTTTGACAACCTGTAGTTATACTCAACCGGATTATCGGATAGTTATTAAAGCAACAATAAAATAAATGAATAAAATAATTATCGTAATTTTTGTGGTGCTGGCATATATATTTATTACTAAACCTGAAGTTGATATCAAAGCACCGGTATTTTTGGGGGGAAAAGTTAGTCCGACACCAACGGTCGATAATTGGTTGCCAAAAGATTGGACACAAAAAGAATCGTCAGATAATAAATTGATTTTGGAGAAAAAAGTAGAATTGGGATTAAAGCCGGAGATAGTTTGGGAAAAATCTGAGAAGAAAAACGATATAGATTTTGAAACTTATACTAATACTTTGGTGGCAGGAGCCAGATCAGCGATACCAACTTTACGCTATGATATGGATAAATTTGTAGAAGGAGATTTGGATCAAAGAATTTTGAGTGGTTATTATTACAATCAGGGTAAAAAAGTATTAATCAGTCAGCGACTTTATCAAAAAGATAGTAACTTTTATACACTGACGGCTTCATACGCTGATAGTGAGTCTGAGACAGAAGTAAATTCAATTTTTGATAAAATTGTCGAAAGAAGATTGGGGAATTAGAGAGAAATTGTAAAAAGCAAGGTGGGAATAGGGCAAAAATAGAGTTTGTGTTTGTCGGAGTCGATAAAGAAACCGATCCAAAGGTCATACCAGGCAAAAGAAATTTTAAGACGGGAGTATTGGTAGAGAATTTTTTCTGTCATTAAGTAGTTTCGATTGTTTGACGATAAAGTGGAGTGTCGGCGGTTAATTCTCCAGCCTCAGCTTGATTGGACATTTGATCCAAGACATGAATAATCCGATGTTTGGAAACTTCTCCAGCAAAAAATTTGGTGGTTGCCAGATGCTCTTCTTGGGTCATGGGTCTGACAAACAATTGACCATGTCGGATTCCTTCGATAGGGGTATATCCTTCATTTTTTAAGCGTTGTTTGTAAAGGCCAGCTCCCCATGAGTCAGGAAAAACAATACCGTTAGGGTCGATGGGTTGAGTCAAGATTTGCTGGCGTCTTTGAACAAGTCGAGTGGAATCGTCTTTAAAAAAACTTTGAATTTCCTTATAAATTTCCCTGAATATTTTCATAGTTTATTATACTATTTGGCTGATTTTTTGGGAAGATCATGATGGTAAATTACATGTCCAAGACCAAGTTTGAGATTACGGCCCTTGAGACAGTTATAAATAATTTCATCCATTTTCTGACGGTACAAGGCATTATCGGCAATTTCAAATTCAGGGATTAGCTTTGGATTATTTTTTTGGAGATATTCATAGAGACGATGTTTGATAGGACCTTTTAAGTTAACTTCCTCAAACCAAACTTCGGTGATGCCGGCGGACTGAAGTCGATCGAGTAATTTGTTGATACTTTCTGGTGTTTTAATGAAATATGGTAAAAGTGGACCAATAAATGCATAAGTGTGAATTCCCTCTTTTGATAATTTTTCAATGGCTTGGAGACGGAGGGAAGTAGGCGGTGCCATTACTTCAAGAAATTGGGAAACTTGATCGTCCAGGGTGGTTATAGTAAAACCAATAGTAAGTTTTTTAAATTGTTTGAATAAATCAATATCTCGGGTGATTAGGTTAGATTTGGTTTGAATAGCGACTTCACCCTGATAACCAAAATCAAGTAATACCTGAAGGCACTGGCGGGTTAATTTGTATTTGGCTTCGAGAGGAGTATAAGGATCAGTAACGGAAGAAAACCAGATGATACCAAAATCTTTTGATCCATATTTTTTTTCCAATTTTTCCAGTTCTTTTTTGAGAAGTTTGGGGGCGTTGATTTTGACGTCAAGATAAGTTCCCCATTCTTCTTTGGGATGTTTCCATCGGGCGATCTGGGCGGCGTAACAATACATACAGGCAAATTGGCAACCGTTATAAGGATTAACCACATAATCGCAACCAGGAAGAGAGGTTTTGGTGAGAATTGTTTTGGCAGTGATTTGATTGATTTTGGTAATCATGATTACTTTTTTATTTTAAAATATTTTTTGCCTTTGAGTTTTTCCGGTAATAAATCTTTATCGGTGTATTTCTCATAGCCTTTACCGTATCCAATTTCTTCCATTAATTTTGTCTCAGGGTTGCGTAGTGATAGAGGGATGGGAAGATTGCCGTAAGTGCGAACATCGACTTGAGCAGCACGCAAACCATCATGAACGGAACGATTTTTAGGGCTGGTAGCCAGATAAACAACGCCATGAGCTAGTGGAATGGCACATTCAGGATATCCGATGCTGGTAACGGCTAAGAAGACCTGATTGGCCAACATTAGAGCCGAGGAATTGGCGATGCCAATGTCTTCGGAGGCAAAGATAACCATGCGACGGGCAATGAATTTGGGATCTTCACCGGCTTCTACCATACGAGCCAGATAATAAAGAGCGGCGTCGGGATTGGAGGCACGCATACTTTTGATGAAGGCAGAGATGGTGTTGTAGTGTTGTTCGCCTTTTTTATCGAATCTTAAATAAGAATTTTGAAGAGTAGATTTGAGGGTATCGACGGTTAATTTATTGTATAAGGTAAAGGCGTTGTCGATCATGGTGATGGCTTGACGGGCGTCACCGTTGGCCATTTGAATAAGCCAATCGCGGGCAGTTGGAGAAATTTTGGTTTTTAGAGTTTTAAGGCAACGGGAGATAATTTCTTCCATTTCCTCGGAGGTCAGATCATTCAAAACAAAAACCCGGCAACGGGATAGAAGTGGAGAAATGACTTCAAATGAGGGATTTTCGGTAGTAGCACCAATGAGAGTGAGAGCGCCGCTTTCGACAAAAGGTAAAAGGTAATCCTGTTGAGCTTTGTTAAAACGGTGGATTTCGTCTAAGAATAGGATTTTTTTATAGAGGGATGGCGAGTCGTGATTCTTCCCTACACCAACAATTTTACGAATATCATCTTTGCCGGCAGAAACGGCAGAAAGTTCAAATATTTCAGCTTCGGCTTGACGGGCAATGATCCTAGCCAGAGTGGTTTTGCCAACACCGGGTGGACCCCAAAAAATCATAGAAAATATTTGTTTTTGTTCGATGACTAACCTGAGAGGTTTATTGGGACCGACCAAATGGGACTGACCGACAAATTCGTCTAAGTTTTTGGGGCGGATGAGATTGGCGAGGGGTTGGGATGAAATCATATTCGGGTAATGTTCGGGTATGCTTAAGAATAAATGGTTAGACGGCTAAAGTCAAGGTTTTTTTTAATAATGATCAAGGTGTTTGATGCCGATTTCGGGAATAGTGAGATGAGGCGGTAGTTTAAATATAAATTCGATCAGGTGAGCAACTTCTTCAGGATGAATAGCACTGTCCATGTTACGTTTAAAACCGGAGTGGGTCAAAAATTTGGTATCCATTAGCCCGGGATAAATACCAATAACTTTAATGCCATACGGAGCCAGTTCAGGTTGGAGTGATTTGGTAAATCCATCTATAGCCCATTTTGAGGCGTGATAAACAGATCGGGATTCGCATGGATAAAGGGCTGCCTGAGAAATAATATTGATAATGGTTCCTGACTTTTGTTTTTTCATAATCGGGGTTACAAAACGACAGAGATTGACTGTTCCTAGGGTGTTTACTTCGAAAACTTTTTTAATCTTTTTGGGATCATTGGTGGTAAGCTGACCTTGGAGATAGATACCGGCACAATTTATCAGATAATCGATTTTTTTGTATTTTTGAGTAATTTCTCCGATAGCCGATTCAACTGCCAGCCAATTTGAGATATCGCAGACAAAAGACAGGATCGAAAATTTTTTGGCAACCCGGGAAAGTGAATGACCGTCGATGTCCAGGACTATCACGTGATGTTTTGGTGAAAGCATGGCCACTAATTCACGTCCTAAGCCGTTAGCGCCTCCGGTAATTACAACTACAGATTTCATATATCTATATTTATATTAAAACATTTTATTATGTTTTGAGGTAAGAAGGCGGTTTTAAGGTATAATCGTGGCGAGTAATTAATATGGGACAATTTATAATAAAAAAAAGATATTTTGCGGTTGGGATAGGTTTAATCTTTTTGTTTTTGTTGTTTTATATCTCTAATGAATTAAAAAAACCGATAGTTAGTAAAGATGTGGAGATAATTGTCGAAGAAAGGATAAAAACAATTGATCCAAAAGATCTGTGTGTTGATTTACCGGTATTAATTTACCATCACGTCCAGCCGCTGACGATAGCCAAAAAAAACTCACAAATGGGTTTGTCAATTAGTCCGGAGTACTTTAGGCAACATTTGAAATACATCAAAGACAAGGGTTATAAGGTGGTAGAAGCCAAGGATTTGATAAATTATTTTTATAAAGGTAAGGAATTACCAAACAAGAGCATAATGATAACTTTTGATGACGGATATGAAGATAATTATATTTACATGTGGCCGATATTGAAGGAGTTTGGGTATAAGGCGACAATTTTTTTGGCGACCGGATTGATGGATAGTCCGGGGTATTTGTCCTGGCAACAAGTTGAGGAGATGAGTGGAGAAATATATTTTGCTAATCATACCCAAACACACCGTAGTTCATCTGAGGATAAAGTGGTTTTATATGATGAAATTCAATCTGCCAACAGACAACTCAACAATAGTGGTTTGGATAATGTCAAGGTATTTGCTTATCCGTATGGTATTCCGAGTACTATCGCTCAGGGTGTATTGATGGAGTTAAGATATAATTTGGCTTTTACGACTTATAATGGTCGTGTTCAGTGTAAGAGTAATCGTTTGGCACTTTTTAGAATCAGAACGGGGAATTTTGGTCTGGGGATGTCTGGTTTGTAAGAAAAGCAAAAAAATATTATAATGGAGTTAGGGAAGAATGTTATTAATTTAATTTATAGCTATGATAAGTAGAATATTAATAGTCGAGGACGATAAGGACTTAAGAGAATATTTAAAGGATTTACTTTTATCAAATAATTATTTGGTTGAATTGTCGTCGGACGGGGCTAGTGCTTTGAGTTATTTAAAAAAGACAGAGCCTGATTTGGTTATATTAGATTTGGGGTTGCCGGACATAGACGGAAAATCGGTCTGTATTGAAATAAAAAAAACTTATCCGGATTTGCCGATATTAATATTGACGGCCAGACACTCTACTGCCGAAATTGTAACCGGTTTGAATTTGGGAGCAGATGATTATGTGGTAAAACCATTTGTGGGAGAAGAACTAATGGCGAGAATTAAGGCAAGATTGAGAAATAAAGATAACGGTAAGAGTGTTTTGAAAGTAGCAGATTTAAAATTGGACAATAGTAAAATGATAGTGGAAAGAGGAGGCAAACAAATTAGTTTGACAAAAACTGAATTTGATTTACTTCATTTTTTAATGAAAAATTCAGGAAGAGTAATGACTCGGGAGACAATTTTAAACAAAATATGGCTATATTCTCCGGACATTGAAAGTAGAGTTGTGGATGTGTATGTTGGTTATTTAAGAAAGAAAATAGACAAGGGTAGAAATAATAAATTAATCCAATCTATCCGCGGATTTGGTTATACCATAAGAGAAGAAAAGCGAGCCGCAGTGGCCGCTAAATAAGCTGACTAATTGATGAAACCAGCTGATGTCCACTGAAAGGTTTTTGAAGATAGGCATCGACTTTGGCTGCCAGAGAAATTTTTTTGATATCGGTATTTCCTGATACTAATAAAATTGGGATTTTTTTGGTATCAGTGGCTTCTTTTAATTCAAGAGCAATGTTTTTGCCATTATCCTGATTTAAAAATACGTCCAGAATAATTAAGTTTGGTCGAAAAAATCTAATTTTTTGGTGGGCATTATGACTGTCTGCCGTAGCCACAAAGCCATAGCCAGCATCCTCCAAGACTGAGCGGACACCTTCTAAAAAATCATGATCGTCGTCTATAATAAGAATTTTGTTCATTATAAAAGTTAACAAGTAATCTTGTTAGTTATCTATTTTTAAAATGTGCTAAAGGTGTGAGAAAGGTAAGGGGAAGGTATGAGTTTTTTATAGGATGGACTTGGCGGTAGGAAGTTGAATTGCATAAATAAAATCAAGTTTGGGATATTTGTATAGTTGAATGAAACCCCGGTAATGAAGAGCTATCTGATTTGCTAATGAACCGGGAATATCATTTTGAAAATCCCGCGAGTGTTTGGGTGACGGGATTAGCAAGGAAAGATTTGATGGTTTAATATTTTTGGGAGGATTAAGAATATTGATGGTGAGAGAATTAGATGAATCGGTATCGAATATAAAGATCGGATTGTGATTTTGGTGGTTGAGATTTTCGGTTAACTGGACGAGAAGTAGGGAAAGCATTTGTTTAAAGTATTGATGATCAATTTTAATTTTACCTTCAACTTTGATGATAGATTTAATATTAATTTTTAGATCGGTTTGGATTTCGGCGAGAGTATCGGGGATAAGTTGTTTTAGCAAAAAAAAACGTGAATTGAATTCTAGCTGATTGTTTTTAATTTTAGTAATTTGGTAGTAATTATTAATTTGGGTAGTCAGAAGGTCGATTTTGGAATCTATTTTTTGGAGATAATTTAAAAAAAATTGGTTTTTTTCTTTTTGAGAACGACTGACCAATAGGTCTATAAATATTTTTATGGTGGTTAGGGGTGTTTTTAGTTCGTGAGTAAGCATGTCGGAAAAATTTTGATAGTGGGAATCAGTGGGAATCGGAATCAATTTTTTATTGGACATATGTAGTATTTAACCATACTTTTAACTAAAAAGACCTATTCTTACTACTTTATTACGATATATTGACTCTGATTTAAAGACCAGAAATTATTATTGGCGTAAGGCTTTATACATTATAAGTGGGGAGGTGAACAATAAGGATGAATATTTTATTGTGGATTATTTTAGGTCTGATTGCCGGGTGGATTGCTTCGGTATTAACAAAGACCAATTCCAATCAGAGTTCAGTAATGGATATGGTTTTGGGAATAGTCGGCGCCATTGTAGGTGGTATGATCATGAATTTATTGGGATATACAGGAATAACCGGGTTTAATCTTTACTCTTTGGTGGTGGCGGTGTTTGGGGCGGTTGTATTGGTGGGGTTAGGCCGATTGTTGAGAAGTTAGGCACAAATTAAGCCAATATTTTGATGGTGTTTTTGATATTATTAGTTTGGTATGGTGACCAAACAGAGGATTTTAGTGGTGGATGATGATTCGGGAGTGCTTGAGGCGATTAAGATAATTTTGGTTGACAGTGGTTTTAAGGTAAAAACGATAATTAGCACGGATGAATTTGAGAAAGTTATGACCAGATTTAAACCGGACTTGGTGATGC
>Ga0209518_1004276_pt1 | contig 11563 bp, 14 predicted proteins | sample RifGroB1_FD_183993 | JGI IMG/M metagenome (GOLD analysis project Ga0209518, IMG submission 183993) | Groundwater microbial communities from Rifle, Colorado, USA - Groundwater B1 (SPAdes) (version 2) | ecosystem: Environmental > Aquatic > Deep subsurface > Groundwater | place: Rifle, Colorado... | reverse complement strand
TTCGCGCGCGGCGGTGACGTAGACCTGATGCGAATGGAGCGTGACGCCGCCGTGGCCGAGGTCGCGCGGCTCGGATCCGCAGACGTCGCGACGATCCTCGACAGGATCGCAACGGAGGGGCGGTGCGCAACGGAGGGGCCCTGCCCGACGTGCGGCAACCCGGCTCGCATCGCGCCGCACTTTCGTCCCGCCACCGACGGGCCGGGCATCCCGCACGATGAGGGATGCGCTGCGCCGGGAGGACCGAAGTCATGACCGACCGCGAAATCGTCGAGACGGCGACACCGTGAAGACGACGCCCGTTTTGCGCGCCATCTTGGCGGAACGCCAGCTCGTCGATGCCGTCATTAGCCATGAGGTCAACCAACGTCTCGATGCGCTTCGCCGTGTCCGCGCCGCGCCCAACCTCACGCACCAGGAATCGCAGGTCTTGGTGAACCATCTCGACAGGGAGATCGCGCTACTCCGCGACGTGATGGTGAGGCTTCGCGATGCCTGGACAGGGCGAGGAACGGCGGGGACGAAGCCGTGACGCGCCACGCACTCGACGCCTACATGACTGCCTCGTGGCAGGTCGATGCCCTCGTGGACAATCTCCCCGAGTTGGGCGGCGTCATCCTGTGTCCCTGCGCTGGCGATGGGTCGATCATCCGACGCCTTCAGCAACACGGAGTCGGCACGCGATTCGTGACGAACGACATCAACCCTGGTGCAGGCGCCGACTTCGCGCTCGACTCGACGCTGGCATCGTCCTGGCGCGCGATGATCGAGGCGACGTCGGTAGGAGATCGGGGACGGCCCGATTGGATCGTCGAGAACCCGCCGTTCAACGCGGCGATCGAGATCCTCAAGCACGCGCACGAAGCGGCCCGCGTGGGCGTCGTCTTCATGTCGCGCGTCTCGTTCGCCGAGCCGACGAAGGATCGCGGACCTTGGCTCGCGGCCCACCCCTACGCCAAGCGCATCACGTTGGAACGGTACAGCTTCACGGGCAACGGCAAGAGCGACTCGGCCACGACCGACTGGCTCGTGTGGGTCAAGCCCGGCGTCGTGTTGGCGCCGCCGTTCGGCGTCAGCGCCTACGGGTACCGGCCGTGACGCGCCACCTCAGAACCGCGGGCCACTTGGCGCCCGAGTGGAAGGGCTCGGCGCGTGGGCCGAGCGGTCGCGGTCTGTGTCGCGGGTGCCTCGACGAGGTGCCCAAGGGGCGCAAGACGTGGTGCGGCGACCAGTGCGTTCAACGCCACGTTCTCGCCAATGGCGGGCCTGCGCTGCGGCGCTACATCCTGGACCGAGACCACGGCGTCTGCTCAATCTGCGCGCTCGATACGGTCGAGGCGGAACGGCGGCTTGACGACGTGCGTCGAGGCCACGGACAAGTCGATTCGGTCGCGGTGCATGTTCGCTATCGAGACGAGCGCCATCGGCTCCGCGGCCTCGGCTTTACCATTGGGATCTCGTTCTGGCAGGCCGATCACTTGATACCGTTGGCCGAGGGCGGTACGAATGTTCTCGCGAACTACCGCACGCTCTGCGTCCCGTGCCACAAACGCGAGACCGCGGCACTGCGGAAGCGGCTGGCCCGGCGCAACCGCGAGCAACGCGACGCCGCCACGGGGCAGGCGAGGATCGAGCCATGACGCGTGTGCTCGAACTCTTCGCCGGAGCGGGCCTCTGGGCCTCGGCGTGGCACGAGTCCGGCGCCGAGCACGTCGGGCTTGCCGAGATCGAGCCGTTCCCGCGCCGCGTGCTGGAGATGAGGTTCCCCGGCGTGCCGCTCTTCGGCGACGTGCGCGAGCTTCACGGCTCGGACCTGCCCGCGTGCGACATCGTCGTGGCCTCGCCGCCCTGCCAGCCAGCCAGCGTGGCCGGTCAACGCGAGGGCGTCGAGGATCCCCGGTGGCTCTGGCCCGACACGATCCGAATCGCTCGCGAGGTCGAGGCACCGATCCTCGTGGCCGAGAATCCTGCCGGCATCATGACGCTGGACAAGGGCGCGGCGTTCCTGTCGATCCTGGACGGGCTGCATCGCGCTGGATACTCGACAGTGGAGTGGGACCATCTCCCCGCGTGCGCGTTCGGCCAGCCGCATCGTCGGGACCGCGTCTTCATCGTGGCGCGTCGCGAGGGCTGGACGTTCCAGGACACGCCCGGCGCGATGGCGCACCAAGACACGATGGGCAACAGGCCGCAGGACTGGACGCGAGCGGGCGCGTGGCTGGACGGCGTGTTTTACGCCCGCACGCCGCGCTGGCCCATCGTCGAGAAGCCGGATCCGCTGGCGATGTGGCAAACACCTTCCGCTCGCGACTGGAAGGACGGACGCGCATCCGAGGCGACGCACGAAGGCAACGCCAGGCCGCTGAACGAGGTCGCTTCGCACTGGCCCACGCCGCGGGCGAGCGAGAGCGAGAACCGGCAGCGCGGGCACTCGCCGTCTCACGGTGACACGCACGGCGAGGCGCTCGCGGGAGCGGTCACGCACTGGCCGACGCCATGCGGACAGGACGGGCCGAACGGAGGTCCGTCGCAGGGCACCGACCGCTTGCCGGGATGCATTGCGATGCCCGTGCGCATCGACGGCGGCATGCTCGCGCCGGGCTGGACAGAAAATCTCTTAGGAATAGCTTCTGGCTGGACTGATCCCACCTGCGAGTCACCCGTCCCCACGCCCGGCCCCGTGTTCCCTCGCGTCATCGGCATGGATGGGGCGAGCCCGCAGTGGCCGGGGGAACCGCCCCGCACGGTCAAGCCGGCGAAGGGCGACAACAGGAGCAAGCGTCTCGCCGCAATCGGAAACGGTGTCGATGCGATGTCAGGCAGGGCCATCGCGTCGGTCGTGGTGGCGAGCATGCGGCGCAAGGTGATCGCATGACGACGAAGCCCCGGCGCGACCGCTCAACCGTCGGGCGGTTCATGGCGGGCGAGTCGCCCGACGATCTTGCGGGCGAACGGTGCGACCGATTCCATGGGGCGACGCCCTCGCCGTGCGGCCGGTGCCTCGCCGCGGTGCACGAGACGCTGAGGCGACGGCTCAGGAAGGCGAGGCCACCGAGATGACGCACTGGCTTCGCGTCCGGTACTACGCGCTGCGCTACTATTGGCTCCGTGAGAACCTCGCGGACGCTCGCGTCGATTGGGAGAGCGCGCTACATCTCGGCGGCTACTCCGCGCGGTGCGAGTTCCCCCAATGACCACGCAGCCTCTTCTCCCCGGCATCGAGCCGATGGGCGCGGCGTCCCGACGTCAAGCGAGACGACTGGCCCGCGAGCAACGCGAGTCCGCGCAACGACTCGCCAGGGCCGAGCGGATCGCCACGTTCCCCGAGGCCACGCGTTCGCCACGCTCGACCTCGCGGGATCGTCGATGGCGAATCGAAGGGCACGGCGAGCACGAGTGGATGCGTTCGGCCACCGTCACGACCGAGTCGATCGCGGCGGTGCAGCGCGGTTGGTTCTCGGCGTGGGCTCACCACGTCGTCGCGAGGGTGGCGGGCCGCGGAGGCTGGGGGCTCGTCGTGTTCGAGCGGAGGCTCGTGAGGTGATGGGCGCGCGACTATCGGACGCGGGGCTCCGCGAGATCCATCGGCTCGCGATGGAGATCGGCATGACCAAGGCGTGCCGACGTCTCGGCCGCTCCGAGTCGGGCGTTCGCGCCCGGTTCGTCCGGGCCGGCCTACCACTGGTCGGACGTGAGATGATCTGGCGGCGGAAGGAGCGGGCGCGCGCTACCGTGGGTCAGGACGTCGGGCACCTGGCCGCGATGCCGCGCCGGCGGTACCAGGACGATCCCTGGGCCGCCCAATGGGAGCGGATCGTCGCGAGGCTCTTGGGCGATGGACTTGGCCGCGAGGACGCCGAGACGAGGGCAACGACGGAATGCCAGAGGAGGATCACGTGACGACGACGAACGAACTCCGCGCACTCGACGAGGAGATCGCGAGGCTGCGGGGGTGGGCCGTGCGCCGTGGGATATTGGCCGGAGCCATCGTCGAGGCGTGGTGGCCGGATGCGGATTCAGCACAAGGCGACTGCTACGCGGCCGGAGAATGTAGCGGACCGCAGGACTCTGCTCCTGGATACTCCTCCTCGTGGGGGCTCGCGGGCCCGCTGTTGGAGGAGGCGGCTCCTGGCGCGAACGTGACGCTTGAGAACTGCGATGCCGGCGGCGAAGAGGAGAGCGACGTCTGCGCGTGGGAAGTCTGCATCGTGATGCATGAGCCGCCGCGTCCGTACTATATCGGCACCGGCGCGACTCCCTACGAAGCCATCGCCCGCGCGTGGCTCGCGTGGCGGAAGGCGCAGCCATGACGCTCCGGCAGTGGCTTGCCTTCTGGACATCATCCGCGCCGTTCGCTCTGGCGACATGACGCCAGAGGAGGCCGCGATCAAGCTGGGGTTCGATGGCCGCTACTTCGGGGGGCACGCTCCATGACGATGTGTCCCTCGCGACTCCATGGCCTACGGCTCGATGCCGCGTCCGGCCGGGCGTTGACGTCCGAGCCGATCACGGATCGCGAGGGCTGGCCGATCCCATTGGGTCCCGCGCCCGTCATCGTGCGGGTGTCGGTCGGGTGCCGATTCCACGACGGGCATGACGGGGCACACGAGGCGTACCACGGAGACCACGGCGGCACGGTCCAGTGGCGCGACCCCCCCGACCGAGCGCATGATGTAGGCGCATGACGAAGCGCGCGACGAAGGGGAAGGCCGAGCCGAAACGGAAGCGCAGCCCAACCGCGCATCCGATCGATCGGAAGATCGACGGGCTCGAGGCGTACATCGAGACCGGGAAATACAGTCTGGCGGCGAAGCGGACCGGCATCCCGTGGCGCACGATCTACGACTGGGTGCGCGACCCGAAGAATGCCGAGACCGTCAACGAGATCCAACATGCGCACGCGCGCGCAATCCGCCGCAGGTTCGCAGGCGGGGCCGGCGCGTTCGCCGATGACATCGCGGCCATGCGCAGGCGGATCCGCAGGCGAATGAAGCAAGGCGACATGAATGCGAGTGAAGAGGCGCAGGCGCTCCGGGCGCTCGCGTCGTCAGCCGTTGACGTACTCCATGCGGGCGAAATCTCCGAGCCGGCTGGCGTGACACTCACCCTCCCGTCGCACTTCACCGTGACCGAGGAGCGCGACGCCGACCCGTGATCGAGCGGACCATCGGCTACCCTCGCCGCCCGCTGCCCGATTGGGTGCGCCCGCCGTGGAAGCCCGGCCAGCTCTTCGCCATGACCGAGACGGCGCGGCGATTCCACCGGGACACGTCGCTCCTCAAGGCCATGGCCGGCGGGCTCGGCGCGGCCAAGACACTGACCCTATGCAGCGAAGGGATCCGTATGGGGTTCCGGCACCTCGGCAAGGTCGGGGGCTTGTTCGAGCCGACGATCCCGCTCGTGATCGACGTGCTCAAACCGTCGCTGGAGGGACAGCTCGAGGCGTTCGGCCTGCGCCGCGGACAGGATTGGATCTTCCGTGCGACCGAGCGGGCGTGGCTCGTGCTCGGCGGAGCGCAGCGCGGGGGCTTCACGATCCTCGGTCGCCCGATGCTGGAGTGGGAGCGCATCATCGGGATCAACCTCGCGTGGGCCGGGATGGACGAGCCGGCGCGGGCACCAGCCGAGGCGCTGGCGAAGGTGAGCGACCGCACGCGCGGTGGTCCGGTATTTCTTGCAGGCACTCCTGACCCTGGAACATGGTTCGCCAAGTGGGTCAAGAATCCCCCGCCCGGCGCGTCCGTGCATCGGGCGTCAACGCTGGAGAATCCGTACGTTCGTCAGTCCGGGATCGACCAGCTCATGCGCGACTACGATGCCGTATCGATCCGCGCGTACCTCTACGGCGAGTCTGTCGAGATCGCGGGCAACGCCTACCACCGCTTCGTCAACGCACCGTACCCGGCCGGCAACATCCTGCCTTGCCAGTACGACCCGCGGCTCCCGCTCTACATCGCGACCGACAACAACACGAACCCGAAGCCGGCGGTCCTCTTCCAACTCGTCGCCGGGCAGATGCGGTGCTTCACGGAGATCCAAGTCTACGGCGGCGCATGGGATCCGCTCGCCGAGGCCGTGCATGCTCGCGTCGGTGGCGTGAAGCCGAACGGCATCGGGCTCCACGGTGACGTGACGGACCGCCACGTCTCGGCAAAGTCGGCCAGCGCGGGATGGGGCGGCTACGGCGACTTCCGCGACGAGCTGGTGCGCGTCTTCGGAGGCGTCGAGGTTCAGCTCATGGTCCCGGCAGGCAACCCGCTCGAGCTGGCCCGCGTGTCGATTACGAACGGCTGGCTGTGCAACGCAGCGGGGGAGCGGAGGCTCGTCATCGATCCGATGTGCACACACTTGATCGCCGACATGGAGTCCGTGTCGGTAGACGACAACGGGCGATTGCGGAAGCCGGGCAGGGCAGGCGGACAGGGCATCGAGAAGGGGCTGACCGATCACTCCGATGCCATCGGCTACGCCTGCGTCGTCGAGTCCGAGCGCCAGCGATCCTCACGGACCGGCCGCCCCCTCTTCCTCACGGCGGACCTCAAGCTTTAGTTCCGGATGCCCGGATTCCGATTGACCGCGCCGCGTCACCGTGGTACATCTTCGCCCGCGGAGTGATGCCCGCAAGCTCTCGCGTGGGTCGTGCCGCTCGCCGTCGACATGCTCGCGAAGCCGCGCGCTTCGCCGCGCCCGCCGTGGCGGCGCCCACCGCCGTCGCGAAGCCGCGGCTCTCCCAGCCCATCGTGCTGGGTCTCCCCGAGGCGCAGCAGTCCATGCCGCGCGCCGCGTCGGGCATCGGGGCCCGGACGGTCGATGTCCTGACGGGCAACCTCGGCAACGTCCAGCCGCTCATCCCGCCGCAATACCTGCCGTACCTGATCAACCAGGCCGTGATCAATCCCTTGGTGGCCGAGACCGTGCGGCTCACCGTGGCGAACGCGAACCAGGGCCACGCCATCGTCCTGGAGACTCCGACGCAGAGCGAGGCCGAGATCGCCAGGGCCCAGGCCGTGCTCGAGGCGTTCTCCGAGCGGGTCCAGACACAGGGCGGCGGGATCGACGGGCTCATCAACACGCTGATCGCCCAGGCCTCGGTGGCGGGCGCGCTGTCCGCCGAGTGCGTCATCTCCCCCGACCGTCACCACGTCGCGCGGATCGAAGTCGTCCCGGTCCAAGACATCTGGTTTGACCGCGGGCCAGACGGATGGGTCGCGGTCCAACTCGCCGGCTCCAAGCGCGTCACGCTGGACCCCCGGACCTACAGCTACTCCGCGCTCCAGGTCCTCGAGGGCAACCCCTACGGGATCCCGCCGTTCGCCGCGGCGATCAACGCGATCTTGCGCGACGCCGAGATGCTCAAGGCTGAGGACTCGATGCTCGCGAAAGCGGGGTGGCTCGGCGTCTTGGCCTTGACGCTGCCCGAGTGGAACAAGCCGCTGGGGCAGGCCGAAGATGAATGGGATCGCGAGAAGCTCGCGAAGGCCCAGGGCGTGATCGACAACGTCGCGGGCGGACTGCGCAACCGGCTCATCGTGTTCGAGCGCGGGATGGACCTCGACTACAAGGCGGCGCCACGCACGGAGCTGATGGGCGCGGGCGGACCTCGCGAGGCGAATCTGCACCTCATCTGCGCGGGCCTCGGAATCGACCCGTCGATGCTCGGGTTCGTCTTCGCCAAGACCGAGACGTGGCTCGGCGTCGCGCGGTCGTCGCTCGAAGCCAAGTGCGAGACGATCCAACGCCTCGTAGCCACGCTCCTGGCCCACGCACTGAAACTTGAGTACCAGCTTCAAGGGCTGGACGTTTCGGCCTGGGTGAACTTCGATGCGACGCCGAGGATGCGGCCGGCGGAAGAGGCGACGGCCCGCGCGACGCTGTGGGGCACGATCAAGAACATGGCAATCAACGGCGCACTGGACCCCGACGAGGGCATGCGCGAGATGGGTTACGACGGATGGGCCGACCTTACGCGGCTCCCGAACAACGAAGGGCTCGACTCGCAGTCTCTCTGGTCGTTCGTCAAGGAGGCGGTGCGCGAGGGCGGACTGACACCCGAGGACGGCGCGGCGATGATGGGCTGGGACAAGTGGGCGGACACCTCGCGCATTTCGAACCCGGCAGCCGACGCGCAGCAGGCCGGCGGGCTCATGTTCCGGTGGGACGGGGGACGGGGGTATCGGCGCTGCCCCGCGCGTCGGTCGAGTCGCGAGACCATGGCCGAGGCTCGCGGCAAGATGGGCAAGATCATGCTCGCGACGCTTCGCGGCATCGTCAAGCATCGCGTCGTCGGCGCAGTCCCCGCTCCCGTCGCGCTCTCCCGCTCGCGTCGTCTCCGCCGCGCGTACGCCAAGGGGCCGGGCGCCGCCGTCCTCCGCCGTCTCGTTGCCCGGTTCCTCGCGCGGTACGCAGGGCGGATCGCTCCCATGTTCGACCGGATGCAGGCCGAGATGTTCCAAGACCTCGGCGCGGCCATCGCGGCGGCTCCCGAGGGAACGTGGCGTGACGAGGCCGAGTTCGGAACGTGGGCGCTCGATCAGCTTCAGGCGTCGTTCGGCGAGAAGTGGCGCGACTACGGCGCGGACGATTTCGAGTCCAACGTGCTCAAGACCCACGAGGACATGTCGCGCGCGTGGTCAAGCGAGGATCGCGCGAAGCTCGCGGCCGACAATCTCCCCGACGACATGACCGACGTGGGCGAGGTGGACACGAACGCATCCAGGGCGCTGACCGCTAACGATACGTTCCACATGTCCATCTACCTCAAGGATCTCCAGGGCAACGAACGCAAGGCGTTCGAGACGATGCTGTCGGAAGAGTTCGTCAAGTCGGGCCGCGACATCACGGACCCCGACGTGCGAGACGAGATGCTCAATCGCTTGGAGCGCAGCGGCGGACTGCTCCTCAAGCGACGGGAGCACGGGCGCGAGGGGACCGAGACGCCAGCCGAGGCGCTCGATCGGATGGCGCCGCGCGTCCGGCGGATCGTCGAGACCACGACGATGCGTTCGCAGAACGTGGCCGACGTCCTCAACATCGCGGACGCCGAGGTGTTCGAGACGTTCCGATACGTCGCGAACCAGCCACAGGACGACCCGGAGCACGTGTGCGCGCAACTCGACGGCAAGGAATTCCCGGTGGCCGCCGCCGCCGCGTCGATGCGCGAATGGCTCGCGATGTCGCCGGAAGATCAGGAGGCCACGTTGACGGCGCATCGCGACCTGAGCGCCGAGGCGAGGGCATCGATCCCGTTCGCGCAACAGCCACCGATCCACCCTTTCTGCTCGTGTCAACTTGAGGCAATCCTCTGATGCGCGCCCACGTGACCAGCAATCAAGGCGTCGGAACGCTATCGGATGACGACGTGTCCGCGGCGATCCTGCGCATGGTTGAGGTGGGGGCGCCCGTGGCCGAGGTGCGACGGCGTGCGCGGTACCTGCCCGAGCGGATCAAGTCGCGCCTGCGCCGTGCGCTCGCGGGGACGGACTACGAGGAGGCGACGTGCTGATCATCCCGGGTCGCCAGCAGCGCCACATCACGATGCGGACCGGGCCGGTGCATGGGCTCGCGGACTACCTCCGGCTTCAGCGGGGCGTCTTGTATCGCGCCTCTGGAGTGCCAGACGGCGACCCGGCGCGACTGACGAAGCTCGTCCACCCGAGGCGCGACGAGATGGTCGCGCGGTACGAGGCGGCGCACGAGCTGGCGACGAACGAGCGGGCTCAGATCGATGGCGTGATCACGCAGGCGGCGCGGTTCATCTCGGCGGAGTACGTGCCGGGCCACTGCATGGACCACGAAGATCCGGTGCACATGAAGGCGTCCCTGGAGGCAGGGCTCTACGAGTCGAAGCCCATCCACTCGATGCACGATGCCGATCCGCTGAAATGGTGCGGCGCGATCCTTGAGTCGCACTGGGACGACGTTCCGCGCGGCGCCTTGAAGTCGCCCGGCGTGGCAGGCATCGTCGGGATCGACAACACGCTGCCGCACTGCGCAGCCATGGCGCGCGGCGTCAGCTTCAAGTCACTGACGCGACTCTCGCTCGGATTCATCGCCGATTTCCACCCATCGCACCCCGAGATGAGCGGGTGGGAATTCCTCGACTTCGTCGAGAAACTCGGTACACCCGCGCCCGATGGGACGCTGTTCCGCTTCATCGTGGACGGAATGCCGGACGTGCTCGAACTTTCGTTCGTTGACATCGGCGCGGTCCCATCGGCGAGAACGACGGACGCGCCGGGCGTGTACCGCGCGCATGAAGCGGCGCCCGTCGCGAAGGAATCAACGCAGCCGGCCGCGCGCCGGATGATCACGCCCAAGCCCGCGACGGTCGCAGGCCCACCCAAGGAGATCACGAGAATGACGATCAAGGCGGTGACGATGTCCCCCGAAGAGGCCGCTGCCGTCGGCGCTGCCTGCGATGCATGCGCAGCCGAATGCGCGACCGCGTGCCAGGCCTGCGCAGATGAGTGTATGGCCGCGTTCGAAGCTGGCGACAAGGATGCCGCGATGGCGGCCTGCCAGAAGTGCGCGGACGCATGCGCTGCCGCGTGCGCCAAGTGCAAGGCCGCGTGCGAGTCCGCGGTGGGCGGGAACGAGGGACTTGCGGCCGAGGCGGAGGCACTGCGGGCGACCGCGGCCGAGGCCGTGACGTTGCGCGCGACCGTCACGACGCACGAGACGGCCCTGACGACGCTGCGGGCGGAGACCGAGCGACTCAAGCCGCTCGCCGCGCTCGGCGAGGCCGCGACAACGGCGCGACGTGAACGGCTCCGCGCAGCCTTCGCCGTCATCCGTGGCGGCGTGGACAAGATCCCCGCGGCCGTGGCGCTGCGCATCACGAGCGGCACGGTGGACGACCTCGACGTCATCGAGGCCACGCTCCCGGCCGACTCACTCGCGACGCCGAAGTGCGCGGCGTGTGGCAAGGACGCGGCCGAGTACCGCAGCAGCGTGGCCCCGACGGCCGAGACGCTGACGCGGCTGGCCGCGAAGGTTCGGGCGGAAGGCGAGCGACCCACGGGACGCGAGAAGCTCGCGGCCGCGACGGCGCACCACGCCCGCGCCACGGCGAAGGATCCCCAGACGACCATGACGTACGACGACGCGCTCCGCAGCGTGCGGGCGATGTCGGATGTCCAGATCTTCCAGCTCGCCGACGAGGCCGAACAGCTCGCGCCCGCGGTTCCCACGACCTGATCGCGGGGTCATCCCGCAAGGAGTCATCCCATGGCAGCTCTCACCGGCACGGGCGCGGGCCCGGTCAACATCTTCCCGGCCACGTGCGGCGCAGCGTCGCTCGTTGGCAAGGAGTACCACTTGGTCACGATCGGCGCGGCCGACCGCGACATCATCGTCTCGGCCGCGACGAGCGTGCTGGGGCTCGGCGTCCTCTGCACCGCCGGGGCCGTCGGCGCTCCCGTCACGTACTACGGGCCGGGGTCGATCTGCCCCGTCAAGTGCGGCGGGACGGCGACGCGCGGAGTGCGCGCGATGTCCGATGCGGGCGACCCCGGCAAGGCGATCGACGCGACGGGCAACGTCGAGACGTTCGGCACGTTCCTCG
>Ga0209518_1004273_pt1 | contig 11573 bp, 9 predicted proteins | sample RifGroB1_FD_183993 | JGI IMG/M metagenome (GOLD analysis project Ga0209518, IMG submission 183993) | Groundwater microbial communities from Rifle, Colorado, USA - Groundwater B1 (SPAdes) (version 2) | ecosystem: Environmental > Aquatic > Deep subsurface > Groundwater | place: Rifle, Colorado... | reverse complement strand
CGATCTACGAAATTATGTATATGCGTAAAGTCGTAGTATCTTTTTTATCTCACTTTTTATTCGTATCGCAGGCAGAATTTGAGCACACTTCTTTTTTGCGTTTTTCAATCATCATGGCTCCGCATGACTTGCAGAAGTTGCCGGTGGGTTTGTCCCAAAATGCCTGGTCGCACTCTGGATACCGGTTGCAGCCGTAAAAAATCTTTTTCCGTTTGGTCCGTTTTGCTCCAAGCTGTCCTTTTTTGCATTTCGGACAGGGGATGTTGATTGCATTCTCTTCAAGTGAGGCCGTGTACTTACATTCCGGAAAGCCCGAGCAGGCGTAGAATTTGCCATATCTGCCAAAGCGGATAAGAAGCGCTTTGCCGCACTCTGGGCATATCTTGTCTGTTTTTTCTACTGCTATTGTGCGTTTTGATACTTCTGTTTCCTTTTTTTCCAAGTTCTTGGCAAACGGTTCGTAAAATTCTTTCATCATAGGCTGCCATTCTTTTTTCCCTTCCGCGATTTTGTCCAAGTTTTCTTCCATCTCTGCGGTAAAGTCGATGTCCACAATTTCCGGAAAATGCTCCACCAGCAAGTCATTTACCGCAATACCAATTTCCGTGGGCCGAAGGCGGCGCTGGTCATCTTTTTCCACGTAATTACGATCTTGGATCGTGGAGAGAATGGGCGCGTAAGTCGATGGCCTCCCAATGCCGTGTTGTTCCAACATTTTTATTAAGCTCGCTTCATTGTATCGTGGAGGGGGTTGGGTAAAATGCTGTTGCTCAAGTAGCTTTTGCAACTTGAGCGTTTCTCCTTTTTCTATGGCGGGCAAGTCCATTTCTTCAAACTTCATAGGGTATACTTTCAAAAATCCGGGAAACTTGAGCATTTGGCCTGTTACGCGAAAGGCATATTGATTAGCCTGAATATCAATGCTGGTTGCGTCGAATACCGCCTGTGCCATTTGGGAAGCTATAAAGCGCTGCCAAATGAGCTGATAGAGTTTTGTTTGTTGGAAGGTAAGTTTTTTGAGTTGTTCTGGGGTAGAGAAAGTGGGCTTGCCCGCCGAAGCTGTAGCGAAGGCGGGGCGGATCGCTTCGTGCGCTTCTTGAGCTCCTTTTGATTTTGTTTTGAATTGGCGAAAGCTCCCTGCCCAATACGCTTGTCCGTATTCTTTTGAAATAAGTTCCTTGGCGCCTGCAAGAGCCGACTGGGCAAGATTTAAAGAGTCTGTTCTGTGGTACGTAATTCTTCCTTGTTCATAGAGTTGCTGGGCGACACTCATGGTTAGTCTGGCGGGGAATCCAAGCCGGGATGCTGCCGTTTGCTGAAGCGTAGAGGTGGTAAAGGGCGGCAAAGGATTTTTTCTGGTTTCTTTCTTTTCGATGGTGGCTACCTTATATACCGCCCCTTCCAGTTCCTTGAGAATTTCGTCTGCTTCCTGCTTGTCGTGAATATCGAGTTTTCCTAAGGGCTTTCCGTCTTTTTGCGAAAGTTGCGCGCTAAACTCCTTGTTCTCTTTTTCAAAAAGAGCTTCAACGCTCCAGTATTCCTCTGCCCTAAATTTCTCTATTTCGCGTTCCCTGTCAACAACCAATCGTACAGCAACCGATTGCACTCTTCCCGCAGACAGCCTGCGCGCAACTTTCCTCCAGAGAAAAGGGGAGAGTTTGTATCCTACTAATCGGTCTAATATCCTTCTGCCTTGTTGGGCTTCGACTAAATTCTGGTCGATTTTCCGGGGATTTTGCAGAGCTTCTTGGATGGCTTGTTTGGTAATTTCATGAAATACGATACGCTCTGGGTTTTTCAAGCCCAAAGTTTGCGCAAGATGCCAGGCAATGCTTTCTCCTTCACGGTCTTCATCAGTCGCGAGAATGACTTGGTCCGTCTTCGCAGATTCTTTTTTGAGTAGCGATACGGTTTTCTTCGCCTTGGTGGGAATTACATAGCTTGGTTCAAAGTTTTTTTCGGTATCCACCCCTAATTTGCTTTTGGGCAAATCGCGAACATGGCCAAACGACGACAAGACAGTATATTCTTTGCCGATAAATTGCTGGATGGTTCTGGCTTTGGTGGGGCTTTCAACAATTACGAGTGTTTTCATAAAGTCAAACTATACTCGAATATCAAAAATGATGCAAGTTTTTTTAGTCTATCATAGAGTTTTCCGAAAACAAAAAAGCGGCTTGCTTTTATTCTTTGTCAGCGCTGGAAAAACTCTTCAAAATACGATATGGTTAGGGTGTATATGGTAAGGAGTAAACGCAATACTACAAAGCGTGCATCGCGGGAGTTTACAGACAAGGATCGGGCCGTGATGTCAGAATACTACGAGATTCTGGACACAGATCACGATACCGAAGACATACGGAAGCTCATTAAGCGCGATCCCGATTTTTATGATCCTTACTTGTACGTGGCGAATGACTTGCGTAAATTGGGGCGCGAAACAGAGGCGCGAGAACTGGAAGATGAAGTGTTCAAGCGCGCCTCCAGGCGCGTCGAAGATAAAGAAGGCAACTGGCCGGACGAAATGCGGTGGGGATTCCTCGAAAATCGGCACGTGATTCGCGCACTTATGACCGGAGCCGACAATCTTTGGCGGGATGGCAAGACGGAGGAAACACTTGTCGTATATCGCAAACTTTTCCGTTCAAACCTCAATGATAATATCGGCGCGCGATATGCGATTATTGCGCTTCGCCTGGGACTTCCCTACGAGGAGTATATGCGGCAAGTTTGGCCGCAGTCAAGAATGCCCGCAGAGCATATGGATACATGGTTCCGAAAACATGCGCCGAAATTTCCCGAAGAGCTTGCAGAATGGAAGCAATACTGTAAAGACGAGATAGGTCTCGACGAAGAAGATTTGTATTAGCTTACTCTTATATTCTATCGTTTTAATTATGCTATAGCAGAACAAAAACGATAGACTAAAGAAATGCTCATGGGGTGTTTTTGTTTGCATACGGTTGTAGTACAATAGATCAATGAGTTTCTTTCAAGAATTCCGTACCGAAACAAAACTTTTGCTTCTCGTCGCCTTGGCCGCCGTTATTCTCACCGTCGGCGGGATTTTGCTGTTGAAGGTTGGGTTAGGACCGTCCTCGCCCACGCCTTTGCCCGCAACCGCGCCTCAACCGCAACCACTCCAACAGAATGCGGAAGAAATGCAGGCAGAACCAGCGAACTCGAGCAAGATTCTTGCAATGCTTACGTATGCTCCCGAAGAACGGACAAACTTTGTTGATCGCTACGTCGCATTGAGCTCGTTTGATATTACAACTGGTGAGAAAGTAGAACTTACGCGTTGGGCAGCTTGCGAAGCAACGGTTGTACTCTCGCCTGACAAGAATAGAGTGGCGTATTTTGCAACTCCGAATGAACAATGCGAAAAAAGATACTTTGAGGGAAGTTTTGCCATTGGTCGTCCACAACTTTGGATATACGATATAGCAAGTGAAGAAAAGGAACTCGCCGTTCAACCATGGGAGTTTGCCATTCCCAAGTGGTCACAAGATGGAAGATACATTGCCTTTGAAAGAGTTATCGAGCATCCGCTTCCACAAGGCAGAGAATATATATTACTTGTCTACGATACCCAAGAAAAGACTCAACAATCTGTTGGCTCATTCTTTGGGAAAGTCCAGGGAATTATTGGGTTTTCTCCAGACAACAAAGCGATTTATTACGCCTATAGAGAGGCTATCTACAAAGTAGATATTGCAACGCAAAACAAAAAGGCAATCTATACTCATCAAGGTTTTGAGCAGTCCTTTTTGCTATCCCCAGATGGCAATAACATTGCCATATTCAGACAAGATCAAGATTATTATGGAGGCAAAACAGACTATTGGGGCATAGCAATTGGGGCAGTGGAAACTTCAACTGGTGAATATCGCGAACTTCATAGAGGACCAACCGAAGGTCTAACCCTTCTCACGACCTCTCAATACGAAAAGGGGCCAGTTTTTCTACAAGATAACCTTCATGTAGTATATGGGGGTGGTAACGATAACGATGAGTCGGGACTTTGGATGCTTAACATCGATACAGGTGAACGCACCGCATTGGAGGAAACATTTTCTTCAACTCTACGTGGAGTAATACCTGTGGCGTTGTCTGCAGACGGCAAACTTATTGTATATAGAACTTGGGAGGGAGATACAACGCATTACTTCGCGTTCTCGCTAGCTACAGGCGAAACCAAGGAGGTTGTAACCACCAGCTCTGCTTTGCGTTTCGGAGAAGTACAAGAACAACTTATGGATTGGTTAAATTAAATTTCGGGGAGTAAGGAATAAACTATGAACTTCTTTCAAGAATTCCGCACCGAAACAAAACTTCTGCTCGTCGTCGCCCTCGCCGCCGTCACTCTTGCCGTCGGCGGGGTTTTACTGTTGAAGGTTGGGCTAGGACCGTCCTCGCCCACGCCCATAGAGGAGCAGCAAGAGAGCGAAGAGGACCTCGATAGTTCGACCATGCCCCGCGATCAAGCGGAGCTTGATTTTGCGGGGTGGCAAACCTACCGCAACGACGAGTTTGGGTTTGAGGTGAAATACCCCGAGAACTTCGTTAATAAGGAATATCCTTCAGGGATTCGAAGTAGTGAAGTGTTTGGGATTCAGTTCGTAGATCAAAAATGGGAGGAAGGGCATTATCCATCTTTGACCATAAGTGTCATAGAAACCAAACTATCTCCACGAGAATGGTTGGAGAAGTACAGCGATCCGGTATCCGAATCATCTCCTGGAGATATTCCGGAACCAGCTGTTGGTTATCGAAATGCTCAAGACACGATCGTCAACGGAAGGATTGCTTTGAACGTCGAGTTTATCGCGGCAAGCGATATCAGCAATAGTACCCTTATTCAAGGGGAATCCAATAGGTTATATCGCATTGATGCGATAAGCAGTGGTCTTGGAGATTTTCCGCAAGAAGCGTATAGTCAAATCCTCTCCACGTTCCGGTTTGTGAATTCAGAAATAGTAGTTGTTGATAAAAAGGATGTTTGGTTTGCAGATACTCTTTCTGGGGAAGTGGTACTTTCTTCGAAAGACGCAGTAGTAAATACAACGCGTAGCGAAGAGCTATCGTGTGCATATCCAACTGTTGACTTAAAGAGGTATAGGGGCAATTTTGAGTTAGGATTTGAGGGCAAAAGCCTCGATTTGGGCCAAATGGAGTTTGTGGGTATATACGCAGAATTTGAGGTCTTAAGTTTCCCAGGGGGTATAACGTTTCTTGTTATTTCTCAATCTGCAGGCTGTAATGGGCGAACCTATCAGATGGTTGGCTATACAAATAACGGCCTTAGTATTATTCCTTTTGAGAAAGAAGGAAAAAAGAGTATAGATATATACGGGTATGGTTTGAACATTGAAGAAACTTTGTTAACAAGTAGTTTCTATAGTCAGGGGGATGGTTTAGTCCACAAAGAATACTATTCTTGGAATCCAAACGAAGACAAGTTTGTGTTTGTGAAAGAAGAAACTCAGCCGCTTTAGCACTTTACGAGTAACCCATCTGTTGTTGGAACAATTGTGGTAGAGTTGTGATAGGCTTAGTCTAGCACACTACTGGTTTTTAATTTTTCGACAGATTCTGAAAGCATCTGACAATAAAGATTCAATCCTACCGTGTTTACGGTGCCGGCTTGCTCTTTGCCTAAGATGTTGCCGGCGCCGCGGATTTCCAAGTCACGGAGGGCTATTTTGTAGCCCGACCCTAATTCTTCTGCTTCTTTGAGCGCGCGCAAGCGGAGCTTTGCTTTTTCGCCGAGGCGCCCGCCGTAGAGGAAATATGCGTATGACTGAATATTTGAGCGACCCACCCTGCCCTTTATCTGATAAGCCTGCGAGAGTCCCAGTTTTGGCGCGTCATCCACAATAATAGTACTGACGTTTGCCATGTCGAGGCCGTTCTCGATAATCGTGGTGGCGAGAAGCACGTCAAAATTTTTGTTCCGGAAATCCTCAATAACTTTGATGAGTTGACTTTCTCGCATTCTCCCATGAGCTATGGCAAAGCTGGCCTCTGGCACAAGTTTCTCTAGGTACTTTTTTACCTGTTCTATGGTGCCTACGCGGTTGTGGAGGTAGTATACCTGCCCGCCTCGACTCGCCGTCTTCGGCGAGGCGGGCCCGCCTCTGGCCAATTCTTTTTGAATTGCTTCTTTCACGATATTTTCGTTTCGTTTGGCTATTGTGGTTTGTACGGGCAAGCGGCCTTCGGGCGGCGTTTGAATGGAGCTGATTTTTTTGAGTGAGGAAAGCGCCATATATAACGTACGGGGGATTGGCGTGGCAGAAAGTGAAAGCACGTCCAAAGAATTTCGCATTTCCTTGAATTTTTCTTTTTGCTTTACGCCAAAACGCTGCTCGTCGTCTATTACAAGCAAGCCCAAGTTTTTAAAATTCACGTCGTTTGATAAAAGGCGATGCGTGCCAACTACAATGTCAACATGGCCTTCCCTGATTTCACGCAGGATTTTTGTCTGTTCTTTTTTTGACTGCAGCCGGGAAAGCGCTGCCAAGCGAATTGGCAAGTTCTTTAGACGAGATTCAAAGTTTTTGTAATGCTGATCTACTAAAATAGTAGTGGGAGCTAAGAGAGCTGCTTGATACCCGTTGTGCGCGGCGCGCACCATCGAGCGCAAAGCCACTTCTGTTTTGCCAAACCCCACGTCTCCGCACACAATACGGTCCATGGGCTCTGGCGCGGCTAAGTCTTTATAAATATCTTCCAATGCCTGCATTTGATCCGGTGTTTCTTCATAAGGGAACGTTTCTTTGAGCTTCTGCTCGATCTCCTCTTCTGCCTCATAAGGAGGCCTCAAACTTATTTCTCGTTTGGCATACAATTCCAAAAGCTCCTTCGCTAATTTTTCAATTTCTTCTTTTGCTTTCTTTTTTGTTTTCTGCCAGGTAAGAGAACCCAGGCGAGGAATGTGCGGCTCTGAAAACCCTACGTATCGGGAAAGCTTTCGTTCCAAACCTATTGGCACAAATAGTTTATCTCTCGCCGCGTACTCGAGCGCGTAGTATTGCTGTGATTGTATACTCTCGATCCCACCAAATAAAGCAACTCCATGATCTAAATGAACAATGTAATCTCCAGATTTCAGCCCATGAAGATCAGAAAATAACTTCTGCGATTTGAGGCGTTTTTTGAGAAGGTCTTTTATTTTTCGCTCTTCCTCGTCGGTATAATTTTTTCCTGCTATAGCATGAAAATATTCTATAGTATTTCCCTTGAATTCAATTTGCACTGGAGTGTTCATGTTGATGGGAAATACCTCCACGATTCCGCCCCGATGCGCAAATTCACCAGGTTCAGAAATTCGAAATACTTTTTCATATCCCAGTTCGTCGAGCTTGCGCAGGAGCTGGGACAGTCCCAGCTCCGCCCCAACTTCAATGGATACGACGTTGTCCTGGAAAAACGCCTGCGTTTTTTGCGCCCTTAAAATCTTTTCGAAATTCTCCTGAAACCAAACATTCCCCTTTTCCAAAAAATAGGGGGTGAGAGAAACGATAAGTAATTTCTCTACGTTTGATGGGTCTGCCATCCAAGTCTTTGTAGCGTCAATATCGTGTTTCGTCAATAGGAAACACCGAACCAATTCCTCGCCAGCCGGCCAGCAGTGAAAGGTGTAAGATCCGCATCTTATGCCTTTTTTATTCCAAGGGGTTCGAGCGTAGCAAGAACATTTTCAAGTGTTTGCCTCAAGAGTGTGTCTTCTGCTTGAGAAAATCGCTGAAGAACAAATTTTTCCACGTCGGCGGGCTTACTGTCTGTCGGGCTAATTCCAACTCGTATGCGAGTAAAGTCTTGAGTGCCGAGCGCGCTGAAAATGGATTCTACTCCTTTGTGCCCAGCAGAGCCGCTGGACCGGGAAACTTTAACTGTCCCAAGGGGGATATCTATTTCGTCGTGTATCACAATAAGATCTACAGGAGGAATTTTATAAAACTGCAAAAGAGATCTCACTGCTTCTCCGGAATCGTTCATAAACGTTTGGGGTTTTGCCAGTATAACAGATTGTGTGAAGCTTCGCTTCACACAATCTGATAAGAGGGCATTGGATTTTTTGTTCATGCGGAACTCTGGAAAGCCGTGTTTTGTCGCGAACACGTCCACCGCAAGAAACCCGACATTGTGACGGGTTTTTTCGTATTCTTTGCCTGGGTTGCCAAGGCCAACGATAAGGCGCATATCATGAGTATATCATGGGGCTTGTAAAAAGGAGAAATACTGGTATAATAAGAGAGTTATGAGGAAGGTTTTCTCTTTCTTTTGGGAGATTGGAAAAATCGCATTGGTCGCCTTCGTGTTGGTAGCAGCCCTGCGTTTGTTTGTATTCCAGCCGTTTTTAGTGCGGGGAGCCTCTATGGAGCCGAATTTCCACGATTGGGATTATTTGATTGTGGACGAAATCTCTTACCGTTTTCGGGGTCCGGAGCGCGGGGAAGTTATCGTGTTTAAATTTCCCAACGATCCTTCGCAGCGATACATCAAAAGAATCGTTGGTCTTCCTGGCGAAACTGTGGAAGTGCAAGGTGGGCAGGTAATTATTTCGCGGGGGGAAGAAGTTTTGCAGTTGGACGAAAAGAAGTATATTGCTTCTGATACCTTAGGGTCCCTAAAGGTTGCGCTTGGGGAAAATGAATACTTCGTGATGGGGGATAATCGACGTTACTCTTCTGATTCGAGGAGCTGGGGGATGCTTTCTCGAGACTTGATTATTGGTCGCGTTTTAATTCGCGTATTTCCCTTAAGCGCATTCGCGAAAGTCGAACAGCCCGCTTACGAGCCCTTATGAACAAAAAAGTGAAATTTCAAACGCCTACCGGAATGCACGATATCTTGCCCGAAGATCAGTTTTTGTATGAGAAAATTTGGGCTCTTGTTGATGAGGTGGCAAAATTCTATGGGTTTGGCAAGATTATGACTCCGATCGTGGAAGATGCCGCGTTGTACGAACGAGGAACAGGAGGGACCACGGATATCGTGGAGAAACAGATGTACACGCTCAAAACAAAGGGAGATGACACGCTCGCGCTTCGACCCGAGTTTACGCCGGGAATCGTGCGTTCGTATATCCAGCATGGGATGATTGCTTTGCCCCAACCGATAAAACTGTATACCTATGGGCCTTTGTTCCGTTATGAGCATCCGCAGGCGGGTCGGTTTCGGCAGTTTCATCAGGTGGACTTCGAGGTGTTTGGCGAGCAATCGGCCGCGCTCGACGCCCAAATCATCCAAATTTTCTATGTTATTCTCAAAGAGCTCAAATTTTCCCACTTGATTATCGAAGTAAACAGCATCGGGGACAACCAGTGCCGCCCCTATTACAAGAAGATACTTTCCAATTACTTGAGGCCGCGGCAGAACTCTTTATGCGCCGATTGCAGAAGGAGAATCCGCGAAAATCCGCTTCGCACTTTGGACTGCAAAGAAGAAAAATGCCAGCGGGTTCGTTCTCAAGCCCCCCAGCTCATCGATCATCTGTGCGAAGAATGTAAAAACCATTTTAAGGAGCTGCTCGAATTTTTGGACGCAACAGACCTCCCGTATCACCTCGATCCTTATTTGGTGCGGGGGCTTGATTACTATACCAAAACTGTGTTCGAGATTTTTTCAGAAAAGACTATGGCGCAAACAAAAGAAGGAGGGGAGACTCTGCAACGTAATGCGCTTGTGGGAGGTGGCAGGTATGATACATTGGTGCATTTGCTGGGAGGAAAAGATGTGCCGGCTTCGGGAGCCGCTGCCGGGGTGGAGCGTATTGTAAGTTTGCTAAAAGGTATGCAGCTTGTTTCTGCGTCAGAGCCAAACGCAAAGATCTTTCTCGCGCAGCTTAGTGACTTGTCGAAGAAAAAGAGTTTAAGGCTGCTGGAGGATTTTCGAAAAGCAAAAATTCAGATTGCAGAGTCTCTTGGTCGTGACTCGCTTCGTACGCAGTTAACTCGCGCAGATAAATTGAATGTGGAATATACGCTGATTTTGGGCCAGAAAGAAGTACTTGACGGGACTATTGTGATTAGAAAAATGGATACGGGCGAACAGGATACGATAAAGATTGAGAATGTGGTCGAGGAAGTAAAAAAGAGAATAAAGAAGTAAGCGGCATGGGAGATTGTGTTTTCTGTGAAATTGCAGCGAAAGAAGCTCCGGCCAAGATCGTCTACGAGGATGAACAGTTTATCGCGTTCCCCGATATCCACCCTAAGGCCCCTTTTCATGTACTGCTGATACCAAAGAAACACATACCAAGTTTGAATGAAGTGGGAAAAGAAGATACGGAGCTGATGGGCAGATTATTGCTGATGGCTCAAAAGGTCGCGCAGGAAAACCATTTGAAGGGATATAAGCTGGCAATGCATGTGGGGAAAGAGGGAGGTCAGGAAGTTGACCACCTCCACCTTCACCTGCTCGCAGGTTAATCATACGTATGGCATTCGAAATCAATAGACAGGAGAGAGAAACCAATCAGTCCTTGATCCGGCGTTTTACCAAAAGGTTGCGCGATAGCGGGATTTTGGTGGGAGTGAAAAGGGCGAGTTTTCACACGAGAGAAAAGAGTAAGCAGGTGGGGCGTCGAACCGCGTTGCGACGATTGGAAAAACAAAAAGAGTATCAACGCGCCTTAAAATTGGGTCAAACTAAGCCGCACGAGGGCCGCAGATAATGCAGTTAAAAGGACAAATACAGAACGACTTAAAAAATGCTCTTCGAGCAAGGAATGAGCTGGAGGTTAGCGCATTACGCATGCTTTTGGCTGCTTTGATAAACAAAGAAAAAGAGCGGGGGCTGGAGATAACGGATGGAGAAGCGCAAAACATTCTTTTGACCGAGGTGAAAAAGCGCAAGGAAGCAGCAGAGGCTTTTACAAAAGGAGGGAGAGGAGAAATGGCGGAAAAAGAACGCAAGGAAATGGTAATACTCCAGCAATACTTGCCCGAACAGCTTGCAGAAGAAGAAGTTCGTAAGTTGGTAAAAGAAGCAGTTGAGCAAACGGGCGCTAAGATTCCTCAGGACATGGGGAAAGTTATGGCTGTCCTCATGCCTCGCGTAAGGGGTAAGGCCGACGGTGCTTTAGTAAGCGCTCTTGTGAAAGAATTCCTGGCGTAATCGTATGGCGGAAAATTTGCGCAGCCGCATTGTAGGCGATAGCGTGTGGAGAACGTTGCTGTTCGCGATTATTGTGTTGGTGGCGGGACAGTGGATTTTGCTTTGGCAGTATCAAAGATTGGAAAGTCGGCGTATTGAGGGATTAGAGCAAAGAGTTGAACAGCAGCAGCGGGTACTGGAAGAGAGGACCGCTAACGAAGCGCTCCGGATATTCCTCGAGGCGCGGGTCGTGGGCGACGAAATCAGGGCGACTCGCTATGTGACCGAACAGGCGGCGTTTCAACGCCAGCAAGGCGTTTTCGTATTCGAGGGTGTGGAAGATTTTGAAATTCAGGAACGAGATTATTTAGAGGAAGGAGTCTTCCGTTTTCGAGTGGAAATCGTGAGAGATCGTTTGTTGCAAATAGAAATTATTGAAGTGCGCAAAATCGGTGAAAACTATTACG
>Ga0209518_1004267_pt1 | contig 11586 bp, 8 predicted proteins | sample RifGroB1_FD_183993 | JGI IMG/M metagenome (GOLD analysis project Ga0209518, IMG submission 183993) | Groundwater microbial communities from Rifle, Colorado, USA - Groundwater B1 (SPAdes) (version 2) | ecosystem: Environmental > Aquatic > Deep subsurface > Groundwater | place: Rifle, Colorado... | reverse complement strand
CGCGCCAAACTTTACTTCTTTGTTGCACATCACATCAGGATTGGGCGTCCGGCCCGCCTTATATTCGCGAATCATATAATCCGCCACTTCTTTTTTGTACACATTTTCGAAGTCAAAAGTTAGGAACGGGATACCCAGATGCGCCGCGACGCACATAGCGTCGTGGCGCTCCTCTTCCTCGTTGCACTCCAAAAAATCCGGATGCCAGGTCTTAATAAAAACCCCGACAACTTCAAAGCCCTGCTTTTTAAGAAGAGCCGCGCTCACAGCCGAATCCACCCCGCCGGAAAGTCCCACAAAAACGGTCTTTTTTTTCATGGTTCGACTTTGCTCACCATGACCCTGAGTTTTTATCGAATGGGTCATATATCAAACTTACAAGCTCATCAGTTTTTTGTAAAGCTCGAAGGTCGCGCGCGCGTCGGACAGGGCGGTATGCGCGCGTTCATTTTTGATACCGAAACGCACGCACAGCTCACGCAGAGAAAAATGCTCGACGTCCGGGTCCTTATGGAGTTTTGCCCAGGAAATCGAGACAGTATCCAGCTTGTGGTAATGCATGGTATTGGCTATCCCAGCCTCGCTTGAGGCATACTCCAAAAAACCGGAATCAAAAGCTACGTTATGCCCGATCATGATGCAATCTTTCGTTTTCTCCGAAAAAATTTTCATCGCCTCTCTCAGTTCAAGCGCTGATTCCCAGTCTTTCTCTTCATAATGATTAACCTTTAAAGCTACCGGGTCGGCATTTTCGATGTGTTCGGGTTTTATTTTCAACTCGAGCTCCCCAATGACTTCCAGGCCCGGCGTCGAGAACACACAGCCGATTTCAATAATCTCGTGCCGAAGCAAATTAAGGCCGGTGGTTTCTATGTCGATGAAAGCCAGATTGTGTTTTCTCATTTCTCCATTCTACCGCAAATATTTCAATTTGTTATCAAGGTGTTCCGCAAAACTTTTCGCGTAATGAATTCCGCCTTCTTTGTCGTGCAGATAATAAAGATAAGACGAACTCTCCGGATAAATGGCCGCTTCTATGGCCTCCAAACCGGGATTGCCGATTGGACTATTTGGCAATCCCCTCTTCTCGTAAGTTTCCGGCACGGCGTCCGCTTGGAGCGGCATGCCGATAGAAATCCTTTTCCATAAAATTCCGGAAATAATTTTCCGGTCAATATCCCCCTTTGCTTCTCTTTCAATAATCGAAGCCATAATGATGATTTCTTCCTCTGTCCTGCCCGATTTGGTTATCTCCGGTCGAACAGAACCAACTCTCTTCTCAAAATTGTCCCGCAAAGACTGCAGAACTTCTTCTTCCCCGGCATTGGTCAGAAAAAAGTAGGTGTCGGGAAAAAGATAACCCTCCAGCGGCTTCGCTTTCAGTAAAAACTCGGCCTTGTCGAAACTTATCAGCTCCGAAGAAACAATGTCGGCAATCTGATCAACATCAAACCCTTCTGGAATCGTAACGGAAACCGGCGCCATATGATGCTTGCCTCTCCCGATGCGCCAGGCAATTTCAAAAACCGGCAATTTATCCTCCAACAAATAATCAGCCGACACTATGCGTTTCTCGTCGCCCAGAATTATTACCAAAGATTCGAATACTGTCCTCGACCGTATGATATTTTGCTCCTTCAGCAGCGAAGAAATCACGCGCAAGTTCATTCCGGGTTCCACTCTAACCATGGTTCCGATGGGAAAATCGCTTGGAGCGCTTATAAACAAAAAATAAAAAACGCCCAAAAGCAGGACCGTGCCTAAGATCCCTCTTATATATTTATATTTCCATTCGGATACAGGATGGCCAAGTTCAGGTGGAGAAGAAAAATTTTCCATAAAATAATTATGTCGGTAAATTCGGTGGCGGAGAGGCTTCCTTGGATTCGATGCGCTCCAGGGTAGGAACTTTCAAAATCTGGCCCGGGAAGTGCCACAGGGTTGCCAGTTCTTCCGTATTTAAGACAAAAGTAAGATGATGGGGGTATGCTTTGATTATGCTGTCAAGCGAAAGAACCTGCGGAATAGGCCACTTCCAGTGATTCTGGCCAAAAATATGGTGGCGGAGCGGGAGATGAAAAAACGCCCGCTCGCGGAATTCATGAAGCATCCGGTTGGCCAGCATCATGATAGTTGCCGGCGAAGCCGTAAATATGCCGCTGTAAAAATCCGCCTGAGCCGAGTTTATGCGGTAAAATTCATTACAGTCGGGTTTGGCGTACTGGCGGAAAATAAGGCGGAGGTTCCGCCGGCTGTTCATATCAAACGCCTCTTTTTTCGCCACATACATAACCCTAATTCCGGTCTCGAAACCGACTTTGGCTGTTTTAGCGGACATTGCCGTTGCAGTATTATCTAAAAACTTAGGAACACGAATTTCAATTCGAGCCAATTTAACAAGTCCCTGACCCGGCTCTTCTCTTTGGGAAGTATAAGGCCTCATTAATTTAAACATTTCGTTCCTTGCCTCTACCACCCAATCGTGTTTGCCGAACCAAGTACCTTTCGTGCGATACGTTTTCTTGGAAGGCGTAACGACAATCTGCATCCACATTTGCTCCCCTTTTTGCAAGGAACCGAAAAGTTCCACCACCGGCGAAACAGGGTCAACTTTATATTCCTCCTTTGGATCTTCATCGAGTCCGTAATCAACATATGTCCTGATGGGATATGCCTCGGGCTTAGTCAGTTTGAATTCGCATCCCCACCCGTTCCACGCGCTCTCCGGCGATATCTCGTCAACCCCCAAAGTATAATCCTCCACCGCTTTGACCTGCGCCTGCGGATACTGCGCGTACATCTGCGTTTCAATCAGTCCCCGGATACGCGACGGCGTCCTTATATAAAAATGCACCTGCCCGTCGATGGAAGCAATCTCCAAAGAAAACCAAAACCAGACAGCTCCCTGCCAGTACTCTTCCTTGCCTCCTTTCATGCTCCAGTGATAGAGGGCGTTGGTTATAAAAAGTTCCATCGCCTGCGGACTCCGCAGGACCTCGCGCGGAGGGACTATTTCCAAGAGTACAAAATCTATTCCGGAAATGAAATCCTGCTGGATGTAATGCACCCAAAACCTCCAGGCAATCCGGCCCAAAAGCACCGTTCCACCCAGAGCTAGAATGGCCCTTACAACTTCGCTCTCTATGTTAAATTTCCAAACAAGGTAGAGGAGGATAACGACAATAATCCAAGGCCAGTGCTTGATTATAAATTCCTCTACCCCCGCCAAAAACTCATCCATACCTGTATTTTAGTATAGAAAGCCGAAAAAACAAAATGAAAAGATTTAGGCCAGCGCGTAAAGCCCTTTGGCGTTCTTTTTGAAATATTTTGAATTGGCCAGATTCACCAGAATGGTATTTTTCTTAAAATATCTTTCTTTCATTACTCTCTTTATGATTTCTTCTTTTCCCATCGGCTCTCCCGCTCTCTTTAAAATATCCTCTATGACTTCGCGTGCAATGCCGGCTTTATAGCCCCACTCGGAGAGGGCATATATCCCGCGCCCAACCAAGACAAAACGGGGATCCTTGATGAGCTCATTGTGGCAGGTGGCATAATGGGTTTTTTTGCCGAAAATCTTAGAAATTGAATCGGCCACCTCCTTGAAGTGCATCGGGGAACCGTGGCGCCTCATCACTAGATAGGCGAAATCCTTGATCCCGCGGGTACGGATGTTGGGAGAAGTCGCTTTGCCCCACTCGCCCAGCGGATTCTTGGAAATGGTCTTGGACATCGAGAGCCAGCGCTTGGCCATTTCCTCGTTTTTATACTGTTCGGCAACATCCTTCAGGTGCTCTAGAAACTTTTTAATCATTTCGGTTTCCGGAATCAGGTCTTCGTCTTTCAAGCTGGCGTAAAGCTTCCTCAGAGCATCATGAATCTTTTCCGTCATGGTGTCATCGATGCTCCAGCGAGTATGAAAGTGCTCGTCTTCGCGGTGTTTTTTGAAAGCGTCCCCCAGTACCAAGAAAAAATTGATATGGTTTTGGGTGGACTTATCTTTAGAAATATGGGGTAAAAGCTCGTGCTCGGCGACAATCGATCCTAAGTTGCGCACTATTTGTTTCAGTTCATCAAAAACCGCCTGCTCGTTTTTGTAGGCATCGGACTTTTTGATGAGATTGATAGCTGCGTCTTCGATCTGACGCACGCGCTCCCGGGTAATATTGTATTTTTTGCCGATTTCCTCGAGAGTTTTTCTCCGGCCGTCGGCGGTCAAGCCGAAACGGTTCATAATCACGTCCGAGGCGCGGCTATGCAGGTGCGAAATTATTTTTTGAGTGACTTTTTTAGGTTTGAAGGATGTCGTTGGCATAAATTGCTTCATACATTATATCACTAATTTCTTAATTTTACAATCATTCTCTCTTTACTCTGACCCGGTCAAGTTCGGTCAGATACTTCTTGCGAAGCCGGACGGATTTCGGAGTAATTTCCAGATAATCATCTTTATTCATCACTTCAAGACCTCGCTCAATATTCAAAACAAAAACAGGGTTTAAGGTTATAGCTTCGTCGGTGCCGGAAGCTCTCATGTTGGAGAGCTGTTTGCCTTTCGTGGGATTGACAGACATATCGTCTCCTTTTAAAACATTCCCGACAACCATCCCCTCGTAAACCTCTGTTCCGTGTTCTATGTACAATATACCACGTTCCTGTAAATTTGCAAGGGAAAAAGCCACGGCTTTGCCGTTTACCATGGAAACCATGGAACCATATTCTCTTTTCCTTATTTCCCCGGCATATTCTTTGAAACCAGTGACCCGTGAGGACATTATGCCTTCCCCTTTGGTATCTATGATGAATTCTCCGCGATATCCTAGAAGCCCGCGCGTCGGTATGTCAAAAATAACCCTAACGATACCTTCTTTTTCAACCATATTTTTCATAATACCGCGCCTTCCGCCGATTTTCTCAATTACCCCTCCGGAAAACTCCATCGGCACATCGATTACCAGCTCTTCGTATGGTTCCGTTTTAATTCCATCTGTCTCTTTGATAATAACTTCCGGCTCTGAAACCTGAATTTCAAAACCTTCCCGGCGCATATTTTCTAAAAGTATGGCGATGTGGAGTTCTCCCCGACCATACACTTTGAAAAAAGATGGGCCCATTTTATTTCTTCCCTGGTCGGGGGAAAAATCAACCCGAAGCCCAACATTCACCTCCAGTTCTCTTTCCAACCGTTCTTTGATCTGTCTGGAAGTTACAAATTTTCCCTCGCGACCCGCGGATGGAGAATCGTTCACTAAAAAATTCAAGGACAGGGTCGGTTCATCAATCGCGATATGTGGCAACATCTCCACGCTTTCGTCTTCACAAATAGTCTCTCCGATATAAATATCCGGAATTCCGGCTAGAAGAACAATGTCGCCGGAGTGGGCGACTTCTTCTTCTTTTCTGGCTATACCCTCAAAGCCAAAAAGTTTCGTAATTTTTCCTTTACGGGTTCCGTTCTCGCCTTTAACAAAAACCTGACTGCCGGAAAATATTTTCCCGGAGTAAATCCTGGCCACGGCCATGCGGCCCAAAAAATTATCATAGCCCAAATTAAAAACTTGCGCGGACATTTTTTCATTGTCGGACCCGCTAGAAGCGGGCAAAACTTTTTCCAAAATCACATCCAAAAGCGGAGATAAATCACTTGATTCATCACCAAGATTTCTAAAAGCCTTGCCTTCGCGTCCGACTGCGTAAACCGTCTCAAAATTCGCCTGGTCCTCACTAGCGCCCAGTTCAAAAAATAATTCCAAAACTTCCTCGTGTGCCCGGTGCGGATCAGAAGCCGGCTTGTCTATTTTGTTTATGACTACAATCGGCTTGAGCCCCAATTCCAGAGATTTTTTCAGGACAAATCTGGTCTGCGGCATCGGCCCTTCGGCGGCATCCACCAGTAAAAGCACGGAATCAATCGCGCGCAGAACACGTTCCACTTCCGAACCAAAATCTGCGTGGCCAGGGGTATCCACGATATTTATCTTTGTACCTTTGTAAAAGATAGACGTATTCTTTGAATAAATAGTGATACCTCGCTCTTTTTCCAAAGCGTTTACGTCCATAGTAAAATCCTCTTCGGACAAATCCCCGAATTGCCGCATAAGATTGTCAGTCAAAGTGGTTTTGCCATGGTCCACGTGAGCTATTATCGCTATGTTCCTGATTTCCATTTTTGTTTTAATTTTTACTTTTGTATTTTTGTGACTCTGGCAGGAATCGGACCTGCATTACAAGTTCCGGAAACTTGCGTTCTATCCATTGAACTACAGAGCCGTATCCTGTGCGTCGGGAAGGATTCGAACCTTCGTAGGCCTAAGGCCGACAGATTTACAGTCTGTTGTAATTGACCACTCTACCACCGACGCTTATCCGTCCCGGACGAGACGTGCATATAAAATAACACAAAACTGTCATTTTTGCACCTTTCCTTTTATGTTAGCCTGAAAGATCTACACCGAAGAGCGCGAACGCACGCGAATCGGGCTTTTTATTTTCCCTGCCTGTCCTCCAGCATGACCTTTTTTGGTTTCCAAAGCCAATTCTTTGTTTTTTACGGAAACGGAAATCGTATCTCCTTTTTTCACTCCGTTGGAAATTATGTAGGAAGCGACGGGATTCAAAATTTTGTTTTGAATTAGGCGATTGATCGGTCTAGCGCCATAGTGCGGATCGTAGCCCTCTTTGGCCAGATGAAACAGCGCCTCGTCGGAAATTTCGAAATTTATCCCCTTGCCTGCCAGGCGGTTCACCACTTTGATTCGCAGGTTCACTATTTCTTTCAAGGACTCTTCCGACAAAACATCAAAGACAATAATTTCATCCAGACGGTTCAAAAATTCCGGGCGGAAATTGTCTTTCAGCGCCTCCAAAACTTTCTCTTTCATATTGCCGTAATCCTGTTTGCTGGAATTATTGGAAAATCCGATTGATTCCATTTTTTCCACGAACTGCGAGCCAATATTGGAAGTCAGAATTATTATGGCGTTCTTAAAATTGACCACTCGGCCCTTGCCGTCAGTCAAGCGTCCCTCGTCAATAACCTGCAAAAGTACATTGAAAACTTCCGGATGGGCTTTTTCGATCTCATCAAAAAGAACCACGGCGTAAGGCCGATGCCGAATGGCTTCCGTTAGTTGTCCCGCTTCGTCGTAACCGACATAGCCCGGCGGAGAACCAATCAGCTTTGACATCGAATGTCTTTCCATGTATTCGGACATATCCACGCGGATAATCGCGTTGTCATCATTGAACATGAACTGTCCCAGCGCTTTGGTCAGCTCCGTCTTACCAACTCCGGTCGGGCCCAGGAATATGAACGAACCGATCGGCCGGTTCGGGTCCCCGATACCAGCGCGCGAACGGCGAATAACGTCGGCCACCCGCTTGATAGCTTCATTTTGTCCGACTACTCTTTTATTTAATTCCGTTTCCATTTTCTCGAGCTTTTCCCGCTCTTCCTCCAACATTTTGGTAAGTGGTATGCCCGTCCAGCGCGCAACCACTTCCGCAATATCTTCGGCGGTAATTTCTTCTTTCAAAATCCTGCGCGATTTTTGCAGTTTTTTCAACCGCGCCAGTTTTACTTCGAGCTCTTTTTTCAATGACGGTATTTTCCCATAACGTATTTCCGCCGCCCGGGAAAGATCGGACCGCATCTCGGCGTCTTCGGCCTCTAGGCGGATACTCTCGAGCTCTTTCTTGATCGCACGTATCTCTGCGACGGTAGATTTTTCATTCTGCCACTTCAATTCAAGCTCTTTGGTTTTTTCGGACAGATTGCCTATCTCTTTGTCTATTTCTTTGATCCTGTTTTTTATTTCTTTATCTTTCTGTTTGCTCTCTCCCTGTTCTCCCGCTCTTGAGCTTATCTCTTTTTTTAGAGCCTCTTTTTCAATTTCCAGACGCATTGTCTTCCGATGCGCATCTTCTAGAACCGGCGGTTTGTTTTCCAGCATTATTTTAAGCGATGAGGAAGCCTCGTCAATCAAGTCCACTGCCTTGTCCGGCAGAAATCTGTTGGTAATATAGCGGGAAGAAAAATTAACCGCGGCGACAATCGCATCATCGGTAATCCGTATTCCGTGGAAAAGCTCATATCTTTCCTTAAGCCCACGCAGAATAGCTGTGGCATCTTCCATGCTTGGTTCATCAATGTAAACGGGCTGGAAACGCCTCGCCAGGGCTGGATCCTTTTCAATATGTTTTTGATATTCCCGCAGAGTCGTTGCGCCGATGGCCCGCAATTCTCCGCGCGAGAGCGCCGGCTTCAGCATATTAGAGGCATCCATGGTGCCTTCCGCTCCGCCCGCGCCGACAATCGTATGAATCTCGTCGATAAAAAGAATTATTTTTCCGTCGGACCTTTCAATTTCCTTCATAATACCCTTCAGCCGTTCTTCAAATTCTCCGCGATATTTCGTGCCGGCCACCAAGAGTCCCAAATCAAGCGACACGAGCTCCTTGTCTTTCAAGGATTCGGGAACATTATTTTTGGCAATCATCTGGGCCAGCCCTTCCACTACCGCGGTCTTGCCAGTCCCCGCTTCGCCAATCAAAATCGGATTATTCTTGGTCCGGCGCGAGAGTATCTGCATAATGCGGGTTATTTCATTGTCCCGCCCGATGACCGGGTCCAACTTGTCTTCTTTGGCCAGTTTGGTCAGATTGCGGGTATATTTTATCAGTAATTTGAATTTCTTCGGCTCGGAAACATCGGTAATATTCTGGCTACGAAATTCTTCCAGGACTTTCATCACCTGGTCTTTGTGGATTCGAAACCGCGCCAGGGTTTCGCGCGCTTCGCTCGTAACTTCCAGAATCGCGATAAAAAGGTGCTCGGTCGAGACAAAATCGTCTTTCATATATTCCGCCAGCTTGACGGACTGTTCAATCACCTGCGCTAGGTCGGGATTGAGATAAATTTGATAGGAGGGCGAAAGAGTACTGCGCGACTCCGGCAATTCTATCAATTCCAAAACTGAATCGGTCAGAAGCATCGTATCCACTTCCAATTTATCTAGAATGGAATTCACCATGGACTCTTCTTGGAGCAGAAGCGCCGCGAGCAGATGAAGCGAAGAAACGTGATTCATCCCGCGCTCAATCGCCAACTCGTGGGCTTTTTTGATGGCATCTTTGGCTTTAGTTGTAAATCTATTTAGTGGCGGCATATATTTATATTTTCATTATACACTATGTGTCAAGTAGACGGAGCAGGCTCCCGTATCTCTTACTTGTTCTTATTCGGCTTTGGCGGAAGCCTTGAGGGCCACCAAGGCGTCGCCGATAGATTTGATTGGAGCAAAATTCGCCGCTTCCCCGGAGAGAACGATGCCTAAAGCATTACCATCAAGGTCTAAAAGAAGCCCGCCGGCATCTTGCTTAGCCACGCTGATTTTTATATCTTTGTTTCCTTCAAAAATAAAAGAGGAAATTCCGCCGCCGAAAACAATAACTTTTTGTCCGATTTTCATTTTATCTAAATCGCCGGAAGCTGGGACAGAGAGAATAAGCTTGTCCGTTCCGTTGACTGGATCGCCTAATTTCAAAAAAGAAAATCCTGCGTTGTCCGCCTTCACAAATTTCGCTTTGAATTTTCCGCTGTCGTTCTGCGCAAAATAAATCCCTTCACTAAACACAGACATAGTGTCGGCTACAATCATCCCGTCGGTTGAAACCGCAAATCCTCGTCCAACTGAGGCTTCAATATCTTTTCCATCCGGGTCCTGTGCTTCTTTTGTCAGAGAAAACACAGCTGACTTATTTTTGGCAATCGCATCCACCACCAGATCTTCTTCCTTGACAACTACGGTCTGGGTAATTGTCTTCCCCTCCACCTGTTGTATTTTTTCAACCGTTTGTTGGATAACGCGATTCACGGGCACGGTAAAAGATGCTGGCGCCTGCTGCATCAAGGTCACGGTCGTTATGCCAGTGGCAATGGAAGTGATGAAGGAAAGCAGAACGGCAAGGAGTATCAACTGTGGCTTATTTAAATCTTTAATGTCCATCACTCAATTATACCACTTTTTTAGTTTTGTCAAAATCTCAGACAAAGTTTTAACAGTGTAATCAATATTTTTTCTCGTTGTCCGCTGGCCCATGGAAAAACGCAGACCGCCAATTTCGGAATCCAGTTCCGAATGTATCGCTTTTATCACATATGAACCGCCGGGTTTTGAACTCTCGCAAGCGCTCTTGGAAGAGACCATTATGCCCCGCGCGGAAAGTTCAATTACCAAAAGATCGCTCGGAATTTTCGGAATCGTGATATTCACGCTGTTCGGCAATCGATTTTCCAAGTCTCCATTAAAAAACATTCCGACATTCTTGAGAATATCAGAATGTTGCAGTTTGTTAATAAAATAATCGCGGAGCCGGATTAGGCGTTTTGTTTCTTTTTCTTTTGTTTTCTGCACCGACTGCAAGGCATTGGAAAACTTCAAAATCTCCGGCAAATTTTCCGTCCCGGGACGCAATCCCATTTCCTGATCTCCCCCGCCGAAAATATTTTCAAGCAGTACTATTCTTTTTTTATAAAGCACTCCTACCCTTCCCGCCCCTTCTATTTTTGAGCCGGAAAGCGAAAGCAAATCCACTCCAAGCTTTTCTACATTCAAATCCAAATAATTCGCCGCCTGCACAGCATCGGTATGAAATATTGGATAGGCGCTAGGCGCTAGGCTTTTGGCTCTAGATTTTTTATAATGCCTGATTTCTCTCGCGATTTCTTTTATCGGCTGTATTGTGCCGATTTCGTTGTTCGCATACATAACCGAAACCAAGACAGTGCTGGGCCGGAAAGCTTTTTTTATTTTTTTCGGATCAACAATTCCGATGGCTTCAACTGGCACGACGGAAACTTCCGCGAGTTTTCTCTGAGCAAGCATCTTGCCTGTCTCAAGCGCGGAAGGATGCTCTATATTGGTCATTATGATATGCGGGAGAATTTTATCTTTACTTTTTTTATGCCAGGCCAAAACTACTCCCTGTATGGCAAGATTGTTGCTTTCCGTCCCGCCACTCGTAAAAATTACTTCACCCGGCCGGGCGCCCAAAATGTCGGCTACTCTCCGACGAGCATCTTGAAGTTTGTTTTTTTCTTCTACCCCGGACAGATGTATCGAACTCGGATTGGGCGTAGCGGATGCCGCGTAATCCAGATAAATTCTTTTAGAAAATTTTTTCACAAAAATAGTATACCTGGTTAGTAGATTTTGGCAATGCTCGCTTCACGAGCGCGCTATGCGCCTTGCTAAAACTCACTACCGGGTATATATTGAAAACACATGAATACAAAGCTTGAAATCGCCTTTTTTGTTTTGGCCGGAATCGCCATTTTGCTGGGCGCTGTTTGGATTATCATCACGGAAAAACGTTTGAAAAGGTTTTTTCTCGGCAAGAAAGCGAAGGACTTGGAGGACACTATCGTCGTACTGGAACAGGAGATTGCTAAGTTAAATAAGGCGAAAGACAATATCGAAAAAGAAATTACCGAGATAAACGGCAAACTCAAAAAAAGCATCCGGGGACTGGAAACGATACGCTTCAACCCATTTCCCGACCAGGGCGGCAATCAAAGTTTCG
>Ga0209518_1004264_pt1 | contig 11588 bp, 14 predicted proteins | sample RifGroB1_FD_183993 | JGI IMG/M metagenome (GOLD analysis project Ga0209518, IMG submission 183993) | Groundwater microbial communities from Rifle, Colorado, USA - Groundwater B1 (SPAdes) (version 2) | ecosystem: Environmental > Aquatic > Deep subsurface > Groundwater | place: Rifle, Colorado... | reverse complement strand
TCAATCCAAAAATAGTAGGAATTGGTTCATCTTGCTGACATTCAGGAGTAAATTCCTTTACTTCATTTGCTTTAATTACCGTCAATGCCATTGTTTGTTCCTTTTGTTTTGTTAATTTAATTTACAAATTATTCTGCACCATAATCAATACCATCATAGAGTTGTACTTTAACTGGGGAAGTTGTTGGCAATGCTCCCCCCTCTGCGGAATGGTCCGTCCCATCCAAAACAGCTTCATACCCTACATTAAGAACTACTTCCCCATCTGCATCAGCCATTTCTGCAGATGTAAATCTAACATTAGCAACTATATTCAATTCTCCAGTAGAACTAACAGTCCCATCCCCCCAATATACAAACATTAATCTATCTGTTCCTGCATTATAATCATCAACAATGGTATTTGCTCCATCCCAAGGAATGGTAAAACTTCCAGTCATTCCAAAATTTCCAAAAATGACTCGGTTAGCATTTTGAGCATCACCAAATTTTAAGACTGCATTATTAGTAAAAGTGGCTTCCCAAGATGAACAATTATTTTCAGTCAGAGTTCCTGCAGCATTAGCTAATTGAAATGTTGCGGCTTGCCACATTAAAGGAGCGGCATCTGCCCCACCCGCCTGAGCAACAGTATAAGAAGCACTAGTAGTAGCATCTGCATTAAAATCATAATCATAAGCAAGCATATCTACAGTAATCATTAGAGGAGCTCCCTCTGTTCCTGATAATTTTATAGAAGATGGAACACATCCCTCTAACCGATGCCCTTCTGTAGTACCACTCTGAAGAATATCTTTAGTCATACTTAAAGACATTGGAATATCATTAGCAGCCCAATTAGGAGTAGTACCTCCAGTTACTAAAGCATAATTAGGATTAAGTCCATAAGCCAAGAATGTTTTTATAAAGGTGACAGCTGCTTCTACCTCAGTTCCTGCAGCTAATTTGTGAAATAACCCATACAAAAAGGGAGCTATGTTATAAGCACTAGCTTCCCATTCAAATGAAGCATTAGGTTTCTTTAATCCTTGGGTGTATTCTGCAATCTTTCGATAAGATACCCCCGTTGCTTTACGAGCGTCAGCAAACTCTTGACCAGAGTCAAAATTAATATTTAGATTATTCATCCAAATACCTTTAGGACCATTAGTAGGAATTTTAGTTCCTGCAGCTACACCAGTCCCCCATCCTGCAGATTCTATTCCAATCCCATAACGGATTTTCCAAGTTGGATAAACAGCCATAGTTGTAACTCCTTAATTTTATTTAATTTAATTGTCTTTCTTTAGTAGAGGGACTATAAACTCCTCTATGTAGAATATTTAAAGAAGCATTATAATCTGCATCTAAAATTATTCCACAATTTATACATTGATAAACTTCCCCTCTTCTGTTTTCTCTATGTATAAATCCACATTTAGAACAAGTTTGAGATGTATAATTTGGTGAAACTTTCACCAAATTTATACCCTGTTCTTCACTGAGTTTTTCGAGTTTATGAATAACTTTTGGATAATTCCATCTTTGTAACTTATTATTAAACTTTTTAGAAAATTTAGATTTATGCTTTACCCCTTTTAGTGCTTCTATACATAAAGTAGAAACATTTGATAAATCTAATTGATTACAAATTTGGTTTATTGTTTGGTCTCTTTGTATTAGCGCTTGTTTAAAGTTTTTAGAACCTTGTTTCTTTTTACTTATCTTGTCATAGATATTTACTATCTCTGTTCCATAAAATTGATTATCTGATGTAGCAATCAACTTCTTGTATCCTATATCTATTCCAAGAGACTCCCCACATTCTTTTTTGATTAGTTCTTCTTTTTCATAGAAAAAAGTAAGATAGTAGTTTCCATTAATTTTCTTTAACTGAACAGTCTTTTTTCTATTCCAATCTTTAAATTTCAAAGACTGTTTATGCTGTTTAATTGGAAGTCTAATCTTTTCATATCTATTCTTATACCCCTCTAATTTATAAGGTAATCGAATTGAAATAAATTCATCAAAGGATTTAGCATTATTTGAATATTTTAAAAGATTATCATTTAACATTATAGAAACATTCTTTACTTCTGGCTTAGTTTTTATTTTCTTCTTATTCTGCCCCCTTATCATTTCAGATGCTTGTTTATAAATAAGTCCTTTATAAGTAGAATAATTACATCTAATTTTAGGCAAACTCTTAGATGATAAATATTTTTCTAAAGGTAATTTTTCATTACAGATTAAATCAATATAATCTTGTAAATCTAATTGATAATCTTGAAATAATCTATCAAGATATTCAATTTTACAATCATTAGAAAACTTTAGTGTATGTTGGCTACATCGTTTCATATATGATATAATTTACTATTTTTTTAGCTAAAAAGCAAATATTTAGTTAAGGTATAAAAATCATACCTAATACCCACTGTCTCCTAACTAATGCACCATCACCAATTATAACCATTGGGACAGCAAAGTTAGTTGAAATATTTTTAGTAACAGCTTCAAATGGAAGTTCCTGCATAATTTCTACATCCCCACTTAAAGGAGCACCTGTATAACGAGCAGTCAATCGAATACACAAATCTCCATCAGTAGTGCCCCATAATCTTAAAACAGCAGGAGAAGCTGTCCCATCATGCCCCCAAGAAAAAATCATTGGCATATCATAACCATTTGTAAAGTTTTCTATGTCAAGATTTATATTAGATGCCCAGCTTCCATAAGATAAAGTTATACTACCATTAGCTTGAAAATCACCAAATACATATTCTAATACAGTTTGATTGTTATAATTATGTGCCGTAGCATTATTGGTAAATGTAATGTCCATTGATTCAAGTTTTACTTCCCGCCAAGCATAGACTCTATTTCCGGCATCAGTAGTAACATCAGCATCCATTGCTACCGTTAAAACAGTATTAGTTCCACCATAAGAAACATTAGTAATCTTATAAGCATTGATATTTTTAAACATTGAAGAAGCTGCATCACTTGTAATAGTAGAAGCAACTGTTGGATTAGAAGTAAATCCAATCACTGCAGCAATAGAATTTGCTTGGTCAAAATCAACAGTTATTTGATAATCAGTTGTTACTGCTATAGAAAACTTTTTACTTCCTGGATGAAAAGCAACTTCATATTGCCCATCTAAAGATGAATTATGATTTAATTGATTAATCATTTCTAATGCAAGTTCTTCTCCAAAATAAGTTCCAGTAGGAATAGTAACACTTACATCATTAAATGTTCCAGTGACAGCAGCCGTAGTATAAGTATTTGCTCCAGTTCTATCAGCAGACTCCCCAATTAAACTATCTGCATTAATCAAAGTATTAGTGCCAGTAGTCCACAAAAGAGAAAATGAAGTAAGAGTTGCATTTGCAATGATAAACTTTAATTGAGCAGAGTCATAATTTACTTCATAATTATCATCTCCAGCAGCAATCAAAGCTGAACGAAGAGCATCAGCCAATCTCTGAGCGCTATATCGTCCTGGAGGAATAGTTGCAGTTAGTTCTGCTCCTAATCCCCCTCCACTGTCTTCCTTAAAATCAATTTTATCATTCTGAGCTCCTCCTGTATTTGCACTATGAACTACATAATCCCAAGAATATTCTTCAATATTTAGAATATTATTTGTTCCAGCAATAATTCCTTCAGCGATAGTAACATAATTTCCTATTGCATACTCAGCAGTTAAATCGCCAGCTACCCGAATAGTTGTTTGATTAGTAGTAGCTACTGTAGTGTCATACGCTTGCAAACTTGCTGTAGATGTATCAGGAACAGCAAATAAACATCGCATATCTTGAGATAAAAGAAAAGCATCGGTAGATAAAGTAAATGTATCCCCTGTTTGAGCAGCGTCAGCAGTATCTAAAGATTTAGCTAAAATATCAGCATTAAATGTTACTGGCGCACCCGATGCAGTACCAAATTTTATAGAATTAGCAATACAAGAAATCAACTGATGAGACTCAGTATTCACTTGAGTATTCTTAATCAAAGATACAAAATTAGGATACCCTCGATAAACTGCAAAAGACTCACTAGTATCCCCAGTAAAATCAGCCCCCGCATCCAGAGTATAAGTAATTACCCCTGTTGATAAAGAACTGATTGTTGTTATTCTATATAATCCTATATCAGCACCAGATGTTATATCAAGCCAATCTCCTATCTTTATCTTATAGCTATTTCCTACTGTATTGGTTTTCATAGTTTTAGTAGCTACTGTTGTAATACCATCACTTCCAGATGCTAAAGCAGTCCCCTGATTCTTAAATGAAGGAGCAAAATCATAAGGGAGAAATACTTTAGAAAAAACAGTAGCATCGTTTTCCCATACTCGTTGAAACATTGTATTCAAAATCAAAGAAATATCATCTGCTCTGGCAAGAAGTTCCAAAGAAGCAGTAGGGTTCTTATTACCTACCATATATTCCAAAGTACGCCTGTAAGAAGTTCCTACAGCCATTCGTTGGTCTATAAGATTTACTCCTGGGTCAAAATTAGGCTTATTTGTTAAAGGAAGTCCTGTTTCAGCATTTCTTCCCGTACCAAAATTAGCTTCTTCTGCTATCCCATAAGTTAGTGACCAATCATCATATACTGCCATAGTCTGTATCCTCCAAATTTATTGTTTCTTTCTTTTTTCGATTTTTCTTTTTGGAAACTATTTCAGTATTTTCAGTTTCCACTTTTGTTTCAAGAGTATCATCTATAATTTTGAATTGAGACAATTTTGATAATATCAAAAACTGGGCATCTGTAATTTCAGTCTTTTCTCCTTGTTTAAAAATACCAGCGCCAGTTACTAATGTCTCTCTGTGATGTCCTACATACAATGTATAACGCATAGTGCGTAATCTCCAAATTAATGAGGTTCAATACAATTAACTATATATTCTAAAGAACTTGCATATAGTGGAAAACCTTCTGTACGAACTTGGTCATAGGAAACTCGTGTTACTAAAGTATTCCACGCTTTACCTGCCCATTTGTAATTTACTTGCACTATATCTTTTAGTTTTTCCATTATAGCTATATTCAATTCTAAATTACTTTCTCTCTCCATTAAAGGAGTCCAGGAAACTAATCTAAAATTTCGATTAGGATTATCAGCCCCCGCCCATCGTCTAACTCTTTTTAATGAGTCTTCATATAAAGTTACTGCCGGAGGTTTAACAACAACCATCTCATAACTTCTATAAAAATTATTAATTTCAGACAAACTTGGTGTTCCACTAGTTTTATACCCAACAATTGTTGTAAACATCTGTTGAATTAAATCATCTGAATTGATTTCTGCAACTGTTCCCACCGATGAAACAGTAGGCACAGTTTCTAAACTTCTAACTCGTAATGGTAAAATGGCAGTTTGATATTCATTGACAGGTTCATATACTTCTGTATCCATTACCGTATCAATTGCATTATCACTCCAATCAATATTATCTTGTACAATATCCTTTACAGCTGAAATTATATCTTCACATTGTTCTAATGCTTTACCCCGCTTAAGAAGCTTACTCCAGACTTCAATATTTATTGTTCTGGTAACTCTATATCTTCCACCTGACTCATAATTTGAATATACTTCATCCACAGGCATAATACTTAATACAGGAAATCCCCATTGTGGAGAAAACACACCTATCTTCCACAACTTAACTGAGCTAAGTGTTGTATTTTGAAATGTTAAGAGTTTTGTCTTGATTGCGGACATTAGAGTCCACATAGTAGTTGCTTGTTCCGACAATAGTCACTCCTGTCGTATAGTAGATAAATCGACTTCCAGATAAACTGGAATATATGGTTATGCTTTAAACAAGTTTCTAATCAAATCCCTTACTTGTGTTCTTTCTGCTTCCTCCAAAGGATATAAAAACTTTCTTTGTCCTCCTCTGGCAATCCCCACAATAGATGTTGGTCTTAGAGCAAAAATAGCATTTCCTTCTTCTCTTAATCCAGCATCTCTCCAGGAAAATACACTTTTTCCTGTCTGAGATGAATCTGTAGCTAATTCAGTTTTCTGTGTCCGATGCTGTAACATATATCTTTGAAATGCAGCTTGTAATCTTTCTTCCGCTTCTGCTTTAGATAAAGGAATAACTAATGCTTTTGCCCTTCTGGGGAAAATTACCCTTCCCCCCATCTGAATACTTGGATTGTTTGCAAATTGTAAATCATCTACTCTAATGCCAGTTCGAGGATGGGAGACATCCATATTCAAACGCCTAGACTTGAAAGTCACAGTAGCATCAATAAAGTTTCTCTTATCTAAAATTTTAATCTTTGTATTAGTTTTTAAATCTTCAATTGTTTCCGGTCTTAAGTAAGCTGTTGGTGTAGATGGTAAAATATTTTTATACCCTAACGCTTCTCTTTTTACAGTTCGGGCTAACATTGTTTTTTCTCCGTGAGGTCTCCATTTAACCCCACCTTCTCCAATCCCATCTACTACCCGTTTCAAAACTAAATCAATTACAAAATCACGAATTACAGTTTCTGCTTGCTTTATTCTTTCAGTAGTTTGAGCAATCGCCTTTTCCGATATAAACTTTTTTACTTCATCAAAATTCACTAATTGAACTGTAACTTTCATTTTAACTATACCCATCAGTTAAATCAGTAGTTGCTTTACTTGATTCATAAGTTCCATATTTATCAATTGGATAATCTACTTGAGTATCTTTAGTTGTAAATGAAGGCAGACTTTCTAAAGATAACCCATCAGGTTTGTCAGGCTGGCATAATTTATCTAATAAATACATTGCTCGTTTATACCATATTAACCCAAAACTACTTTCACTGGGGGCTTGCCCCGATGTAATATTCTGCATTACAAAAGCCGCAGAAAGATATTTACTAATTGTATTTAGAAGTTTATAACAATCAATATAAGAAAAATAGAATTTATCTCCAGTTGCGGGAGTTCCAGTCCAAGCGCCAGTCAAAATTGTTATATCTCCATTTGTAGATGTAGCATTAGCACTGGTAGCTAATCCAGTACTTGCCGTTGTCGATTGTAACCCCTCTAAGGTAGATGTCAAACCAAAAGCAGTAGCACTGGAAAACTGAAGAATATATCCTGCAGTGTATCCTATAGCTGTAGCTTGATAATTTGCCTGAACGCTAATCAATCTACCAGTTCCACTGTTATTAGCTGCTCCTGAATATTGAGGATAAGGAATACTACAATATGGGGTAATTACCCGATAAGCGCTTGTAGTAGAACTATCATTACCATATACAGAACGAAGTTTATCTAAGATAATAGAATCTGCTTCAATAATGCGCTCTTCTGTTTCACCGGAATAGATAATTGTTTCCTGCGTAGTCTGACTTGATAAATTAATCAATTCTGTAGCAGCCTCTTTCATAATAGAAGCAATATCTACTACTGTACAAAACATCCTGGGTTTACTGGTTTTTAGCGACATTCCTTATCCTCTACTTTTCTTCACCATTAGCGCCTAATTCTCGAAAAACTTCCCATTTTTCTAACTGCAAAAATTTGGTATTTGATACTCTCCAAGTCAAATTATCTCTACTGATAATTACTGTATAAGTCAATCTACAAATATTTACTCTGCAAAATTTACCATCATAATAAAATTCTCTATTAGCGCTGGCGGATTGATATAAATCACTTGTCCTAATTTGAAATCCCGCTAAAATATTCTTGCCTGCTGTACCAATCCACCAAGTTAAACCTACCCCAAAAGCAACAACTAAAAGTCGCTGAACTTCCTCCATCAGGAGAATTTGAAAGATATTTGCATCTGTCATTTTTATTCTGATTTAACTTCAGGGGGAGTTTTATCTTCTTTAGTGCGCTGATAGACTTTACCAACCATTAAAGTAAATAAAATAGCAGAAACCGTTGGGTCAATATCAACTAAAGTTCTATTTTGGATAGAAATTGTTGCCCAAACAATTAAAATAACTAATGCCCAAGTTAAAAATGCTAATCGAATAGAAGAATACCCACCATTAGATTCTTCTAAAACTTCACTAAAATTCCAATTCATTTTTGAGTTTCCTTATAAAAATTAAATGATTTTAAAACTTGTAAATTCCCACTTCTATTACAAATCTCAGCCCCCATCCCCCAGCCGGTAAATATAACCTGCCCAGTTATACCATATAAAACTTTACCATCAAAATAACTACCAACATTTCCCCCAAATATAAACTGCTTATCAGGTTTAATGTAATGAGGATATACTTTAGTTTTGTAATGTCTATTTCTTTCGGAAAAAGTAAAAATACTTAAAGGAGTTCCCCAATATTCAATATCTAATGTACACGCATTTTCAATATTGATAGTAGTATCAGCAAATTCAATATAAATAGCTAATGAGTCTTTATATTGCTTAGCTTTCTCATCTAAAAGAGCAATCAAGCGATTTAGTGAATCAATCTGACTACTATCAGTCAATGTTTCAGTCTTTTCTATAATCCTTGGCTTAATGGTTTTCTTCAATGAATCAAGCCATTGGGATACTAAAATTGAATCTGGGGTAACAGGCATTACTTGATAATCATTGGGTAAAGAGTGGTCTTCAGTTTTGATTTGAGCAATTTCTTTATCCTTTTGAGCAATTACATAATTATAATATACCCCCAATCCAATTATTACAGATAACAAAAAAGAGATAATTATATATAAAATCTTCATTTGAACTCCTTAACCTTCAATTTATGTGATGTGAATCTTACAATTTCACCATCACAAATATCCAAATCCAATATCCATCCCCCGTGAGGTCCTACTAAACCTTTTCTGGTAGTATAAGAAGTAGGATACAAAAAATTCCCAGGGCAAAATCCCACTACATCATATTCCTCTTCTAATACTAATCTATGAGTATGCCCAAACTGCAAAACACTTAAAGGATAATCCACTCCATTTATAGGAATAGTCAGGCCCCCGCCACCAAGCAAATTTCTTAAATACTTTTGTAAAGGGTATGTGATTGCATAAGCGCCCCCACCATCACCGTGAATCAATCTAAATAAAAGTCCATAATATAAAATATCCGCCATTACTTCAGAACTTGCAATAACATTTGGTACATCTTTAGCCAACAAATTTACAGAATTTGGTGACCCTTTCTTTTCCCATATTGCATCGTGATTACCAGATATTATATAATAATTAAAGGGAAATTTAACCAGCACTTCTGCAATATCTGCAACTTGGTCATCCTCTTTCCAATACTTCAAATCATTTAATTGGCCTGGATAGACACCAAAACCATCAACCAAATCCCCACTATGAAAACAATCAGTAACACCATAATCATTATATGCAATATCCAAAATCTGATTTAATCCAGTTTTATTAAAATATTTACTCCCCCCGTGAGTATCAGAAATACAAAGAATTTTCTTACTTACTTTATAACGAGTCTTTTCACCCACAACAATAACCGAATTTGTAGTACTTTTAGTTTGAATAAAATATACAATTTCAGTATCTTTAAAAAGTTCTCTGCGTAAGGCATAGCCAGCTTTCTCTAAATAAGATAAATAATTGTGTATTGCCTGAATAGATAATTGCAAAAATTGGGATAACTCATAAACAGTATATTTTTCCTGTTTGAGAATACCCATAAGTTCTTTTACTACTTCCAAATCTATTAAAAAAGTGGTGGAATCTTTGATAGGTAATTTAATTTGTTGTATAATGTCTTTATAAGTTGAGACTACTTTTTTATAATGTGAAACTGAACAGCCAAAATTATTAATAATTTCTTCTTGAGTATGTCCTTGTTTTATTAATGGTAGCCAACGGTCTAAGAATGTTCTTTCGGATACAGGAGGGCGTGAATACATCGTTTTTCCTATAAGTTATTTGATAAACAACCTGCTCGTTTTAACCACCCCTTTATAAATATATAATTTTTAACTGATTGCAGGGGTTGATTTAGATAATGACTACATTGTTTTATTGTCAGAAACTTAATAATTAAATTAGCTCCTCCTTTATCTTCACATAGTTTTAATGCAGAAAATGTTTGACTTCCATAAACACCATCAGCTTCTAATCGAATAGTCAAACCAAGTAAGTATCCCACAATAGGTAAAGTTTCTTGTAAATAAATTATAGTCTTTCCTATATTTATAAACATATCAAATATCTTCTCAGCTAATTCCTGATTTCCTATTTCAGTCAATCGAAGTCTATTCCAATATTCAACAACATAAAATTCAAAAACCAAACGCTGTAATTTGATATTTTCATCCATTAACAAATTTAATTCACCAAAGAAATTATTAGCTTTTCCTTTATCAACTAATAACCAGCCATCCCAATCAGGATGCCATTTTCTACTAATTCCTTTATATGTTTCCCCGCCAGAATCATTTGGATTATTAGCATATCCTCCTTCATTTTGTAGTGTTTTAGCTATTGCACTTTTTGAATCAGCCATCGGATTTCCTATAATTTATTTTATCTTTTCAGCAATTTTATCTAATTTTTTACCAATATCTTTCAATTCCTGATATTGCATATCTTGCATCTTTTCAAATGCTTTCTGTCTTTCTTCAATGGTAGCTATAGATTGCTCTACATTAGAAAGTCGATTTGATGTGGCTACAAGTTCTGTAGCGCTTTTTTCAATCTTTTCTGAGTTAGCTAATGTCGTTTCTCTTAAAGTAATTATAAAAATAATAACAATAGATAACCAAACTACAATTTGCAACCATCCCACTAAAGAATTTGGAAGAGAAGCTTTAATCTTATCTGTCATTTTACTCCTCAAGCGTATATTTATAAATTATTTCTTGATTGTAGCCTATAATTGTTGCAACTGGAATTTGTTTCAATAAAATAATTAAATCGTCTACCTGTTTTTCTATTTGGGGGTAGTTACCTCCAGGCAAACTTCCAATAAATTCTCCATTTCCAATATTATAAGATAAGGGGGGTCTCCAATTTAATTCATCATAAAACTTGGAATACCAGAAAATTTCAGCTATAGAATCAAATTGAGCTTCTTGATATTTAGGGGTTAAAAATCCAGATTGCCCAATATAAACAGTTCCTATAGCTCCCCAGGGCATATAATATATAGTATATGAAACTGTTTTATCTACCCCCCCTTTACGAGCTAAATACCCTCCGATATGTATTTGTCCATTTATCATCGCTGGAATTAATAGTAAAAGAAAAATTAGCTTTTTCATTTGAATTTTTCCTCGTAAAGTTCCTGAAATCTCGTTTTTTGCCTTCTAACTAAATGCCATATTTTAACCTTTTGCCAAACTAAACATCCTTCACAAATCCGTTCCCTTGTTTCGCATCCGCCTCCGCCCCATCGAGGTTCTTGGTTATATACCCAAAAATGTTTGTAATTCCCAAATATAATAACATCACCATATAAAGCTATTGAACAGCCATTATAACGAATGGTATCAGTTTGTATCACCATCAAACTATCATAATGCTGGAAAGAAATCCCTGACTTGCTTGTAAATACCCGCCCATAAGTCATCTCTTGACAAATTCCCATCGCCGGAATGACCGCAAAAAGCAACAGCCAAAATATCCGCTTCATTGTTTCTCCATTTTGCAAATG
>Ga0209518_1004263_pt1 | contig 11590 bp, 22 predicted proteins | sample RifGroB1_FD_183993 | JGI IMG/M metagenome (GOLD analysis project Ga0209518, IMG submission 183993) | Groundwater microbial communities from Rifle, Colorado, USA - Groundwater B1 (SPAdes) (version 2) | ecosystem: Environmental > Aquatic > Deep subsurface > Groundwater | place: Rifle, Colorado... | reverse complement strand
TACGCCTGCGACTGGCGCTGACAAGGGGGGCACGATAACTAACTCTATGGAATCTTGATAAACCACCTGGGGGTTGCTTGTCGGATGCTTTACACTGGGGGGAAATTGACCACGCGTCAAGAATTTCTTGAGGGTGTTGGCCGGTGAAAAATTTCGCGCAAAAACTGTCATGGAAAAAGCCCCTGGTTCGCACCTGGGGCTTTTTCTGTTGTGTACGGACACAGGGCCGCTTTGTGTCCATATTCTTGTTCAGTAGCTGTTCCAAGAAACGATCTCACCGTTCTTTACATATAAGTATGTGTTGGCCCGGTAGTACGTGGAGACGGTGGAACCATTGAGTTTTGTCTCTCCTACAAGCTCAAAATCGGCTACGCATTTCTGAGCTCGGGATAGTTTCATGCCTAGCCTCAATTTTTTGTAATCTGTTCCGCATTCCTTTGTGATGAATGCTTCGCTCTTTTGAAGAGACCCTTCAATGAATCCCGCTAGATATTGGGAGAAAGGGATTTCTTTTGGCAATCTATCATACGCCATTACGACGGAAGCGTAAGCTTTAACGGCCTCGGTGCTTTGCTTTGGGTTATCGACTAACGCCCTAAACTTATATAAAACCGAGAAAAAGTTGATGACCTGGTTCACGTCTGAACGGAGCATCCAGTCGTCGGAAAGAAAATTCGCTTTCACGATTTCTTCTGCCGCTGAAATGTCATTAGCCAGTAGCTTTGTCTCGATCTTCTCCAGGGCCGCTGCCAGATCGGCCATTCTCTGTTCGGATCTCTGCCGGCGAGCTTGTTCACTATATTCTTGGCTCGCTTTTTCTCTCTGGGCAGCGTTGTCAGCAAGAACTTTTTGATAGGCGTCTTCGGCTATGGCCCTTCGGTCTCTGCTCCTTCGGGCGGGTTCTGCACCCTCTGCACACACTGGACCTGGTGCGGTTACGAGTGCGGTTATAACGAGTAACAGCTTCGTCGCCGACATATTCCTCGAACTGTTCATATGTCCCCTCCCCTATTCGTTTTTTTCTGTTTGAGCTCTTTTGGGTTTTTTCCCCGCTCGTAATTCCATCAGTTGCTTTCTTTCTTCGGCATATTTTAGCACTTCTTGACGGCTTGCAAGGTCCAGATCGTCCAGGACCTGGGTGATCTGGGAGATGACCGGGTCTTTCGCTGTCCACCTGGCCGGCTCTTCGGCAACAATTTCGGGGAGTTCGCCTGTTAGCAGCCAATTCAGGTCAGTTTTGGGAAATTCTCGCTTTAACGAGCAAAGAAAGACGGAGCCGGGCATGGTTTTGCCCTTTTCTATCTCGCTGATGTAGCCGGACGCGGTCCCGAGCATAGCCGCAAACGCCTGTTGCGACAGGGCTTTTTCTTTTCTCAGCTGTTTTAGACGCTCGCCTAGCATATTTTCTCGTAATCGCGATAATTTTTATTGACTTCACTCGTGATTACGAGTAAATTTTGACACCGTAGATATTAGTTCTAATACGCAGAAAGTCAAAAAAAAGAGGCGTTCATGGAATCTGAAACATCATCTGCTGAAGACTGGCATCCGGCGGACATCAAGGCGGCGCTTGCGAAAAAAGGTTACTCCTTTGCCAGGATCGCCCGCGAGAAGCGTTACGCCAGCAATGCCCCGAACATGGTGCTGCGCAAGCCATGGCCGATCATGGAGAAGATCGTGGCCAAGATCCTCGGAGTACGGCCTTCTCTCATCTGGCCTACACGTTACGATCGCCGGGGGAGACCTATCAGGAAGCGGACGGCGAAGGGGCAAAGAAAACGGCAGATTAGCAGAGATTAGCAAAGTTAGCAATCACTAAAAACGTCGTCATGTGGGGTGTTTATGGACACTAGCGAGCGGTCGGTGAGGGAAAGAGCGGTCAGGGAGGGGCTTAGTTGCCTCCAGTCCGTGTCGATGGATGAGCAGTTCCCTGCGCTCCTGGCGCTGCGCACTGTGGCCTATCTTCTGGATCTGGAACAGCTCCACGCGGAGATCGATGTGAGGCTCAAGGCTGTTATCCAGGGGGGACTATGAAAAAGACGTACACGCCGGTTCAGAGTAACTACAAGTTCATCGACATCATTGAGTTTTTGCACCAGCAGACAGGGCCGGTGTCGGGCACGGCGATCGGCAAGGCGCTGGATCTGCCGCATGGGACGGTGATGAGCCACCTGCAGACGGCGATCGAACGCAGGTGGGTGCGCCAGGTGGGGGAGCTGTTCGAGGCGGGGCCCAGGATCAGCGGCCTTTACGCGGCCTATCTGCAGGGCTTAAAGGACAGGAAGGTCAGCATAGAGAAGGAAATTTCTTTACTGGAGGTTTGAGATGGCTGGAGGCAATGCAGGTTTCAACGACGAGGATTACAGCTGGCTGGTGGGGGTCCCGGTATCGGACATAGACTTCAAGGATGCTCTGGAGCGTGCCAGCGAGGCGACGCTGCGCGAAGCGCTAAAGCATTTCGGGGAGATTGGCGGGTCACAGTCAAAGGTGCTGGCCTTGCGCCGCAGGCTGCGCCAGATCACCGTGGCGCAGGGGGAAAAAGAGGGGGCGGTGGCATCGGACCAGGAGGTGCTGGCGACCGCCAACCGCCAGGAGCGGACCACGGGGCTGGAGCTCGCCACCCTGCAGCAGGAACGCGAGTTCGAGTCGCTGCAGGTGGAGCTGCAGAACGAGAAGGAGCGTGACATCGCCCAGGCCTACGAAACGGCGGGCATCATCAAGGGGCTCACCTTCGTCTCAAAAGTGGTGACTGTCAGCAAATTGGTGCAGCTTGACCTGGTCAAGAAGTCCAAGGGGTACAAGGGGATCGGTACCTGGGCGGATTACTGCAAGTACGCAGGTTTAGACCGCGCTTCCATCGACGAGCAGCTGAAAAGCCTCCACGTTTTCGGAGAGGAATTTTTGATGACCGTCAGCAATTTTGGAGTCGGCTACCGCGAGATGCGCAGGCTGCGCCAGCTTGCCAACGACGGGGCCATCACCGTTGACGCCGAGTGCATCCAGATCGGCGAGGAGACCATCCCGATCAACGAGGAACACGCGGAGGATCTGCAGGTGGCGATCGAGCGCATCCTCGAGGACCGCACGAAACTGAACGCACGGGTCGAGAGGCTGGAGAAGGACGTCGAGGGGGTGGTCAAGGAGGAGACCAAGGGGCTCAAGGAGGAGGTCAAGGCGCTGATACGCGAGGTCAAACGCCTGAAGCCGTTCGACCCGGGGGAGAAGGATCTTTCCTTCGCCGCGGACCAGCTGGCGGGGATCAAGGATGCGGTGCTGCAGGCGGTGGCGCTGATCTCTTCATTCCTGGTGGACGAGCGGGTGCAGCAGGAACCGGTGATCATGGGACAGGTCGAGGGGCATTTGCAGACGGCGGAGCTGGCCCTGGCCGACTTGAGGAAACGCTGGGAACGGGCGGCCAATCTCTACGAGGCTTAAAACCATGGCTAAATCGATCGATCCGGCCGCGCTGGCCATGATGAAGAGAGACCTGGACGCCTGCCCCAAGGGGGGGCGCGCGGAGGTGGTCAAGGACTGGGCCAAGCGTCTGGGCATGAGCTACCAGACGCTGTACCGCTCGGTCCCGTCCGATTCCAAGCGCAAGGCTAAGAAACGGGAGGGGGGACGCAAGATCGAGGACATCGAGAAGGCGGCGCTCCTGGTCGCCCAGGTCAAGAACCGGCCTCCCGAGCACCGGGGGCAGATCACCACCCGGGACGCGGTGCAGATCGCGGTGGAGAACGGCCTGATTCCCGAGGGCCTGGCCCATGTGGCGACGTTCGACCGGGTGATCCGGGAGATCGGAGCCAACAAGCAGCGCCGCCGGATCGAGCGCTACCAGGCGGACCGCCCCAACGAGATGCATCACGTGGACGCCTCCAGCTCGAACTGCTTCTTCGTGCACCGGGCGCTCCCGGATGGGGACTACGTGCTGAGGATTCACGGCGGCACCAAGGATTACAAGAACAAGCCGGTGCCGATCCGCTTGCGCCCCTGGATCTACGGGGTGTGCGACGACTATTCGGGCTATCACGTGGCGCGCTACGTGGCGGCCCTGGGGGAGAGCGCCGGCGACAACCTGGACTTTCTCTGCTGGGCCTGGTCCCAGTCCCGGGAGAAGGATCTCTTCGGCCTGCCGGAGAAGATCAAGGGGGACCACGGCCCCATGATGTCGAGTGACGGGATCCCCGAGTGGTTCGAGCGGCTGGGTATCGAGATCGCCCCCTCGGAGGTGCTCAACAAGGATGCCCACGGCAAGATCGAGCGCCCCTGGCGCACGATGTGGCAGCGTTTCGAGCTCCCCTTCTTCGCGGAAAGCGAGTGGAAGAAGTTCGAGATCCCGCTGTCCGAGCTCAATCAGCGTTTCCTGCGCTACCAGCGCGACTACAACGAGATGAAGCACCGTTACGAGCGCACCATCAGCCGCAGGCAGGCCTGGCTCAAGATCAGCCAGTCCGGCGGCGCGGTGGCGCTTCCGGAGAACGCGATCAAGACGGTGGTCCGGCGCTGGTCCCGCAAGGTGGGGCAGGACGGCTGCTTCTCGGTCGACAACGTGATCTACGAGGTGAAGGGGCTGCATGACGCCTGGGTCTGGGTCTACCGCGGCATGTTCGATGACCGGATGGTGGCGGTGTCCCAGGCGACCGGCGAGAAGTTCGAGGTGGAGGATTTCGCCCCCAACAAGCTGGGCGAATACTCTGAGGCCCCGGAGACCCCTTACCAGCAGGCCAGAAAGGACGCCGTGAAGCTGGAGGGGCTGCACAACACGCTCTATACGGCGGACAAGGCGGCGCCGGCCAATGTGCGGCAGATGCCGACCCGTATCAGGGAGGTCAAGGCGATCGAGGATCCGCTCAGCCTGGACAGCTACCCGGATGCGGATACGGCGTTGAGGGAGTTCCAGGCGCTTTGCGGCTTCGTCCTGGACCGGGAGATGAGGGCGGAGGTCAGGGCGTTGATCGAGGCAGAGGGGTTGAAGAAGCGGTTCGTGGCGGATCTGGCGCTGGAGATTCAGCTGGTGCAGGCGCAGGCACTTTAATGGACTTGAGTCAGGGGGGCTTATGGACGTGGCGGATGGTGCTGACGGGGCTGACGGGACGGAACAGGGCTTTTTGGACGAGGTGGAAGAGGCGGAGGTTGAGGGCTGTGCGGGCTTTCTGAGTTGGATGTACCTGGTGGGTTTGATGAACGTGGAATGAATTGGATTGGCGGTAAAACTACCGGGGGCGGGTGCTGCCGCCCCCTCACCAAAGGGGGAAACAAGCCATGAGTATGACCAGACTGGAACTTTTTGTCAATCTCGGACTCAAGAAGGACCCGTTTCAGGGGGTGGTGTACGAAACGGGGGACTCGGTCAGGGCGCGCCGCATCCTCTCCATGGCAATCGAGAGCCGCGCAATGGTCTCGATCGTGGGGGAGCGCGGAGCGGGCAAGACCGAGGCGGTGAACGCGGCGCTCTCGGCGGTCAAGGGCGCCAAAATCGTGACGGTGGAGAAGAGCGATAAGGGGCGGGTGACCATCGGGGACATCGAGATGGCCATGGTGCTCGACCTCTCCAACGAGCAGCCCAAGGGGGGGGAGAAGCTGTCCCGCCAGCTGCGCCCGCTCCTTGGCGCCGCTGCCACCGGCAGGGGGAAGGTGATCCTGGTGCTGGAGGAGGCGCAGCGCCTCCATGTGGCGACGCTGAAGAGCCTGAAGACCTTGCGGGAAAAGAGCTGGATGGGGGAGAAGGAGCTGTTCACGGTGGTGCTGGTCGGGCAGTCGGACCCCATGGCGCGGGCGGGGCTCTCGGAGGTGAGGCTGCGCACGGACTGCGTCAACATGCAGGGGCTCTCCGCTTCCGAGGCCGCGGGGTACGTGAAGGCTACCCTGGGGCGCTTCTTCGACGAGGCGGCGATCGACGCGATGAGCGAGCTCCCCGGGGCGCACAATTACCTGGAGCTGCAGGCGCTCTGCATCAAGGTGCTGTCCCATGCACTCCTGGAGGGGCGCGAGACGGCGACCATCGAGGACGTCAGGGTGATCGCGGCGGACAAGCCGGCGCCGCTCCCCAGGACGGCCGGGAGGCCCAAGGGCAGTGGCCAGGCGCTGAGCGGCAAGGATGCGCTAAAATCGGTGCTGGGCAACCGCGGCGCGGGGCAGGCAGTCGAGACGGAGGCCCAGGCATGCTGAGACTGAAACTTGCTTTTGAGGAATGCGATGTGGCGCAGGCCCAGCTGGCGCGCGAGGCGGGATACAGCAAGGCGCTCGTGTCGCGCGCCCTTTCCAACGGCGAGATGCCGGTGGATCTGGACAGGTTCATCGGGGCGGTGGCGCTTTTCGTCCGGCGTCACGAGGGGCTCTGCAACTGGCTGGAGAAGAAGGGGCTGGAGCTGGACGCGCTCTTTGAGCGGGTGGATGCCAAGGGGCGCACCATCGCCACGCTGACGCGGCGGCCGGTGGAGCTGGACGGCGCGATACTCGCGGTGGCGGGGCGGGCTCTGCTGCAGGGGCCCAAGAGGGAGGAGGCTGTGGGGCTATCCAGTGTGGCGCTCTACCTGCTGGAAAAGCTGAGGGAACAGCCGATCGGGATGGACGAGCTGGGGGAGATCGAGATGACTGCAGGGCGTTTACTGGCCGGGGGTGCCTCATGAGGCTGTTTTGGAACAAGGCTCATGAGGATGACAAGGGACCGTCTAAGGGAGGGTTTGCCATGTTGATCGGGGGGCGCGAGAGGTTGAAGATCTGGTTTCGCAAGCACGTGAATTACCGTGAGCCGAGGAAGCAGTCGGATTACCGGGCGGTCAGGAAGGCAGAGCGGCTCATCTATTTCGGGCTGATGGACAGCAGGATGACCGGCGCTCCCAAGGCCCAGGGGGGTGACCATTGAGCAGGCGGTTTGTGCTGGCCATGGCGGTGGCCACGGCGGAGAAGATCACGGTGCAGGCTGTGGACTCCGACGGGGGGAAGGTCGCCGAGGAGTGGAGTTTCGCCGCGGGCGAGGCGGGGTGCGTAGGCAGCATCTCGGGAAACTTCGAGGACGAACCGGAGATCCCGGACCCGCTGTTCCTGGCGCTCCTTGAGCTCAGGGCCGCGGCGGAGGAGGTGCTGCAGGCGCTTGCCGGCATCGGGGCGGACAGACAGCCGGAACAGGAAACAGTGGAAGCAGGGGAAATAAACCAAAGGAGAAGCGCATGAATTTTTACAGTTTTGCGGAAAACACGGGGATGCAGTACTGGCAGACGGGGAAGGAGGCCAAGGAGGCGGCGGATCATGCGCTGAGGGTCTTTCTCCACAACGGGATCACCAACACCGAGATCCTGGAGCGCATCACCTGGGGCGAGGTGACCGAGCGGGCCACGGCTACCGAGGCGGGGGCGCAGGGGCTCTGGGTGCTGAAAAACCAGCTGCGCATGGCTTACGAGTCGCTGGTGCCCCAGGTGGTGAACGGCAGGATGGAAAACGAGAACGGCGACCTGGTGCTGGTGTCCAGGATTCACGAGGCGGACCTGCTCTATCACGACCTGGTGCTTTCGATCGCGGCGATCTGGAAGAGCCTGGCCGGGAAGATCGAGCGCTTCAAGGGGTACAACTTCCGCGACGTGCAGACGGTGCTGGCGCTCTTGAACGAGAAGCACGGCGTGAAGCGCGGAGGCAAGGAAGGGAACATGTCCTTCTTCACCTTCGACCGGCGCTTCAAACTTCAGATCGCCATACAGAAGAAGCTCGACTTCGGGCCGGAGCTGCAGATGGCCGAGAAGAAGCTCCTCGAGGCGCTCGATGACATGGCGGCATCAAACGGCGACGAGACGCTGGACAGCAACGCGGCGGACCTGCGCACCCTGCTTTCCGCGGCCTTCAAGCTGGTGGACGGCAAGATCAGGGTTAGCGAGGTGCTGAGGCTCAGGGGCTTCAAAATCGCTAATCCCCTCTGGAACGAGGGGATGGACATCGTCGACGCGGCGCTGATAGTGACCAGCAAGAAGCGGCAGATCCGGCTCTACGAGAGAAACGATCTGGGGGTATACGTGGCGATCCCGCTGGACATCGCGGCGCTGTAGCAGAGGGCTTGACCAGTGAAGCATAGGGCGGAGCCTGGCTCCGCCCCTTATTTCAATCGTCAAACCATGGGTGGCGGCGATTTCAATGAAAACTGACAGGGGGGTGCAGCGTGGGGAGAAAGGCGTCTGAAAAACCGATGTGCAATGTGTTCACGTTCCGCACGGATGACGAGGGAGCTGAGGAGATCCGTGAGGCGGCCAGGGGGATGAGCGTGCGCGACTTCCTTCGCGAGGCGGTGTCCTGGTGGGCTGCGCGCCTGAAGGAGGAGAAGAAATGACGACTGCGACATCGTGTTACGAGGGTGTGCTGAAGAGGCAGGTCGAGGAGCTGAAGGACGAGGTCCTGGAGCTGAAGATAAAGAACCTCGGCCAGCTGGGGGAGATCAACAGGCTCAAGGCGGAGCTGGCGCAGCAGACGGGACAGAGCCGGGCGGCGGCGTAGGCTGCGGGGAGGATGGTCATGACGGTGCGGAACTACCGCAAATTCGCCGATCTGCCGATCAACGGCAAGCAGATCACCGTGATTAAGCTGGCGGTCAAGGCTTTGGGGATCTGCGACGAGGATTACCGGGACGGGCTCAAGGAGCGCTTCGGGGTGACGAGCTGCACCAAGCTCAGCTTCAACCAGGCCACGGTCTACATCAAGGAGCTGGAGGACAAGGGGTTCAGCATCATCCCGGGCAAGGGTAAGGTCAAGCCGGAGAAGGCGGCGAAGCCGGCGCGTCAGCCGATAAGCCGCAGCGGCGGCACGGTGGTGGGGCTCGCCACGCGCGGCGAGCTGGAGAAGCTGGACCAGGTGGCGCAGCTTATCGAGTGGCGCGAGGCGAACGGGCTGGAGCTCTTCCTGGAGAAGCGGATGAAGATCAAGGGGGGGAAGATCCGGACCTCCAAGGAGGCGTATCTCGCCATCGAGGGGCTGAAGAAGATGTTCGAGAACGGCATGAAGAAGAAGCACGGGGAGGCGTGGTGGGCGGGGTCGTACTCGGAGCGGGTCAACGAGTACATCCGGCTGCACAAGCCGGCCGAGTGGAGGTGAGGTTGAGCGACGCGGAGCAGAAGCTGAAGGGGATGATCGAGGCGGCGGGGGTGCCCGTGAAGGGGTCGTACAGAAGCGGCGAGGTCTGCGCCATCCTGGGGATCGGCACCAGCACCTTCTGGCGGCTGATCAACCGGTGCGAGCGCGATGCCGGCGGGGAGCTGGTGCATCCGGACTGTCTGGACTCCTACGAGCTGCGCAGCCACAAGCGGGTCACCTACTCGGAGCTCGTCTCATTTCTCACGCGCAATAACAGCTATACGCGGCAACATGCCGCGGATCCGAGCCAGATGGTATTTTGGGAGGGGGCATGACGAGGGTGCGGATGAAGAAAGAGGAAGTTCTGGAGAAGGTGGGGCTGAAGCATAACCCCTGTCAGGGGTGCGAAGCCTATTATACCCGCGACGGCCTGCTGACTGGCTGCGCCGTTGAAGCGGACGGCGGGTGTCAATGGGTCGTGGCGCACGATCGCGCGCTTGCCGCGATGCCGCCGATGGACGAACTGAGGCGGTTGGAGCGGGAAATTGCCTATCACGCCGCACGCTCCGATATCGAGTGCATGTGCCAGGGGGAGATGGTGGGCCAGCAGTCCCGTCTCTGGTTGTATGACATCACCAGTGCCGAGAGCGAAGAGGAGACGGAATGGGTGGCCATGGCGGTGCGCTACCTTGAGCTGCGGGGGTTGCTGCTGCGCGACCCGGAGAACCCCGTTAAGGTCCGGCCGCTGGATGATGAACGCAATGACCAGAGCGATGTTCATCTTATTAAAGGGAGGGATTGAGATGGGGGCAATGAAGAAGCTTTGCGTGCGGTTTGATGAGGCAACGGCGAGGATTGACCGAATCATCCTGCTAGCGGGGGCTATTGGCGATGATGCCTTGTCTAAGGACGCCGAGGAGTTCTTCACCGACGAGGATTTCGAGACGATAGAGGGTGCCTTCGGTCCTCTGCCGGCCTGGGTGAAGGAGGAGATGGAGGCCGGTGATGCTGGGGCGGTTACGGAGTGGCTTTTCAGAGAGGAGAAGCTGGGCTTCCTGATCCAGGTCGCGACGCCGATCATGGAGATGCCGGGGAAAAACTCCTTCCGGTATTCGTGGGGGTATTACACCTTCAAGTGGGTCTATGGGGACACGCTGAACCAGGCGCTGAGGGCGGGGTTCCTCTGGATCAGAGAGCAGAGGAAAAAAGAAAAGGCAAAGGCGAAGGCGGTGCGGCCATGAGCAGATCAGAGTGGCTTGATAAGCAACTTCAAGGCGTGAGTACTGCGGACTTTCTTGGCAGGCTTGACTACGACCAACTTCTTTCCGCTCGCAACATGGCCGAAGGGCTTTTGAAAAAGAAGGATGAAGAGACGAGAGTTCGGGTCTGGATCGTGAGCGGTGACGTGCGCAACGTCGGCGGCTTTTTGGAGCCGAACTATGCTGAGGCAGTCGAAAGGGCTCACCAGGCGCTGGATGAGGAAGCAAAGACGGGCAGAGGGTTTACTATCATGGTTGAACTTGAGTCGAGGAGAGAGAGTGAAGTGCCAGAACTGCTGGCATTGAAGATTTAACGGTATAACGGGCCGCGCGGTTCAACCGCCGCTGACTGATGTTCCCGAAATAAACTTCGGGAACATGGCTTAACACCTCGGAACTATTACAAACTCAGGGGGTGCAACCGCTTGTTAAACCCTGGGAGGGGAAGATGCTTTGCGATTCTTGCCAGAACAGAACAAACGGGCAGTGTACGTGCCATAAATGCGTTGCAGCAGGCAAAGCGCTACATAAGGCGTCCTTTGACCTTAGAACCGATTGTGTGAAATGCGGCCTCGACTACTCGGTAAATAAGATCAAGGCTGTCAGAGATAACTGCAAACATTACGCGGCAGAGGCGGTGCGGCCATGAGTGGAAAGGTGTTCACCCGTGGCAGGACGTGTGAGGTGTGCCTCTGCAAATACTGCAAGAACGCTAAATGTCTCGGCAGACTATCTTGTTTGGCTGAGACGTGCACCGGTGCGACGGTAGGCTGTCGAGACGCGGTTTAACGTCACAAGGCTGTGCTTTTGAGCGCAGCGAAATAAGCACCTGCCGCTGGTTATCCCGTTCGGGTGCCAGCGGTCAAAGGAGAAAAAATCAATGGTAACTCGTAAAACGTGGAAAGAATTTCAAGAAAGCAAACTCCTCTGGTGGGTGAATCGTCTGCTACACACCTTTGGCTGGGCTATCGTTTTCCAAGTCGAAACAGACGGCGAAATCTCCGACGTGTATCCAGCAAGGGTGAAATTCAGGAGCTTCGACGAAAAGAGCGAAAAAGAGGGATTCATCGGCCTGACTCAGTATCTGAAGGACACTGTTGATGAACTGGCAGAAGAGGCTAAGGAGTAGTTTGGGATAACGGGTTTTGCGGCTGAACCGCCGCCAACTCTCACACACTGGCAGGAACTTTTACCGGCTCGGCGGGTCGAGCCGCTTGGTTGGGCGATTAAGCCCCAGAAAGGAAGGAACGATGAAAGCAGCGATTGCAATAGATGACTGG
>Ga0209518_1004261_pt1 | contig 11591 bp, 24 predicted proteins | sample RifGroB1_FD_183993 | JGI IMG/M metagenome (GOLD analysis project Ga0209518, IMG submission 183993) | Groundwater microbial communities from Rifle, Colorado, USA - Groundwater B1 (SPAdes) (version 2) | ecosystem: Environmental > Aquatic > Deep subsurface > Groundwater | place: Rifle, Colorado... | reverse complement strand
GTCCGGAGCATTATACAATGAAAAAACTTCGGAATTTCTTATACCATATGTTAATATTTTATCACAAAGCAAAGGAAATTTTACCTATGATAAAATAAAAAAGATCGGCGACATATCTGGGTATAAAGTACCAAAATCATATTATCCACACCCTTCGATTGATGATTACACCAATGGATATATTTTACGATACTTAATTAAAAAACGCAATGAAGTAAATGGTCGTATTATTGAAGTGACCAAAAAACAATATGAAACACTTGGTACATCAGGAGAGGGTATCAATGGAAATCTATATCACGGTCTTATTTTAAAATGGAAAATCAACGGAAATAAAGATGATGTGATTAAGAATAGTGTTACATTACCAGGCATTGCCAATGCAAATAAAAAAACATTATTTTTAAAAAAGAGCATCTTTCCTGGTATAGTAGAATTTTTAGGTGACACCGAGGAGTTTAGCATATACCGTGCTCCAATAACCAATCGTTGATAATGGTTTGACAATGTAATTTAATTTCACTATATTCATTATGAATAGAACTCAATTCGAACATAAATTAATGATGGAAGTTTTTAACTTTTTAACAAAAAAGAAAACGAAATTTCCAAAATATATTGACGTAAATCGAATGTATTTAAAGGCACTTGAATACTTTAAATCGCGCGAACATTTCGAACAATGTGATATTCTTAATCAAATATACCAAGTGAAATGAAAGTAAATTATCAACTATTATTATTCAACGACAATAAAAATTCATTTGAAGATGTTATTATTGGACTGACTCAAATTGCTCAACACAATACATTTCAAGCCGAGAATTGTGCATACATTGTACATTACAAGGGTCAGTGTGTAATTAAAAATGGACCAAAACAAAATATTTTAAAATTATGTAATGAATTATCAAGCTTTGGATTGAAAGTAAAAATACAAAAAGCCGCGGAATGATGAAATTATTAGTGGCAATACTTTTGGTATTTTTCGCACAATCAATCGTGTGGTTTCAATTTTGGGCACCGTCGACAATACAATGGTTTAAAGATAATACATGGTTCACATACGCAGCGGCATTGCCCGTGACATATTTATTTTTCAAATCGTCTCAATTATCGATTGAATATTTTGGAGAATATTGGCCAAGTAGGCTACTTGGGTTTGGAGTTGGAATTATATCTTTTACCATGCTTACCATGTATTTTACCGGAGAGGGAATAAATTTTAAGACGCTCATCACTTTGATTCTAGCAATCGCAATAGTGCTATTGCAAACATTATAGGAGGATTCATGAAATGGTTAAGACAATATGTATTGCTATTATTTTTATTATTTTCGTTTAGGTGCTATTCACAAATACGCCCCCAAATAAACGACATTAAAGTCGGTCCGATAATCATGTCGGCTGGAGTTGGGTTTTTGGTTGTTGGATATACTACACCAAAATCATATTCTTTAAATTCTTCTGGACAATATTACTATACTCCATATGCATTTGGTTCACGTTCATTGGGAATTGCAACAGGATTTACATTGTGTTTTGTCGGCGTTTTTCAAACAATTCGTGAACGAAAAACTATTCGAAACTGATACTTATATGTATGAGACCTCAAGACATTAAAAAGTTTATTACTGAAGAAATCAAACGAGTGCTAATGGAAGATATGGTTTCTAGGGGCATTGGTGACAATACATCTGTTAATTCAATTGACCCTAAACAACTTGACATTGGAATTGCTGTTGAAATGGAGCACACCTCAAAAGAAAAATTGGCACAGGAAATTGCAATTGATCATTTAACCGAATCACCGACATATTATTCTGATTTAGTGAAGGCTGGAATGGTTGACGAGCCCAAGGCCCTTGCAATATATGAAAAATATTTTGAAACCCTTGAGCAATGAGAATTGGTACACTATTGATAGTAACTATTGGTATAATAATGGCGTGTTCTCCAAGTAAAAAAGAGTTAGAAATACATCATCAAAAGCACGCCGCCGATTCGTTAAGAAAGGTAAAAATAGAAATAGAATATCAAATACAAATAAGGAATGCGGACTCGGTTTATGACGCTGCACTTAAAAATAAAGGACTGAGATGAACGAAATCATGGACTACTCAAAATTATCAGGAAAATTACCAAATACAATCTTAGAAATGTTGCCAGAAATAGTGACGCGATTCGATCTTACAACACCATTACGACTTTGTCACTTTTTAGGACAAACGGCGCATGAAAGTGGTGGCTTTAAAGTTCTAACAGAAAATCTAAATTATTCTGCAGAAGGATTATTAAAAACATTTCCAAAATATTTTACTTCAGAAACAGCGCTGCTATACGCACGTAAGCCAGAAAAAATTGCAAATAAAGTATATGCTAATAGAATGGGTAACGGAACCGAATCCTCGGGCGAAGGTTATAAATTTAGAGGGCGTGGATATATCCAATTAACAGGAAAAACCAACTATACAAAATTTGGTACTACCATCAACGAAAATCTTAACAACACTCCTGATTTAGTTGCCACACCAAAATACGCACTCATGAGTGCAGCATGGTTTTTTTATATTAATAATATTAGTAAAAGTTCGGATAAAGGGGCAACTATTGATGTAATAAAAGAAGTTACCAAAAAAGTGAATGGCGGGCTTACTGGTTTAGACGATAGAGTTGTTCAATTCAATAAAATGTACGGATGTTATTTATGAAATTAAAACAAATATTAAATGAGTTTAAGACAATTTCTATTTTTGATGCGGACGATACACTTTTTCGTACCGACTCATGGGTGTATGTTACTCACGCAGACGGTCACCGTATAAAAATGAACCCGGGGCAATATGCAGTATATCCGCCCCGGCCCGATGACAAATTCGATTTTTCTGAGTTTGATAAGATGTTAAGAAATCCACAAATTATCAAAAAAAATGCAACTTTACTTAAATCACAATTACTAGACGCTTCAAAAAAAACAAATAAAAAAGTAACCATCCTCACTGCACGGAAGCTTGGGTTTCCGATTAAACATTTTTTCAAATCAATTGGCCTTGAGGTATATGTTATAGCCCTAGGAACGGGTGACCCACAGGCAAAAGCAGATTGGATTGAGAAAAAAATTAAAGATGGCTATACCACTATTTACTTTACCGACGATTCACAAAAGAATTTAGCCGCAGTTCAGTCATTACAAAAGAAGTATCCAGATGTAACAATTAAAACGAAATTAGCATGATAAAAAAACTCGGAACAATGTCTATTTTTTTATGGGCTGGTATATTATTAGTTGGAAACGTAATCCTTTCCACATCAGCTCCCATGTGGACAATTATTGGATTTAATTTGTTGATGGCATTTATATTTTTTTATTCTTCAAAAATATTTAAACCGCGGGAATGATGTGAAAATTTATAAAATTCAAAAAGGTAATCATTATAGTGGGTTACATTTCAAACCACATATAGGGGAAACTCAATTATCTCATACCATTGAATTTAATAAATCGGCACATTACTATTTCGGCGACGATGATCAACTTGACATCAATAAATTATTCGGACTTTCATTTGGTTTCCACCATAACAATTCAGTAAGGTTTGGTTGGCGTTCAATGAAACCATATACAAATCAAATTGAAATACTCGCATATATTTATTTAGATGGTAAACGCCTTTCTGAAATTAATAAAAATTTAACCGTTGGATATGTCGATATTAACAAGCCATATGAATATAAATTTATGGTTTCGAATAATACCATTTCAATGTATATTATTGACACAGAACAAGGAATACAAGATGTAAAAACTTTTGTGTATTCAAATAAACTTCCAAAAATTGGTTACTATTTATACCCCTATTTTGGTGGGCAAAAACCCGCAATACAAGATATTTCCATTAAATTCTTACACTAAGATTTGGTAAATTCATTATTTTTCACTACATTTAGTTAAGAAATAATGCGATGAAATCGCCAAATTAGTTTGATTACTAACCCATTGATTATCAGTTACAATCATTTAGATTTTGAGTTGGTTTTCACCTAAATATTCACTACATTTACTTATGAATGATACAAAACCCATATGTAATATTTTAAAACATATTAAGCCGTATAGTTCATTTGATAATATGGCACTTTACATTTTAGCTGACCAACACATGAAATCCCTTAAGGGGTTGTCCGAATATATGAGTAATAGGACAAGTGAATTGCAAGTACAATTATTAATTAACATAGACAAAATAATGTTTGAATTAGCCTCAAGAAATTAATTATGAAACAAGACTTTAAAACCCTTTCAAAATTTATTACCGAAATGAAAAACACTTCGAGTGGTAATGACAAAAAAGAAATTATTAAAAAATACAAGGACAATGAATTCATTGTAAAAGTTATTTCATATACTTGTACGCCATTTAAAAAATACCACGTATCCTCGGCAAATCTTATTAAAAATAAAAATCTTACTCAAAAATATACCGGAAATTTATTTAATTTACTCGATGATTTGAGTTCCTTAAAATACACTGGCCACGAGGCAATTAGTTATGCTAACGGTTTCATAGAACAAAATAAAGAATATGAGGAAATTATACATACTATATTTGACCGAAACTTGCAAATCCGGGCCGATGAAAAAATAATCAATAAAATTATTCCCGGAACGATACCTACTTTTGATGTTGCACTTGCCACTAAATATGAACCAGGAATGTGTCATTTTAAAAATGAAACTTTTTATGCTTCAAGAAAATTAGACGGAGTTCGCTGTGTTGTTATTGTTGACGGCAAAGGAGATGTCACTGCATGGTCACGGGTAGGCAATCAATTCGAAACTACCGGTAAAATTGAGGAAGAAGTCAAACAACTAAATTTAAAAAATACTGTTCTTGATGGTGAATTGTGTTTAATTAATCCTAACGGAACCGATAATTTTTCAGGGGTGATGTCAGAGGTACGCCGTAAAACCCACACCATCCAAAATCCAAGATATAAAATTTTCGATTGCCTACAATACTCAGACTTTTTAGCAGGAACATCAAAAAGTATTTTATCGGAACGACTTAATGTATTATCTTTGATACTTAAAGGAACGGAATGTAAATACCTTGAAATGCTTCAACAAGAAATTGTAAAAAATAATGAAGACTTTTTACGTTGGTCTTCAATGGTTTCTAAAAACAAATGGGAAGGATTTATGCTTCGTAAAGATACTATTTACGAAGGCAAACGATCTAAAAACTTACTTAAAGTAAAAACATTTATGGATGCAGAATTTGTGGTTAGATCAGTTGAGTTTGATGAACATAGAATTATAAAGGATGGAAAAGAAGTTACCGAAAAAATGTTGGCTAATGTTATTATTCGACATAAAGGAAATGATGTATCTGTTGGTTCGGGATTTTCACAAGAGCAGAGAAGGTATTACTATAAAAATCCAGGAGAAATTATTGGTAAATTAATTCAGGTAAAATACTTTGAGGAAACGGTTGATAAGACAGGAAAGATTTCACTTCGTTTTCCGACATTAAATTATATTTATGAAAACGGAAGAACCGTTTAATGTGATGGCTTTTTTATTGTTTTGAACTATTTATTAAACTAAAATTATGGAAAACTTAAATGAATTAAGAGAAAAGATTTACAACCATATGAAAACAATAAAAGACATTACAAAAGAACAAGCGATTGAAATTGCTAAGATGATTTGGAATTTTGATGATGCTGTTAAATCAGATTATGAGTTCAATTATTTTGATGGAAACTATGGAACATTCACAAAAGCGGATGATGCGGATATAACCGTAAAGTTTGATTTTGAAACGGAATTTGATAAAAAAACAAATTCAATGAAGGATAAAAGGATTGGTAAAATGTTCGTTCATATTCATCCAAACCTTGATTGTAGCATAGGTGAATTTGTTTTTATAGAATACGGAAAGCATCAACAAAATGAAACGAACAATGGATATTGGAAACACGACCATAGTTATCCTGTTAGAAATCAAAATGCCGTTCAAAAGAAATTTATAGAATGGGGAATTGAACCCGAATATTTTGGTGGTATAGGACAAACACGAATTAAAAACTAAAAATTAACAAAATGAAAAACGACAAACACAAATTATTAGCAGCCGCAAAAGAATTGCGAGGAACATTAAAAACTATTGAGAACCTGCTTGAAGGATATATAGGTATTGAAGGCAATGAAAACTATGTAAAATACTGCTTACAAAAAGCAAAACAAGCCAATGAGGATGATGCTACATTGAAGCAACTTTATGATGATACCTACAATGTAGATATGGAAAAGCGAAAGGGAATAAATGTTGCACCACTTTACAAAATTGTAGAAAAACATTTTAAACTATTAGATGATATGGATAGTGCAGGAGATATGTTTAAGCCGAAATGGTGCAAATTTACAAGTGCTATTGAGCAAATGCACAGATTAAGATGGCTCGTTGCTTTTGTTGAAGGTGATAATAAAAATGAAGAAGGATTGATGAATGTGAATGGCAACTGCTTTAGAAAAGAAGAACGAACTGTTTTAACCTTTTAACAAATTTGAAAAATTTGCGGTGCGATGGCTTTTATTTATTTAAAATATTTAATTGAACATAACGGTTGCAAATATAAAACGTTTTAACACTGAACTTAAATTGAAAAAATAAATTAACAATTAGTGTAAACTTTATTTGGAAAACTGAATAAAATGTTTTATATTTGTTGTTATAAACAGGTTTTATGAATATTAACTAAAAAAATAAATAAAATGGAAACAAAAATGATTACAGTAGGAACTCTATTACAAGCGTATAGTAATGTTGAAAAAACTATACCACAAGAGATTTTAGATTTACAATGTGGAACTAAACTCTATGATAAAAAATATCTCAAAATTAAAGAGTTTTTTAAACATTGCGTTGCGAATAAAACTTGTTTATAACGCAAAAGTGCTTAATGCAGTTGTGGGTCAGCCGTCAGCGAAGGAGAAATTGCATTTAAGCAACCTGTTATGTGGTGGGATGATTTGAGGGAAGCCAGTTTTATTTTATTAATTTTTAAAAATAGGAGGGATTTTTTATGAGAGTTTTAATAGCTTGCGAATATTCTGGAATAGTCAGAGATGCTTTTACTGCACTCGGACACGAGACAATGAGTTGTGATTTATTGCCTACTGAAACACCCGGCAAACACTATCAAGGCGATATAATGGACATTCTTTTGTGTGCAGGGAATTACGGATTTGATTTAATGATAGCGTTTCCGCCATGCACCCATTTATCCGGTGCTGGTGCGCCAAGTTGGAAGAAAAAACAATCTGACGGAAGGCAGCAAAAGGCAATTAACTTTGTAAAATATTTATATGGGTGTCCTATTGACAAAATTGCCATTGAAAATCCTACTGGAATTTTAAATAGTGTCTGGAAAAAGCCCGACCAAATAATCAATCCTTTTCAATTTGGAGACCCATTTAAAAAGAGGACATGCCTTTGGTTAAAAGGATTACCAAAACTAACCCCGACAAATATTGTTGAACCAAAATATCACTATACAAGCAATAGCACAAGAGGTGGCTTATTGAAAGATGGAACACGAAAAAAATCAGAATTGCCAATTAGAAAAGCATGGGATAATAGTTATGAAAGGTCAAAAAGTTTTGTCGGGATTGCAAAAGCGATGGCAGCGCAATGGGGTTAATCTTTTACAAAATTGAAAAACAGAATTTAATATTAACCGCAGACCGCCACTTGCCTACAAGCATTTGCTAGTAGTCTGTTTAAAAACAAAAATTATGCAGAAATACATTATGACATTTGAAGATGGACAACATTATTTCGCAGACAAAATAACTGTCGAAGATGAAAATGCTGTGTGCGAGGGAATACTAAGCGTAATTAGATGTAGCGACCAAAAAGAGTTGTTACCAACAGGAGAATGGCAAGAATTACCAAGATGGGGTAATGACCGCTAACGGTTGAGGCTAAACAATCGTTGCTTTTCGCAATGTTGTTTTAGCCTGTGTTAGTGGGGCTTTAGCCTTTACAGTTAAATTATTTTTTACCTTTTTAAGGTGGGATGCGGTGGGTGTTAATAACTTTATTTGTGTATATCAGGTATATGATGTATATTTGTATCGTAATCAATAAATATAAATACATTATGGAAGAAAATTCAAATTTAAAAATAGTTCAACGATTGTTAGAACTATCTAAAAATACGTTAGATTATAGCGTTCATCCACAAGAATTTAAGAAAGAATATATATTTCTTACGAATGTTTTAAATGACTCTTTAGACAGGTTGAGGCATGAGTTTGCAGATGCTTTCAAACAAATTGTTGGGCAGTACAAAAATTCTTTAAAAGAAGGGAAAGGTTATGGTTGGTTTCATAGTCCAGAAAAATTAGAGTGGATTCAAACTTATATTAATCAATTAGATTATGCGGTATATGGTGAAAAATTCACTCGCCAATTGAAATTCAAATCAGAGTTAAAAAACAAAGCATATAAAAACTTCATTGAACAGATTGACCGTACTGTTTTAATGACTCCTACTCAATTAAAAAAACATAATGCTCAATGTAACAAAATTGCTAAAGAAATTATGGATGAAATATTGGCAGAAGAAAAAAAACAAAAAGCAAATTATGAGAAAAAACATTGATATATCGGAAGATGCAGTAAAAGCAATCACGATACAGGCTGTAACCGAAGGAACAGTTTTTAAATTAAAGGCAGAACAAATTTTAGAGGACTACGCAAAACCTTTTATTGTTTTGAAAAAACAAAAGAGTGCGAGGGCAAAAAGTAAACAATAATTTAATTGCCACTAACGAATTGGGGCTTTCTGTCAGCCCGTATAAATGACTAAAAATATTAACCAAAAACAAAACACAATGGACACCACAAAACTACCAATACAGAACGAAGAAGAGTTGCAGAAAGCCCTTATTATAAAATCGGTTTTGCCTACGGTGAAAGAAGTAAGAGAACAGGCATACCGATACGCAGATGAACAATGTAAAAATATTGATGAGCAAAGTTGGAAATACGCAAAAAGAGATTTCATAGAAGGAGCAGAATGGATGAGAACTCAATTAGTAGGCAAAACTGTTTTATAACGCAAAAGTGCTTAATGCAGTTTGTGTTAAGCATTTAGCGGGGGTAAAATTGCATTTAAGCATCATGTTAGCGGTGTGGGATGGAAGTGTGTGAGCCAGTTGTAATTTTTTAAAAATATTTTTGAATGGCGATTTTTGTTTTACTAATCAATATAAAAACTAAAAACAATGGGACATTATGCAGCAGAAATGGGATATGGCGATGACGATACCCCATCGAAAATAGAAATACCGAAACCTATACAGATAAAAAAGAAATCGAAAAAGCAAGAGGCGGCAGAAAAAAAGGCAAGGAGAATTAAAGTTAAAAAAATTTGTCATGCCTTAAAGATAAAAGAACGAGAATTTTGTAATGTGATATTGGATATTTGTATAAATGGATATTAATAATGAATTTGAAAAATTCAAAAAGAGCGTTGAAAAATGGTTTTTAAAAATTACAATTACCGCTAACGAAAAAGTATTGTTGCCGTTGCTTTTCGCAATGGCATACAATACGGTGTTACCCGAAGTAAATTTAACCTGAGCGTTGGCTCTTAAAATGATAAATATGAAAACAGCATTTGAAATGATTGCCGAAGAAAGACAAAGGCAAATTGAGAAAGAAGGTTGGACAAAGGAACACGACCTGAAAGAACACGATGGTGGAACGTTGGCATTGGCAGCCGCTTGCTATGCAGCACATCCATTGAAAATATACCGATATGCTGAATATGCAAAGAGTTATCAATTTGAACAAATAATTCCATTTGACGAATACCAAATTGATAACAAGCACGATGAACTTAGGCGGCTGACAATAGCAGGGGCATTGATAGTAGCAGAGATTGAACGATTACAGGCGGGTGGCGGTTAAATTTATTTTGGGTAACGGACGAGCATAAATGAAGTTGCCTCTCAATACGAAGCACAAAACTATGATAACAGACAAAAGTAAATACGAAGCGATGAACTCCAAACTACCACAGGCAATTTCATTTTATGCCTTGTTATGTTGGTGCGTTGGCTTTTTGAGTGTGAGGCAGTTAAATTATTAAAAAAGAAAAAGGGAAGGCGGTTTTTGACTTTTAAAAAATATTGATATGGAAATACGAGAAATGCAAAAAACAGACATTGATTATGTGAAATCAATTATCCTTGATAGATGGGGAGTTGATAATGATTATGCAATGACAGAAATTAATAGGTGGTTAAATAATGAAGACAAATCAATTTGCTATGTTGGGATTATTGATAACAAACCAATGGCAACAGGTGTTTTTGATACAATGAATGATGTTGATGAAACGAGAAGTGCTTGGAATACCCTTTTATGGGTAGAACCTCAATATAGAGGAAACGGTTACGGAAAAATTATGACTGATAAAAGATTTGAATATGCAAAGAACAAAGGATTTACAAAGGTTTATTTGGATACTGAAAAAGCAGAAGAATATCATTTAGAATTTGGTTGGAAAAAAGTAGGCGATGATGTTAGTTGGAGAGGAGTAAAACTTAGTATTATGGAATTTAACTTTTAAAAAATTTGAAAAATTTTAGGAGAGCGTGGGCTTTTCTTTTTTAATAATTTAATTGAACATAACTATATTATATAATAACCTTTATAAACTCACAATATAAATGAATCAAAAAGGACTTTCAACTTTGAAGATTTGCGAACAAAAACTAAAAGTTCAAAATTACTCACCAAGAACTATTGGAATGTATCTGCAGTATCTAAATAAATTTTTGAATTTACAATCAAAATCATGTTCACAATTAAATTCGAACGACTTTCAGAATTACATTGATTTGTATAAGTTCACCTCAATTAGTCAACAAAATCAAATCATAAACGCAATACGATTTCTGTACAAAAATGTACTTGACAAGAAATATAGCAAAGTGTCATTTACTCGGCCACGCACCGAAAAGAAATTACCACAAGTAATAGACGGTGAATACTTGAAATCTAAATTAAATTCAATTACAAATATTAAACACAAAGCAATATTGAGTCTTACATATTCAACAGGAATGCGTGTATCTGAAATATTAAATTTAAAAATACGTGATATTGATTCGAAACGAATGATTATTTTCATTAAAAATGCAAAAGGTAGAAAAGACCGAATCGTACCATTATCATCTAAAATTTTAGAATTATTGCGGGATTATTTCATTAAGTGTAGACCAAAAGAATATTTGTTTAACGGTCAATTCTTACCACAATATACAGCCGCTTCATGTAATAAATTGGTAAAGAATTATCTAGGAAAAGATTATCACATGCATTTACTTCGACATTCATGTTTCACTAATTTACTGGAAAATGGTACCGATATTCGGATAATTCAAAAAATTGCAGGCCATTCCAATATTAAAACCACTGAAATTTACACCCACGTTTCAACAAATCTTTTGAATAGAGTTCAACTTCCGATTTGATTATAATAAAAATTTTTACTATATTTATATATGC
>Ga0209518_1004259_pt1 | contig 11598 bp, 23 predicted proteins | sample RifGroB1_FD_183993 | JGI IMG/M metagenome (GOLD analysis project Ga0209518, IMG submission 183993) | Groundwater microbial communities from Rifle, Colorado, USA - Groundwater B1 (SPAdes) (version 2) | ecosystem: Environmental > Aquatic > Deep subsurface > Groundwater | place: Rifle, Colorado... | reverse complement strand
CGTCTGCGGTCAAGTCGCCCACGGATGGCTGCCAGAACATTCCCTCTGGACACCAGTCTTGAAAACGCAAAAGGTAATACACCGGATGCAACTCTAATGTGGCACCGTCCTGCCAGATCGGCCTGCGAACCTTCTTTCCGGCTTGCATCTGCCGCCCGGCTTCGATGATAGTCATGGCTTCACCTTCGTAGCTGGTCCTCAAGTTCTACGATCCTGGCCTTCAGTTCCGTCACTATCTTTCCCAGTGATTTTCCCCGTTCCCATTGGACGGTAACGCGGATTGGTCGTATCTCCCGGTCAAAACGCGGCATGTCGAAAGTGACGTAGTGGCGAATCACACGGGTTGTGCGCCAGTCGAGCCATCGCCCCGCGAGCTTGTCAAGAAGTCTTAGAATCATGGCTTCACCTTTCCTGCTTCGACCACGAACACCCCGATCTCCGCCGGGGCCCCGGCGGGCTTGTCCGCCACGACCGTCGCCAGAATGGTCCGGGAGTCCCGCTTGGCCCGTTCCAGGTACTCCATGACCGGCTTGCCGATCTTGTGGAAGCCTGCGGACTCCATGCGGTCCAGCAGTTCCAGACCGAAGCCAGGGGGATACTTCGCCGACAGTAGGCTCGAAAGCTCGATGATCTGGCTGTCGCTCAACATCCCGTCGGACGTGCCGTTAAAGGTGAAGCTGCCATCGTCGTTGAAGATCAGGTCGGGGATGCCGGATGTCTTGGAGACCTCGGCCAAGCGGGTGATGCGAGTCTCTTTGATCTCCCGCTGCTTGCGCTCTTCAGCCAGCAGAGCAGCTTCATCCGCCTTCTTGGCCTCGGCCCGCTTGACGCGATCCTCCCACGCCTTGTGACGCTCGACGGACACAGCGGCGTCGGCGATCTTGGCTTCGATCTCGGAGGTATCGGGCGCCTCGACTGCGGGCGGTTCTGGATTCTCTTCGATCCAGGATGTCAGCTCTCGATCTTCCAATTCCAGTTCAGCCATCTTGTCCTGCATCTCCTTGATGACCCGGAGTGCGGCACTATGGTCGGTGTCGATCTGCCGAACACGGGCCGTCCGCTCCAAAAACTCACGTTCTTTCTGCCCACGGCCTTGATCTGGATGCGCAGAGTCTTGGCCTGCTGCTCGGCGGCGGCGTACTCCCGGTCCAGTTCCGGCGTAGAAGCGCCGAACAACTCGGCGAGATATTGCCGCCGGGCGGTCTCTCCCATGTTCCGCAGGTGATTCTGGTCCAGCAGGAACGGGTTCAGCATCGCCTTCAGGGCGTCCACGGGCCGGGCGACGGGCTTCCCGTTGCGGATGAAGCTCACGTCGCGGGCCTTGGTCGAACCATCCTTGGCTCGATACCAAGACCGCGCGACGCTACCAGGGCCAGAGTCTTCGATGAACTCCAGCGTGACCGCCGCTTCATCGCAGCCATGCCGGATGATGTCGGCGGGAAACGCGCCGCCGAAGACCCAGCGGACGGCGTTCAGAATCGTACTCTTGCCTTGCCGGATGTCGCCGTAGAAGATCCCCAGCGGCTTGTCGATGGGGATAACCGCATCTTCGATGATACCCAGGTTCTTGATCGTCAGCTTTGTGACCTTCATGCTTCTTCCTCCTTCTCTGCTTGTTCTGCCTGTTTCTTCGCCTGTCGCTTGACCTTCTCGACGGCGCGCTTCGCTTCCAGGAATGGCCGGTTGACTTCTTCGAGTTGCTCGCGTGTGACCTTGAACCGCTTCACAATGACGCAGCGACCGTAGCCGTGCTCGGCGGTGTCGGCGCGGAACTCTCGCTGGGCGAGATTCATCGTATCGTTCTTGCCGAAGCTGGTTACTTCGAGCGTCATCTTGGCGTCTTTCGCCGGCGGCCAAGCGATCTGTGCGCCGACGCACAGCCGTATGGGATCGCCTTGGCGTTGGTGCAGCAGCCACGGTTTGCGGTTCAGCCACGTCTCGATCATCTTGATGGCCGACGGACTTGCCTGCCGATGTTCGTTGTTGGCGCAGGCCAGAGAGTAGCAATTCTCATTGCCATTCTCCCCGATCCAACGGCGGCCGTTGAAGCCACCATCACGGGGATCACCCACGATGATCTGTGCGTCATCGGGATCGAACCTCAGACCGGCGGTGATCGCCAGATGAAGGCCCTGTCTCATGCTCTGATTGAGCCGCCTCCAGGAATGACCCATCTGGTAGCCTTCATGCTTCCAGATCATCTGCAAGAACTTCATCGCAGGTGACATCATCTGCAAGAACATATAAGCAGCTCCTAAAACAGCGCCGGTTCTTTTGCCGCCGGCAATTCCGCCCCCAACCACTCGAACTCCACAACCCAAACGATGGCGGAAGCGCCGCCCTCGAACTCACACCAGAAATCCTGCTTGCGCTTCCACAAGCCGCCTTCACGCTCTAGGTGCGAATCCGGCATGTCGTACAGTATCTCCTGATACGGCTCCCGCGTGATGCGGATGAAGCCGATCCGGTGGCCCCCGTTCCGGGGGCTTCGGTCATACGCCTGGCAAATCTGTCCATCGCGGAACTTGCCCGCGTACTCCGGGGTCCACTCCCGCCTGGTGACGGACTTGCGACCCTGGATCAGCGGCTCGACTGTCTTGGCGAAACTGATGATGGTCATGTCTGTATTCCCGCCGCCGCCAGTGCTTTCCGTAGCGACGTGCCGCCACCGCGAAAAGCGGCGATCCGGTACGATGTACCGTCATTGCACTTGATCTCTTCGCCTGCGCCCGGTTCCCATACGGTCACGCGGAAAAATGCCTGTCCTCGTAACTTGGCCCTATCAACGAACCACCCATTCGGGAGTTGGTAACGTCGCGTGCCATTTGGAAGATCCGTGAATGGGAAACGAATCATCTTTTGTCTCCTACCATCGCGGAGTGGACTTCCCGCAATGCTTGCATGGCCGATGGCTCAGCATGAAACAGAATGCCTTGGCGAATTCCCGGAAGTGCATTCGACATAAGCCAAGCGATTCGGTCGCCCACCGCCGACATCCTGCCTGGTCGCATCTGCCCATCACGTGCCTCAGCCACCATCGACCAAAGGTCCATCGTCGGAATCTTCGCATCACTACAATCACTTCTCGACTCTCACGATCCCGTTGACAATCCTGTACGTCATCTTCTGCCGTCCGAAACGCAGGGCCTCTCGATGCGTGGGCAGCCATAGGTCTATGTGGGCAATGCCCCTTCGTCCGTCGCGTCTCATCGCCCCGCCAGTGTCTTCGGCGATTCCCTTACCGTATCCGACAATGACGAACCTAGTCCCGTAGGGGAAGATTCGCGGATCGACGGCGATGGTTCCGCGCCTTGCCCGCTTTCCGGTGCTGGTGATTCCGCGGGCGTTGGGTCCGCAACATTTCCGACAACTACAGAAGGAAGTCGCAATAAGGTTCCGCGCCGCAGGTGCAGCTTGCGCTCGATCTCGTCCGGTCGGCCCGCGTCCCATAGCCGGTTCACCGCAGCCAAGTGTGGCCAGCACAACTCCCGACCCAAGTAGCGCGGACCGGATTCCGCTTTGCATCGTGGCCATTGGCACTTCATCCTTTGTCGAACTCCACCGCCAAGCCCGGAAAGCGATTGGCCAGTTGCTTCATTTGCTCACTATCAAACATCGACCGATACCAGGCATTGGGACAATTCTGGTCGATCCAGGCCAATGCTGCTCGCCTAACGATCACGTACAGAACCGCCCCCATTTGGATGAGATAGCCCGTGATGTCATCGTTCCATCGCCCTTTCATGTCGGCCGTTTCTCGTTTGACCGACTCAAGCACGGTCGCCGCATCTTGCGGAAACATACATCGCTCTTCGAGCATGGATCGCATCTTGGCTTCTATCGTCATGCGTGTCCCTCCGGTGGCGATTGCGAACAATCCGTATCCGCCCCATGGTTCTATCCCTCTGCGTACACGTCCTGGACGCAGACGCCCTCCTTGGCGTTTCGCTCCAAGAGTTGCAGCACCGCAAACACGGCCTTCTTCTCCGCCGCGTTCCGATCTGCGCCTTCCGCCCATGGCTCCATCGTGAATTCGATGGTCATGCCGGTGACGGCGATATTCAGCCCCTCTTCCGGCTTAGTCGCAACAGCCACGACCGCTTCTGTCATTTGACCGACGGTAATCTTGGCGATGCGCGCCGACAAGTCCACGTCCATAATCACATGGACCCGGACAACGCCTTCCCATTTGCTTTCGTCCATTTGCATGGCTGGTCTGTGCCGATCCAGTCCGAGTGCGCGGGCAATGTTTTGTCGCGCGTCATCCGTGGTCGGTTGCATCGACGGTTTCCGCATTTTCTTACTCGTCATCAAATTCCCCTTCCGTGTACCAATACGCCTCTGTGTCGTCATCATCGTCCTCGTCGTCGGCGTTCCAGTCGTCCTCTTCTTCCCGCCGTCTCTCCGCCAATCGCCGCTGCTCGACGGCCTCCGCGATCCGCAGCCAGCGGTCATTGTCGATGGCGCTCAGGTCGCCGGGTAGGTCCAAGCCGATGCCCCGCGCAATCCCGCCGCGCTCCTCCAGTCCCAGGTCCATGAATTCATCGACGGTCATGGCTTGGCCTCCACGGTGGCGGCGACTTCGTCTCCGACCTGCGGGTCTTCGTACTCATCATGCGGGTCCCTCAGCCATGCCAAGGCGTCGGCAACAAGCGCCGATAGGTTGTGTCCGTCCTTCTGCCAAGAGACCCCTGGCGACCCTGGATTGTGAATTGTGACAACGTATCGCACGTTATCGTCCAGCTCCTGGCCTGACCCAAGTGCGGGGTGGCGGTAGCAGTCTGCTGTGACGCACACACTCCGGGTGGGGTCGGCCGCAAAGATTGTGTTTCGGGCTTCGATCAGTGTCATGCCTTGGCCTCCTGTTGTTTTACCAGCAATTCCTCGGCGATCAATTCCCGGGGTCAGGCTGCTCACGCGGAGCATCCATCGCCGACAGGGTACTCTGCGCCGTTGCGTCCCCCAGCAGAATCCGCAATCCCAGCAACCGTCCGCTGGCGTTGGCGACTTCCGTGACGATTTCCAGGGCCGCGAGCCCACCGCAGCCGCGGGTCAACTCACAGGCCCGGTCCAGCTTCCGGCCGCAGGTTTGCAACACGTATAAGACCTGTCCAATGTGCCGGTCCAAGCTCTTGCCATTGGCGATCCGGGCCAGGGCGAATACCGCCTTCTGGTCCACGTCACCGTCCACCGCGGCCCCCATGAAGCGATCTTGCAACTTCTCGCTCTTGGGAAACAAGAACGCCGCCGCCTCTTCCAATGTTTGTTTCATCGCACCCATGCTCATTCTCCCTGCTTTGTTTGGGCGACAATCGCCGCCTCTACTGCGTCCACGAGACCTCTCATCATCCCTTCTCGCTGGGGCTTGACGGCCGGACAGTCCTCCACATCTTCAACGAAGTCGTACGGATCAATGACTTCCGCCAATCGCTCCTCCGTGATCCAGCCAACGGCGATCACGCCGTCGCACTTCTTCTTGATGAACCGGCAAAGCCTGGTCCAGTCCCCCAAGTGCCAGCATTCCCCGGAAAGCGCAACTCGCCCGCCTACGTTCCAAACGCTGTAATCGTCCAGCGGAAAGCTCAGCGCCTCGGCGATATCGAACTGCGCGAGACTAATATCACCCAGCATCTCCGCGATTAGCGGCCATTTCTGCTGACACGCCTTGACGAAAGCAGCGCCAGTTCCAGCAACGAGTCGGGGATCGTCGGCCTCAAGATCGTCGCGCATATCATCGAAGCAATCGCTGGCCTCTTGACCCTGCTTGACGATCTCGCGGATCAGCTTCTCGCCATCGTTGGCTTCTCTGCCGCCCTGGAACGTTGCCCTCAGATAGAACATGCACTCACCCATTGCTCTGCTCCTTCCACGTTTTGCAAATCAGCCGTCAGTGTGCCGCTTCCAATGAGCGCCATTCTTTACTGCCATTGCTGCTTACCTACACCGAACCGATGGCCTATATTGAACGACCAGCGCCCGCGCCGATTCGGGCAGCTCGAACTGCATCGCCGCCATGCCCTTGGCGCAGGTGATGGCCAGTTTGGTCTCGAAGATGGTGCCGAACTTCTCCGGCCCCAAGACCGCCAGCAGATCGGCGATCACCGCGTCGTCACTCGCCGCGTCATCGCGCAGCGAAATCTTGCGCTGCTGTCGGAAGTGGTCCGAGAACTCCGGGTCCGCCGCCTGAAGTTCGGCGCACTTCTCGAAGTCGATGTCCGTAAACCGGTCGCTGAATACGACGATCACGCCGCCGGTGTCGGCCCCCGGCAGGACCACGCTGGAGTTTCCGCTCCGGGCATTCGTCCGATAAGTCGGCTGAACGGTCTCAATCACTCGCTCGTCTAGCAGACCAGACGCTGCTTTAGCGTCCGTGAGCGCCCGCTTGGACGCGACCGCCGCGTCAGCCAGGGACTCGTGGCCCGACAGACTTGGGTGATTCTCTTTCTTGGCGCCGCCGCGGGCCACCGCCTTGTTCTGTTTCGCCAAGAAGTCCGCGACGTTGACCGGCGTCGCCGGTCTTGCCTCTACGATTGCGACTGACATTGGTTCCTCCTTTGCTCTTGTGTGCTCTTACACCACGAATCCTCCGCCGTCAAGGGTAAAAGCAAAAATTTTTGTTTTGTGCCTTATTGGTCCTGCCACCACAACTCCCACGCCGCTTCCGCGCTTGTCACCGCCGGATACAGGTCCACGGCCCCCAGCCACTCGACGAAACGATCCCGCAGGGCATTGATCGTCTCTTGCCCAACGCTCGCCGAAAGCGTCAGACCCGCCAAGCGGGCGATTCTTCCGTCGCTCCAGGACTCGACCTCTTGCATCATCCTTCGCTGCGCGTCGGTCCCGGCGCAGACGACAGCGAGCATACACTCCTCGGCGTCCGCGTCTGGTTCGACGAACAAGTCCCACCGTCCCGGCATATCTTCGACCGGAAAACGGCGCAGCCCATACGTTGACTCGATCATGGTCGTTGCCTCCCTTTGCTCTTGTGCTCTTGATCCGGTCTACTGCGACCGACTGGTCCCCAGGTCTGCCGATTCTTCGGCCAAAAACTCCAGAATTGCCCGGCGCTCGCTCGGCATCAGAAACCGCCGGAAAATCCGCACTCGGCGCGATCTTTTCCCGCGCACGGGGCAATCATCGTCGTCATCGTGACTCTCTTGCGGCATGACGTGGACTCCGCGTTCAAATAAGTTGCGCCGCTTCATCCTCGTCCTCGCCGCTTCATCCTCGTCCTCGCAGATCGTCTTAGGAGATGACATGCGCCGAACGGATACAGGAAACCCGTTCCACTCGGCTGGGATGTTAGCGATCTGTGTCCTCGCTGTGCCTGGCCCAACGTACACGATAAGGTTATCATCCCCGATCCCAACCATTCGGAACCAGTGGAACGAAGCAAGTTTCTCGCCCAACACCACCGCGGCTTCCCGGATCCCCGTACTCATGCTCCGTCCCTTTTCATCCGCGCAGCTCCTGCCGCAACGCCCTGGCCATCAGGAAGTTCCCGACGTGCTGATTGATGGTCCCGTCCGGGTAGACGATCCGATTGGCCTTCGCCTTCGCCAGCGTCTCCTGCGGACGCCGCAGGCCCGTCGCCTCCGCCAGCGCCCGCATATCCACGGCTACTTGGCTCCAGAGTCTCGCCCAGGGGTCCAGTGCCTCTACCCCAGGGGGGGGAGAAATGTTTGTTACTGGAACCTGGCCCCAAGCGGCCACCAGCGTGGCCAAGTCCTTGTCTTGTTCGACCAACGCCACCGCCATGGCCGATTCGTTGGCCTTGAAGCGCAGAAGCTCTTGCTGGAAGTCCATGTCAGTCATTCGATCAGTCCACCAAACTTACAGTCCACCAAGCTCACTTCGCCGCCGGCGATCCAGAGTTTCCGCGTCTCCGCCTTCGCCGCAGCGGCCAGACCCGGATCGACCTTGAGCCGGCCCCCTGCGGTCAACACGGCCTGGACCAAAACCCGTTTGTAGAAGGCCATGGCATCGACTGTCGCCCGTAGAGCGCCCAGCTCTTTTTGCAAGTCCTCAATCTGCCGCGATATGCGCGCCAAGTTCACGTCGTTCAATTCCGCCTCAGCCATATAGCATCCTCCTCGCTTCTGCCACGTCCGGCCATGCCGGTCCCACATACTCCCAGGTCGTCGTTAGTCGTGGCGTGATCTTCGACCGATTCGCCCGCCATTCCATGCCACGATCTTCCGTTCGTATCGCCAGCTTCGAGAAGCCCGACGGTATTAGCTTTGCGAATCCAGCGGCCCGCGCCACTCGCCACAGTTCCGGGTGTCTTCGCCGATGGGCGTTGAAGCCCGGATGACTGGTCGTGCTGAAGTACCGGCAACCGTCCGCCTTGTGGAGACTCGCCACCGCCGCACTGATTCGTCCGCCGATGCCGATTCCCTGGAACTGGGGCAGAACCACGGTCCGATGCTCCCGAAACCTTCGCCGGTCCGACGGATGGGGATGGGCCAACGCGGCGCAAAAGGCGACCGCCTGGTCGTTGTATATCCCGATGAAGCACCGGCTGGATTTGTTCAAATCGCCGGACAGGTAATGGAAAGACCTGAACCATTTCCAGATGCGGCGGTCCGCACGTATGATCTCCAGGTCGATCTTGACTGGTTGCCAAAGACGCCCCCGTTCTAGTGTCATGTTGTCCGTGCAAAACGTCCAATCGGGCATCAACCAATCGGCAATGTCATAATGACAGCTTGCGCAGACCAGCCGTTTCCCAGCCCTGCGCACCGCCTTCTGCACGGCCATGCAGCACGCCATGGCCACCGTCCGGTCCACCGTGCTCGTCATTTCATCGACGACGATTGGGTCTTTGCCGTCCAGGATGAGCCGGGCCATGTCCGCGCGAAACTTTTCCCCGGTGCTCAGCGCTCTGTATGGTCGCAGCCAATTCGGCGGCGATCCGAAGCCGCAGGACACCAGCGTCTCGGTGATGTCTGTGGTGCTATGACCAGGGCTAAACCCGTCCAAGATGCACGCATCTTCGGGCCAATCGAACGTCGCCGAATTTTCTGGCCAAAGTTTCCGTAACAGCCCGCTCTTGCCCGTGCCCGATCTGCCCAAGATGCACGATACATGCCAATCTTTGTCTTCGACGGGCAGGTCGGCGCTGAAGCTCAGACCCGTCCGTTCGGCCAACGGCACGTCGAACAAGCCCTCCATCTGAATGACGCGGGAGCTTCGCTTGATCGGCGACCAGAGTTCGACGTTGACCTTCATGCCACGCCCGCCTTCACGTCATACCCTTCGGCCACAAGCTGCTCCAGCAGCTTCGCCTGCTCGGTTTCATCCGCGCACTCGATCATCAGGACGTACATACTCGGTTCGCTTTTGGCGATTAACTGCTCCGCTCGCTTGCGAAGAACCCGGCACATCTCGTCTTCCGTGAAGCCTAACCGTCGCCCGTCTTTCTTCTTCTTGGCCACGTACTCCGCGAGAATCTCGCCCAGGACAACGGCGTTCCAAGTCGATGATCGCCCGGATTGATTGTCCATCCAACCAAAGAGCCGCCCCTTGGCCTCATCTAGTGTACTGGCCACGATGCAAGCCGCGTGTGTGCAACCCGCCGCCCGCAGACAAGTGATGACTCCGTGCCCGCACGACAGCAGAATCTTCCCGTCCGCCATCCGCGTGCCCAAGCAGGGCGATTGCTGCCCGGAATCGTCCAGCGAGAACTGGATGAACGGCAGCCCTTCCGGCGGATGCTTGTTCGTGTTCTTGGCGTCGAACACGATGTCGCCGATGGGGACCAGGAACGGCCGCAGGTCGTCCGGTCCGCGCCAGACCATTGCGACCGTGGGCGCTACCTCTACTTCAGTTGCCGGCTCTTGAATCCCCGCGCCGCCAACGCCATCTGAAGAACCATCATTTCCTGTCGGCTGCGCACGGTTACTAGCGCGACCCATCTTTGCTTCCCTTCCGTTTCGTCGCCGCCGTCGTCAGCGGCAGCCTCTTCCGCCTTCGCCGCTTCGCTCTTGGCGCGTTTGCCTTTCGGCATGAACTCATGCAAGTCGATCCCCGATGCCTCGACCCCAGCCAATAGCGCCTTGACTGCCCGATCATCGTCTCGACTGTGCCTGGCCGAAGCGTTGTCCGCCACCGCGTAGGCTTTGGCGCTCTCATCATCCAGGTCCGTCCGAGTGCAAGCAAGATGGGACCAGCCAAGTTCCTTGGCCGCTTCGAGAGTCCCGTTGCCCTTGTGGACGATGAATCTTCCGTCCGTCGTCGCCTTGACCACCAGGAGCCGCAGTTGGCCGAAGTCCTGGAGAAGCTGACCGATCTGCCGCAGGTTCAGCGGCGGGTGATCGTTGGGATTGTTCTCCATCGGGACAAGATCGTCGATGGGCAGCAGCAGCGGCCGCAACGATTCTTCGCCATGCCAGATGATCTCGGCCATGATTACAGCTTACCTCCCGGCAGCGTGCAAACCAAGTGAATCTTCGTCGCCTTCGGCCGCCACAGACAACCGGAAGCACAATCCCAGCCGTAATACCACCAAACTTCAAGTCGCCGCTCCCACACATAGGGGGCGATCTCGATGCCGTCATATCTTGCTGCTACTGCGCCCCAGTCCGGCTCTCCCAGCCTAGAAAACTTGATCTTCGCGCCGTATTTCGCGCCGTATTTCGCGCCACCGTATTCAGCCTCGAATTGGTCCAGCTCATCGCATGTTCGGATAAACAGAACCTTCGCGGCCGGGTCAAGAACGATGCGATACAACAATCTTCCTGCCATCCAATTTGGCTGTTCGGATTGACACCATCGCCGCCAATCGGCATTGACCTCGTACCACAAGCCGCTCGGTTTTCCGAGCAGATGACCGTTCTGCTGCGCGTCATGGAGTGGCGCGCATAGCGCGACGGGCGTTAGATGGTGGCGAATGAACTTCATGTCAGCAGTCCGATCCAATCGCACTTGCACTGGCCGGGATCCACTTCCCCCGGCCCCAGCCACTCCAATCGCGGCCGCAGTTCGCTGCGGCGAAAACGCTCGATGAACACCCGCGGTCTTTCGCCCCGGTTCTGGGCGTAGAAGATTAGGGCTTCGTCTTCGTGTGCATCCGGCAGGATGTCGCCCATCTCCTCGGCCATCGTCTGCCCGACCATCTGCCCGGAGACCATGTAGGCGCAACCGCTACGGGCGAGGGCAATCCCTTCCTCATCCGGCTCCTCCGCGATGCCCGCGTACACGTCCGTATCGCCGTTCTCGCTCAGGACGGCCAGGGTCAAGAGCGCAGAATCACCGGCGAGAATCTGCTTCTCCGAGTAACGCTTGATCCGTTCGACGGTGATGTCAATGTCCAGCATCGGGAGTTTCCTTTGCCGCCGCCAGGGCGGCACGGGCGACGCACTGCGCGCAGTCACATTCCCCGTGCGGTTCGGTATCGTTCTCGTCCAGCAGCCCCTCGCACGCCGCCACCAAGGCGGCGTGCGAGTTCACCGCCCGGACGATCAATTTCGCATCGGCCTCGACCACAGCCCATGCAATGTCCCATATCCTCGCGTCGTGCTGTCCAAAGATGGTGTTCATAAATCCTGCGATATTCACCGGGTAGTTTATACGGCTTTTGTCGGCCCGATCCCATGT
>Ga0209518_1004258_pt1 | contig 11604 bp, 5 predicted proteins | sample RifGroB1_FD_183993 | JGI IMG/M metagenome (GOLD analysis project Ga0209518, IMG submission 183993) | Groundwater microbial communities from Rifle, Colorado, USA - Groundwater B1 (SPAdes) (version 2) | ecosystem: Environmental > Aquatic > Deep subsurface > Groundwater | place: Rifle, Colorado... | reverse complement strand
AATCACTGACATATACAGCTGTCAAAAATAATCCTAATGTTATAAAAAAAACTACTATATATCTTTTCCAATCAAATTGTTGTTGCATTTTTTTATTTAGCCACTTTAACTTCCCTTTCAAGAATCCAACTTGATTGTTTAGATCTTGCTGCATTGAAAAGTGCTTTGAGAATCCAAAATGGCGCTATTACACTATAAATAATCATAAAATAAAACATATCAAACGAAATACGGGGTTTGCCCTCTATTATACTTCTTCCCAAAAGAAGAGATATTATAATTGAAGTATACAAAATAATTGAAATAAAAACTATAGTTTTAGTATCAAAGAAAAATAAATCAAAATTAGATGAGGAAAAAGTATTACTTACACCAACTGCATTAATTTGTACTATTTTACGAATAACAAAATTTATTAAATTAATAAATAACATTGCAAATAAGAAAACAACTGCTAAAACTGATATTATGCCAGATGGCAATGTAAAAAAAGCTATTGTTCCATATTTTTTTCTAAACAAAAGTCTTCTATAATCTATTGCATTCCTAATAAAACCATAAATCCATCTTAATCTTTGGCGATATAATTTACCTACTGTATTTGGAGCAATAGTATAAACATATGCATCGGGACAATGTTCTATTTTATAATGATGTTCTTGCATACGAAGAGCTATTTCTTGATCTTCAGTATTATGTGCATGTCTATATGGACCTAAATCATCAAAAACTTTTTTTCTAAAAATTGAAAAAGGTCCAGGAGTAACATGTATCCCACCAAGAAAAGCTAACATTTTTTTATTATAAATAGCCATATCATATTCTGCTTTTTGTGCTCCTTGTAAAATATTCTTTGGCTTATCTACTATAATAGAAGGAGCTACCGCCATAGTATCTTTATCATCAAAATAAGTCATTATTCTTTTTAAAGCTTCCCTGTCAACAAAAGAATCAGCATCTAAACAACCAATAAAAGGAGTTTGCACTTTTTCCAAACCTAAATTTAAAGCTGTATATTTACCTCCATTTTCTTTATGAAAAATTTTTATATTTTCATATTTTGCCTCACCCGTATGGCTATGACCAAGAGTAAATTCTTGTATTTTTTCCCAAGTCTTATCTTTACTTCCATCATCAATAATAAATATTTGAAGTTTATCTTTTGGATAATCTAAATTCAAAAGTGAATCAACTGTAGCTTGTACTGTTTTTTCTTCATTATAACAAGGAACAATTATTGTGACTCCTGGATATTCATTTAATTGGATAGATCCTGTTCTAATTAAAATATTTTTTCTTCTTTCCAAAAAAGTAATAAGAAAAAAAATCTGCACATAGACAGATAAAAAAGTTAAGACAAATACTATTCCTGAGATCACATTCATAATTTAATTATTTTATTATATCATTTTAATATAAAAAAGCAAATTATTTTTTAGTAAAAAAATTATATTATATATTTTGAATATGCTACAATATTTGTATTAATAATTAACAAAATAATATGGAAACAAAGCAAAATAACAATCAAAAACAAATAGCCGGAGCAATAATAATAGCAGGACTTTTAATATCTGGAGCTATTTTATTAAAAGGTAGCACAGCTGTTGCCCCTGTAGGAAATGGCAATAAAGCTGAAGTAAAGGATATAAAAATAAAAGATATTTCAAAAAATGATCATCTTTTGGGAAACCCAGATGCTAAAGTTGTAGTTGTAGAATATTCAGATACAGAATGTCCTTTCTGTAAAATATTTCATAATACAATGCACCAAATTGTAACTAAATATGATGGAAAAGTTGCTTGGGTATATAGACATTATCCAATTGCACAACTTCACCCAAAAGCTTTTCATGAATCTGTAGCAATGGAATGTGCTTTTTCTCAAGGTGACAACGAGACCTTCTGGAAATATACCGATGAACTTTATGCAAGAACTACTTCAAACAACAGACTTGACGTAACTGAACTTCCAAAAATCGCAGAAAGTATAGGACTTAATTTAGATTCATTTAATGATTGTCTTACAAATGAAAAAACAAAAGGAAATGTGGAAGAAGATATGGATAGTGGAAACAAAGCTGGTGTAAATGGAACTCCAAAAAGCTTTATCTTAAAAAATGGAAAAGTGGTTGATACTATAGACGGAGCAGAACCAATAGAAAATGTAATTCAAAAAATCGACAAAGTGTTAAAGTAAAAACTAAAAGTGGGGAAATAAAAGTTTTCGCCTGCAAGCATTGGCTTCGTCTTGCTTGCCAGAAAATTTTTATTTCCCCACTTTTTTATTTAATCAAAGTAATTTTTTAAACGAGCGATTTTTTCATGATGACGAAGTTTTTCATGTACTTTTGCTTCAATTTGACGAATACGTTCACGAGTTACACCGAATTCTTCCCCTACTCTCTCTAAAGTATGTTGTATGCCATCAATTAAACCGTAACGCATTTCTAAAATTTTTCTTTCTTTTGGATTAAGTTCATCTAAAACTCCACGAATTTGATCAGCAAGAATTCTTCTAGAAGATTCTTGATCTGGACGTAAAATTTTATCATCTGGAATAAAATTCTCTAATGTTGATTTATCATCATCATCTCCAATTGGTTGTTCAAGTGAAATTGTCTCCTGGCTAATATTTTCTATAACGTGAATTTTTTCAACTGGTATACCCATCTCAGTTGCTATCTCTTCTGCTAATGGCTCTCTTCCTAAATCCTGACTAAGTCTTCGGTGAACTTGTTTATATTTTGAAATAGTTTCAACCATATGCACTGGAATACGGATAGTTCTAGATTGATCGGCTAATGCACGAGTTATAGATTGACGAATCCACCAAGTAGCATAAGTAGAAAACTTATATCCTTTAGTCCAGTCAAATTTTTCAACAGCTTTAAATAAACCTAAGTTACCCTCTTGAATTAGGTCTAAAAGGCTCAAATTTGCGCTTCTACCGACATATTTCTTGGCAATTGAGACAACTAAACGTAAGTTCGCACGAGCAAGCAAATTTTTTGCTTCTTCATCTCCATGCTCTATTCTTTTAGCTAAATCCTTTTCATCACCCGCATGTATAAGAGGATATTGACCAATTTCCTTTAAATACATTTGTATAGAATCATGTATTGTAGATTTATTTAAATCCTTATCATTTAAATCATTATCTAAATTAAGCAAATTTCCACCTTCTAAAACATCAATACCTGAAACACTAAATTTCTCATATAATTCATCTAAAAATAAAATATTATTTTCAATATCAGGAAAAGTTTTTAATATTTCATCATAAGTTATAAATCCTCTTTTTCGTCCCTTTTCTATAATATCATCTGACAAACGTGTAAATTCTTTAACTTTTTTTTCTGCTGCAGTTAATTTTTTAGTATAATCTTTTTTATTTGAAACTTTTTTAACTTTTTTAACAACTTTCTTAGTTTTCTTTATAACTTTTTTTACTTTTTTAATAACTTTCTTTACTTTAGTTTTTGCTTTCTTATTTACTTTTTTTAATTTTGTTTTTTTCATATTTAATAGAATTTTACTTTATGAACTTTCTACTAATTCTTACGACCACTTTTAATATCTTGTATTTTATTATTTATAATATTTATTTCTTTTAAAATTTCAATTGATTTTGTTTTATCTTTTTCTGTTTCGGAAATATGTAATTCTTGCATTTTATGGAATAATTCTTCTTTCAAATATTCTTCTTTAAAATTATTAAGCAATTCTTTAACATCTTTTTCTAAATTAGTATCTTTTCCATAAAAAACTTCTGCTTCGAAAACTAAATCTTCCTTATTATCTTTTGTTTTTTCTAATACTTTTTCTGGCGCAATATTCAAAGTATCTGTAATTTCTTTTAAAATACCTTCAAAATCAACCGTTTTTTCTGTTAATGTCTCCTGCCAAAGTATAATTCCTAATAATCTACGTAATATATTATCTTTTCTAAAAATATTCTTTTCAACTTCTTTTATCTCCTTTATCTCTTTTGTTTCATATTTTAATTCTTCTTCAACTTTTTTCAAATCATCTTTTAATGCTTGTTCTGGTATTTGAGATGCATCACTTATTTTCTTTATAAAATGCATTTTTTCAATTGAACTATCTAAGGCATTTACATATGGTAATATTTTTTCTTTTATCTCTCTTCCAGCCTTACGCATATCATCTTTAAAATTTTCTAAAACTTTATCTAAAAGAAATTCTATTATATGCTTAGATTTTCTAATTGATTCTTTCCATGCATCAGATCCATTTTTTGCTATTAAATCTGCTGGATCAATTCCCTCTGGCATATTAGCTACTTTCACATCCATGCCTAAAGAAAGCGCTATTTTCCCAGCTCTATTAGAAGCATTAAAACCTGCATTGTCTCCATCAAAAGCAATCACAATATTAGATGAGAGACGGCGTATCAAACCTAAATTAGAAACTACATTTTCTTTAGATAAAGTAGAATCAGAAAGAGCTGTCCCTGAAGTAGCAACTGTATTTCTAAAACCTGCTTGATGAGACAAAATCAAATCAAATTGTCCTTCAACCAAAATGGAAAAATTATTTTTACGAATTGATTCTTTTGCTTTATCTAAACCATATAAAACTGCAGACTTACTAAAAATTGGGGTTTCAGGACTATTTAAATACTTTGCGGATTTTCCGTCATCAACAAAAATTCTTCCAGAAAAAGCTATCACTCTCCCACTTGAATCGGCAATTGGAAACATTATTCTTCCTCTGAATCTATCATAATGCCCTTTCTCAGATTTTTTAGACAAACCAGCTTTTTCTATTTCAGAATCAGTAAAACCTTTCTTTTTTAAATAATTAAAAAGTTCATGCCATTCATTTTTTACAAATCCAACTCTAAAATTTTTTATAGTCTCATCTTTTAATCCTCTATTTTTTAGATATTCCAAAGCTTCTTTGTTTTCTTTCAAATTATTTAAAAAAAATAAAGTTGCTTCTTCCGTAATTCTATATAATTTTTCTTTTTCACTCTCTTCTTTAAAATTAAAATTATCTAATTTAACTCCAGCTTTTTCTGCTAAAAGTTTAAGTGCTCCCTTAAAATCAAGTCCTTCAAATTCTTCAACAAAAGTAAAAATATCACCTTTAGCTCCACAACCAAAACAATAATAATTTCCTCTATCTTTTGAAACAAAAAAAGAAGGCGTTTTTTCATTATGAAAAGGACACCTAGCTTTTAGGCTTGAGCCAACTTGATCTAATTTTATATATGAAGAGACTACATCTTCTATCGAAAGCCTCTCCTTAATTTGTTGTACTGGAGAGTTCATAAATTATTCCTCTTTTGCAGACAAAGCTACATTCTTTTTAAATCCAGTTCCTGCTGGAATTAAACGCCCGATAATAACATTTTCCTTTAGACCTCGAAGATAATCAACGCCACCCTTGATAGCATTTTCAATAAGAACTCTATTTGTATTTTGGAATGAAGCAGCAGAAAGCCAACTCTTGGTACGTAGAGATACTTCTGTAATACCAAGTGCTATTATTTCTCCCTTAGCTTCTTTCCCTCCATCAATAGAGACTCTTTCATTTTCTTGGATAAGAGCTGAATTTTCAACAATATCTCCAATAGAGAAATTAGTTTCTCCTGTATCTTTTATCTTTCTACGTGAGAACATTTGACGAACAATTATCTCTGTATGTTTTCTTGAGATAGATGCACTTTGTAATTCATAAACTTTATTTATTTCTCGAATTATATATTCTTCTACTAATTCTTTATTCCCATATTTAAATATTTCAGCAATATCAGCAGATCCATCTGTTAGAAGTTCTCCTTTCTTAACCTTACTACCAACTTTAACTAAAGGCATTCTTCTGAATGGCGCAACATATTCTATTTCATTTGCTTTTCCCTCGGCCGTAGACTTATGGGCGAGGCCATCAGCCTTTGAATCAGAAAGAACTTTTATAATTTTTTCTTTTCCATCTTTATCTTTAATTTCAATAACTTCTCCGTCTGTTTGAGAAACTACAGCTGGGTTTTTAGGAATTCTTCTTTCAAAAATTTCTTCAATACGTGGAAGACCTGTCGTGATATCAGTACCTGCGACACCTCCGGCATGGAATGTACGAAGTGTAAGCTGTGTACCTGGTTCTCCGATAGCTTGAGCTGCAATAATTCCAACAGCTTCTCCTAAATCTACCAAACGATTTCTTCCCAAGTCTAATCCGTAACACATCTGACAAAGTCCATGTGTTGTCCTACAAGTCAAAGGGGAACGAACGAATACTTCTGTAAATCCTTTTCCTTCAATATTGTAAGCCTCTTCTTTTGTAATCAAAAATCCTTTTTTGTAAACTACATTTCCATTTTTATCTTTAAGATCTGATGCCAATACACGTCCACGAATATTTTTTGAAAGAGGAATTTCAATACCAGAAATATTTTCTTTAGTTACCATTTTTCCTTCTTTTGTTCCACAATCTTCTTCTGTTATAACAACATCTTGTGCAACATCAACTAATCTACGAGTTAGATATCCAGCTTTAGCAGTGTTTAAAGCAGTATCGGATGCTCCTTTACGTGCACCGTGAGTTGTAACGAAATATTGAATTGGAGAAAGTCCTTCATGATAACAAGGAATAATTGGGAACTCTAATGTCTTTCCTTGGTTGTTTTGAATAAGACCTTTCATACCTGTCATCTGAACTAATGAAGTCATAGTTCCACGAGCTCCTGAAGTAAACAAATCATATGTGGAACCGTTTTTATCAAGAGTGTTTGGTAGAACTTTTTCCAAATTCTTTTTAGCTTGAGTCCAAATTTCAATAATTTTTTGATATCTTTCATCTAATGACAAAAGTCCATCACTCCATTGAGAAATAACTTCTTCTTCAAGTTTTTTACTATCAGCTATTATTTTTGGTTTTTCTACTGGGACTTTAACATTATCCAATCCCCATGTTGTACCAGAAACAGTTGAATATTTAAAACCGAATTCTTTAATTTTATCTAATATTGGTGGAGTCTTATCAACACCATAAAACATAATCAATTCATCAACCAATGAAGATAATCTCTTTTGAGTCATTTCTTCTGTCACATAAGCAAAATCTTTTGGTAAAATACTATTGAATAAAAGTTTTCCAACAGATGTTTCAAAAATTTCACCATTAAATTTTTTATATTTAATAGTATCAGTAGCCATTACTTTAATCTTTGCTCTAAGAGAAACAACTCCAAATTTATATGCAGTGATAGCAACATTTGGACTTGAGAAATATTTTCCTTCACCTAGTTCTCCATCAACTGATTTTGTCATCCAGTAAGATCCTAAAACCATATCTTTACTTGGGTGAACTATAGGATCTCCGTTTTGAGGTTTAAGAAGATTTTTGTTTGCAGCCATTAATTCTTTTGCTTCACTTTGTGCTTCTTCTGAAAGAGGAAGATAAACAGCCATCTGGTCTCCGTCGAAGTCAGCATTGAAAGCCTGACAAACAAGAGGATGCACTTGAACAGCATTACCTTCGATAAGAATAGGATTGAAAGCTTGTATACCTAGACGGTGCAAAGTTGGAGCACGGTTTAAAAGAACATATTTACCTTTAATAACTTCTTCAAGCATTGCCCAAACTTCTGGGGTTCTTTCTTCAATTAATTTATTAGCTCCACGAATATTAAAAGCTAATTCTGCTTGTAAGATTTTTGAAATTACGAAAGGCTTAAAAAGTTCAAGAGCCATGTGCTTTGGAAGACCACATTGATTTAATTTAAGTTGAGGACCAACAACGATAACAGAACGTCCAGAATAGTCTACACGCTTACCAAGCAAGTTTTGACGGAAAAGACCTTGCTTTGATTTCAAATTGTCAGACAAAGATTTCAGTGGACGCTTTTGAGATTGACTCATTGCAGCAGAATCATTTTGTTTTGCGATAGAGTTATCAATAAGAGCATCTACGGCTTCTTGAATAATTCTTTTTTCATTTCTTAGAATTACGTCTGGAGCATTGATTTCTTTCAATTTCTTTAGACGATTATTTCTGTTTATAACACGTCTATAAAGATCATTTAGATCACTTGTGGCATGACGTCCTCCATCAAGAGCAACCATTGGACGAAGAACTGGTGGAATAACTGGAATAATAGTTAAAAACATCCATTCTGGACGAATTCCTGCATATGTCATAGCACGAATAAGAGAAAGTCTTTTTTGTAACTTTTCTTTTTCTGCAACACTTGCCTTTTCTATCATTGTCTCTGTAAGAGACTTAAGTTTATTTAAATCTAAATTCTTAAAAATAGAATAAATGGCTTCAGCTCCGATATTTGCTTCAAAACATGTACCATATTTCAAAGAATAATGATGAAATGAAATTTCATTCAAAACTTTTCCTTCATAAATTTCTCCGATTTCTTTCTTTGTAGTAGAAAGTAAATTCTTTAATTTTTCACGAGTATCGTCATCTGCAGAATTTTTTAATTTAGCTTTATATTCTTTATCTAAATTTTGAATAATTGTTTCTTTTTCTTCTTCATAAACTTTTGTAATTATATATCCGGCAAAATAAATTACTTTTTCTAAATCAGAAACTGAAATATTAAGAAGAATACTCATTCTTGATGGCACTCCACGCAAGAACCAAATATGAGAAACAGGCGTAGAAAGTTCTATATGTCCCATTCTTTCACGTCTTACTGCAGAACGAGTAACTTCAACTCCACATTTTTCACAAATAATATCTTTATATCGAATTCTACGATATTTTCCACAATAACATTCGTAGTCCTTTTCTGGACCGAATATTTTTTCATCAAATAGCCCACCGCGTTCAGATCTACCGGTACGATAATTTATCGTTTCAGGTTTAGTAACTTCTCCATAAGACCATTCTTTAATTTGCTCAGGAGAAGCAAGTCTTAATGTAATGTTATCAAAATCAGTTGTATTTAAAGTTTTCATATATTTTAAATTTATTTTTTATTCTTAATATTCTTACTCTTTATTTGAAGAAGATTTATTTAAGCTTACATCAAGCGCAAGTCCTCTTAAATAATTTAACATTACATTAAATGAAGCTGGAGAGTTTGGAGATTTAATAACTTCATTTTTTATAATAGAATCAAAAGTTGCAGATCGACCCATAATATCGTCAGACTTTATTGTAAGCATTTCACGAAGTGTGTAAGAGGCGCCATAACCTTCAAGTGCCCATACTTCCATTTCTCCGAATCTTTGTCCTCCACCTTGAGCTTTACCTCCTAGTGGTTGTTGAGTTATTAAAGAGTAAGGTCCTATTGAACGCATATGTATTTTATCTTCAACCATATGATGAAGTTTAAGCATATACATATATCCAACAGCAATATCTTGATTAAAAGGCTCTCCATTTCGTCCATCAAAAAGTTTCATTTTGCCATTCTCAGGAAGTCCTGCTTTTTTTAATTCCTCCCCTATTTCTTCATGACTTGACCCTAAAAATGGAGGAACAATTGCTTGATATCCTAAAGTATTAGCAGCCATACCAAGATGTATTTCTAAAATCTGTCCCAAGTTCATACGAGAAGGAACACCAAGTGGAGAAAGTATAATATCTATTGGTGTACCATCTGCCATATATGGCATATCTTCTTCTGGAAGAATTGTTGATATAACACCTTTATTTCCATGTCTTCCTGAAAGTTTATCTCCAACTGAAATATTTCTAATTTGAGCTACTTCTATTACTATTTTTTTAATTATTCCTGCTTCAAGAGAATGACCTAAATCACGTGAGAAAATCTTTACGCCAATAATACGTCCACGCTTTCCGTGTTCCATACGTAGTGATGTATCTTTCACATCACGAGCTTTTTCAGCAAAAATTGAACGGAGTAATCTTTCTTCTGGGGTTAATTCACTTTCACCTTTTGGAGTAATTTTACCAACCAAAATATCATTCTCACGAACTTCTGCTCCTACACGAACAATGCCATCTTCGTCTAGATCTTTAAGTTTTAATTCTCCAATATTTGGAATATCACGAGTAGTTATTTCAGGCCCAAGTTTTGTATCTCGAACTACACAAATAAATTCTTCAACGTAAACAGAAGTGAATTTACTATTCTTAACTAATCTTTCAGAAACTATTATAGCGTCCTCATAGTTTGACCCAGACCATGACAAAAATGCAACAAAAATATTTTGTCCAATTGAAATCTGACCACTTACTGTACTTGAAGTGTCAGCCAATACGTCACCTTTTTTAATTTTATCTCCTATATTTACTGCTGGTCTTTGATGAAATGCGGAAAAGTTATTGTTTCTTAAGAAATTAACAAGTGGATATGTTTTTTCATTTTTACCTTTTACTATTATTTTTTTAGCATCTAAATAAGATACTACTCCTTCTTCTGTTGCAATTACTAATCTACCTGAATCACGAGATGCTAATTCTTCAACTCCTGTCGCAACAAGTGGAGCTTCTGGTAATACACATGGCACAGCTTGCTTCTGCATGTTTGATCCCATGAGTGCTCTGTTCGCATCATTGTGTTCAAGGAAAGGAATAAGCGAAGTTGCAATAGAGAAAGCTTGATTTGTAGCAACATCTATAAAATCAACTTCATTTTTTGAAATCATACCTGGTACAGTTTTTACTCTAGCTTCAACTTTATCTTCTGTTATTTTTCCATCTTCATCATAAGGAATTCCTGCATGCGCAATATTATATTTTTCTTCTTCAAGAGCATTTAAATAAACAATTTCTCCTGTTATTTTTCCATTCTTTACTTTTATATAAGGAGTTTCAATAATTCCAAAATCATTTATTTTTGCATAAGTAGAAATGTGTAAAATAAGTCCAATGTTTGGACCTTCTGGTGTGTGGATAGGACAAACTCTCCCGTAGTGAGAAGGGTGCACGTCACGAACTTCTAATCCTGCTCTTTCACGTGTAAGACCTCCGGGTCCAAGAGCTGATAAAGTGCGTAAATGTTCTATTTCATAAAGTACATTTTCTTGTGCCATGAATTGTGAAAGTTGGTTTGTTGTAAAAAATTCTTTAATACGAGCTTGTAATGGGCGTTGATTTATTATTTGAATAGGCATTGCAGTATCAACATCAATAGTAGACATTCTGTCTTGAATATTTCTCTTTATTTGCATCATACCTGTACGAATTTTTTGTTGAAGCATTTCTCCAACGAAACGTACACGTCTTTGACCCAAGTGATCTATATCGTCTGCTTTAGCTTGTGGATCATTGTTCAAATCAATAATATTACTAAATACAGTAATTAAATCTTCTTTAGAAATAGTTCTTCTTAATAATTCCACTTCATCCATTGGTTTTTCAAATCTTTTATTAAAACGAAATCTTCCAACTGGAGAAAGGTCATATCTTTCTGAAGTAAACAGTGCGTCAAAAAATTCTTTAGCATTATCAGCTGTTGCCATATCTCCATCTCTTAAACGTTTGTATATTTCAATATATGCATCATTCACAGTCTTAGCTGGATCTTTTGCTAAACAAGCTTTAATAGCCTCTTCGTATGAAGAGTTTTTACCAAATGCTTTTAATATCATTTCATCTGAGTGAAAACCCATTGCACGAAGAAGTGCTGTCGCTGGGAACTTTCTCTTT
>Ga0209518_1004257_pt1 | contig 11604 bp, 16 predicted proteins | sample RifGroB1_FD_183993 | JGI IMG/M metagenome (GOLD analysis project Ga0209518, IMG submission 183993) | Groundwater microbial communities from Rifle, Colorado, USA - Groundwater B1 (SPAdes) (version 2) | ecosystem: Environmental > Aquatic > Deep subsurface > Groundwater | place: Rifle, Colorado... | reverse complement strand
CCCGACGATTGGAATACGTTTTATTTCGGCGACGGTGTAAACACCAACATACTAATAGCGGAATTGCTCAAGCTGCCAACGGCGGAATGCGATAAATGACAAACAAACGACCACAAATTAAAAACTCCAAAAAAATGATTGCATATGCCAGGAGGCTTAGAAATGGTGACTATAGTGATATTGGACAAAAGAAAAGTTTTATCAAAAAGTATCTGCTTCCGCCTGCCAAAATAGTAAGGGTGGTAGTACGGCAAAGCAATCATGGGAAATATAGCGCCTGGTGGGACAATAAAAAGAAAGCTTTTACTATTATTTATCGTAGCAGAGCAATGTTTGGCCTACATCCCGATATGTTAAGGTTAATAGAAAACGGCGAAGGACAGATATTTCGTGTTTGTATTAAAAAGTTGGGGTGGTGGTCTGTGATGAAATTTGCTATTGGACTTGGTTGATTATGGAGATTTATGTATGAAGGTGAAATTACTCATAGAGGCAATCGATCTCGCAACACATGCACACGGGAAGCAGGCTAGAAAATATTCTGGCCTGCCCTATATTCAACATCCGATCAGAGTTATGCATAAGTTGTTTGCACTCGGTGGACAGGTACGCCATGTTGTTGTTGGATATGATCGGGTCGGTATATCTACCATTAAAAGAAAAAATTATGAATGTTATCAACTCAATCGAAATAGAACATAAGAAAAGGTAGGTGGACTGTGGACGAAACTCAAGCTAGTCAGCATGTTTTAGGTTTTCTCTTTAACGAAAAACTCACCAAGGTAGTTTTGATAAGAAAAAAAAGACCGGAGTGGCAGCGCAATCTACTAAATGGCGTTGGTGGGAAAATTGAGGAGGGAGAAACTTCGCTAAATGCCATGATTCGCGAGTGTAGAGAAGAAACGGGACTTGTAGTTCCTGAGTGGGTTTATTATTGTTCGTTGTGGCCTCCTGGATCGCATGTCGCTGTTTTTGCCTCCACATCGGATATTTGTCGTGCCAGGACAATGACGGACGAGGAGATAGTGATTTTGAATATTGACGACATGATGTTGATTGTGCCTAATCTGACCTGGCTAATCCCTATGGCAAAAGATGCCATTATGAATAATAATATTATAACTCGGGTACACTATTTAAACTAAAAACCCAGGAAGTTTGATTTTATTTAAAGGAAACTGGCGATGGCATTAAAAGAATTTTTTGACAATTTCTTGTGAGAGGCTGAATGAATATCGAAATATTAGATAATATACAAGATAGAATTGATGCCGAAGTATTTGGGGTTACAACCTCTACGGCTTCGACACGCACCGCAGGACCGTCTTCAGAGCTAACAATCAATAAACTTATAAAGGAATCTCTCAAAAACGAAACAATAATCATTAGAAAGGAGAGTATTGGTATGAATGTTTGTTGCTACGAGCACGAAGAAATAGCGTACAATTCAAAGAATTGTCCTATGTGCCATATGATTACGGAAAACCGTGAGAAGGGAAAAAACGACCTGTTCAAGGTAGTGAGGAGATTAGTTCATTGGTGTGGTCGGAATAGCGTTCCGGGAAGCCACAAAGATCTCCCTGCAAAACTCACGTTACAAAAAAAAGACAGGCTCGACACCTGTCTTTTTTAGCTTTTGTGATTTACGATTTACGAGTTGAAAGTTGTAAGATTTGAGATTTTCGACTTACAACTTTCAACTTTCAATTATATCGCATCCGATATAATTAGCGATCTTTCTCGGTTCGCGAAATTCAACAACCACCCGTGCGCTAGATAACGCAAAATTACGAACATCACCACGAAAACCCAGAAGTCTCTGTCGTCCAGGAAATTATTCTGCACAATTCAGCTCAACCCAAATTCTTTATTGGCATTTACAGGAACTTCTGAATGTGCGCTAGCTAGTTTCTTCTTTAGAACCTTACCGGCATCCGGCGCTTCCGCAACAAATTCTTTTATCGCATTCCCTGATTTAACCAGGAGCAGTTTCCTATTACCAGCCTTCTTAAACATAGACAAGGCAAATGCGATCAGTCCCGTGCCGCCGGTAGCCGCACCAGCCACCTCCGCTATCTTGCCCGACGTCCACTGCCAGCCTAATTTTATTCCCTCGTAAGCTGCCTGTTGATTCCTGGATGCGACTATACCCTGCGTAGCGGCATAGAGTGCGTATTCACCAACAGACATACGGCTGACATCGTCTATGCTCTTACTCATGATTTTCCCGATTATGCCGGCGGTTCCGTCGGCATTCTGAATCGCGCTGAATGCGTTTGCACTGATAGACGAAATAGCCTCCGCCTGTTCTCTCGTCGTAGCGCTTCCGATTGCTTGCACAGCCTTTTCAGCAAGACATTTGATATTGTCCTGTTTGTTCGTTTGTGCTCTTACAACCACGGGAACATTTTTGTTAACCATATCACCCGCCGCACTCACTTGATACTCTTTTGGTCTGGGTGACTCAGGCCCTCCCATGGCCGACATTAACGACCTGCATCCCATACCCGTGAAACCAATAAAACATAACACTACGATCAACTTCTTTTTCATATTCATCTCCCTCCTATCTGTCTATTTTGGTAAATGTTTCGTTAAGTTTGTTAAATACGTTTTTTTGTCTCTCAAACACGGTTTCGGCCATCACACAAAATGCGCCATGTGTAATCATCACGTGTCTCCTCCTCAACCATTTATCTTCAGATTGAGGGAAAATACAGCGAGGCGTGTTATTTCCAAAGAACTCAACAATATATGTAATATGTTCTTTAGATTCCAATTCAACCCACGCATGAGCAAGCACCTGCGCCCCATTCAGGCATTCACCCCAACAATACGTTGCCGGAATGCGCGAATGCCTTGCTAGATATGCGAAAAGCAATACAACGTCCTCGCAGTCGCCCGAGCCTAGTTCGAGAGTATCTTTAGGCTGCTGCCAGCGATCCTTAAATTCACCTTCTGGCACAAAAGCAACCTTTCTGTTGATACACTCGCAGATTGCCGCCACCTTCAATCCTTCAGCAAAATGTGTGTCGCAGAATTTAAAAAATTCGGGCACGTCGTCCGCCTGCGTACTACTCGACTCCGATGCGAATAACTGGCAATTAATCACCAAGACGATCAGTGTAATTATCAATAAATTTGCCGTTCTTTCGATCATACTGACTCCTGTTTTTCGCGCAATGCTTTCAGTGCTTCTTCTAAAACACAGCGCATAATTTCGCCTTCTTCTGTATCAAATTCTATATAGTCGTCACGCCCGCATTCGTTCACGGCGTCAATCATGCCTTCTATTTTGACGATGGTCCTGTCTATTCGTGTGCCCACGACCTCTCCAATCTCATACAAATACGCGCCACGGTGTCTATGCTGGATATGTCTGCCGCGTATTTTTCGCGCAATCTTTTACAAGTCGCATGGTTGGCATACAACTCCACTTCTTCCGGGAATCGCTCGTACCAATACAGGAAGTTAAGCCGTTCAAGATATTCCAGGGAACTTGAGCTTTCACGTCTCATTTAATGCCCCCCATCCCACTAAACCGGCGCGTAGCCGTTTGTAGATAAATAATTCCCCATGTACTCATCAATGGTGTAGCCGCCTATAATCAGAGACTGGCATGATACCGATCCGGAGACAGACAATGGCCCACCGATTTGTGTGTCTGGAGCGATGTAGACACTACTGCCTATAATAGATATAGCGCCGGCCGCGTCAATTCCAACGCTTGAGCCACCGAGCGACAACGATGTGTTTTTTACTCCCGATATCGCCAGATTATTTGCTGCGGCAATAGTTATGTCTTTGGATGCGGTAACGGTAATATCGCTGGAGGCGGTAACGTTGACATTGTCAGAGGCGGTGATATTGATATCCTTCGCAGCCGTCACATTAACGGTCTGTTCGGTGGTAACGTCTATGTCTTTTACATTCTGCACCTCGATCTTTCCATCGGCAAACACCTGCACCCTTGCCAGTTGCTCTCCATCGGCGCTGGTAACTCTGAGGTGAATTAGCTCGCCAACAGATCCAACATCAAGATGTACTGTAAACTTCTCCTGCTTATTGTTTGAATAGCCTTCGCCTACATTAAGAGATAGATTAGTGTTGCCTTTATCGTTCAGTATGTCCAGTCTACCCCAGTCGAAAAACGCCTGAAAGTTTCTTACCACCAGCCGTCCGAGCCCGTCTATCTTGTTGAGCATAAATTGGCAAAACTCGTGTACTTTAGCAACCACTACCCCGCCGCGCAGTAACCCCAAAAAAGCGCCCTCGCGCGTTCTCCAGAATTTATCACCAGGGAGGGTGTCGTGCGGACGACGTCCTCGTGCCCCAATCAGGAACTTGCGCTTCTCTACATTCATCGATTTTGCGTAATCTGGCGTGTAGCTTTTAGTGGTCTGTGTTAGCGATATGTTCTTGTCTGCCTCAAACTCATCACCAATGAGCGCGTGCTTTGGAGGAATGACGTCAAGAATATAGTATTGTCCATTGCAATCCATAACCAAACACGGAGAGAGTCTTTCTGGTATCTCGGTGGAGCCAGCCCACGAATCTGAGCTTTGAGACCTTGATAAAAATGGAACATTTTCCAGGGTATGCCCGCGATTTGCTTCAGGATCGAACGCATTGATGTGGCAGGTGTATTCTTTCGAATTCACATCTGTTATAGTGCCAAGTAGGATTTTATATCCCATAAGTCGGTCTCAAAACATTTCAAGCTCCCAACCCAATATACCTTGGTATGGAAGCTTGATTAATCTAGGATTCTGTTACTCGCTGGTAGGATAAGAATTGTCAGAGCTTGCTGTTCCCTGTGCCTGGGTACCGCCGTCCTCGATAGTGCTCGAGAGACTACCACCGGTTACCTTTATCTTAACTGTTCTAATGCGCTCACAAACCCACTGCATATCCTCAAACATAACTGCCTGCCCCCTCGCTATCGACTTCTCGTAGTTTTCGATATACATCTGTTCCAGATACATACTTGCAACATAGTCATTCCCGATTGTTCTCATGCATAAAGCAAGACCAAACGGAATCTTAAATAGGTCAGACCAGAGGCCAAACTTATAATGCTTTTCATCGTCTCCGCTTCCTCCAGAAACAAGAACAGGGTCGTACAGCGCATCCCCTTTATTAGCGCTCGTATTTTTTAGGCTGTTTTGGTACAGGGCATACGCCAAGGTGTTTCCGTTGAAAAAACCTCGCCTTATGTTGCCGCGGACGTCGTTATCTCCAACTGCAAACCTTGGCCTCGCAGATCCTATTTCGTTAAACCTCGAAATAACTTGCTGGTCACCTATCGTAATGTCGGTTATGAATCCAATAGGTGTTAATTTATCAGACTCTTCGATATCTTCATCTACCTCTCCGATCTCTTCATACAGCGCAGGACCCGCAAGCACCAAAGTTGCATCCGGATGTGAAACGTTATCAGAGAACGACGCCCTCTCAACAAACTTCTTATAAAAATCCCAGGTGCTTTCATCCGCTGTACTCAGTATATTTCCAGAGCCAGCCACTTTGAGTTTTTCTTTTGAGTAATCAATTAACGACATTTCGAACTCCTTAAAAAAGGAACTGCCTAGGCAGTCTAAACCGTTTTACCAAAAAAAGCACCGTAATACCCCAGTCTTCAAACATGGGGAGTGTCAAGCATTGCCGTCTGTTATACCGCTTGGCCCGCCGAGCCTTATATTAACCGTTCTTGCCCTATCATACTGAAACATTACGTTCTCCATAATCATAGGTGCAGACGACGATATCTGCATCTGGTGGGAAGAGATCAAGCACATTTCGAGATACTCGCTTGCTACGAAGTCGTTACCAATCGTCTTGTAGGCAAACGCCATCCCGAATGGTATTTTAAACGCATCTGACCAGAGTCCGAATGCATACTGGTTGTTTGATGTATTTTTCGCAAACGTTGTAACGTGCGGCTGGTCAGATGCCTTTGAAGAATTTCTTCCAAGTACCACCAAGAGGCTGTCTGCATCAAACAATACTCTTCCTATAGAACCCTGTCCTCCTGATTTACCAACAGTAAACCTCGACCTCCCCGATCCGATTTCGTGATGTCTCGTGACAACCTGGCTCTCGCCGTGCCTTACATCCGGCACAAAACCAATCGGGGTCAACAGTGTGTTTGACGTGAGTTTACTCTCCGGGTCAGACGCAAGCTCTGAATACAATGCAGGCCCGGCAAGTATGATAGTGCTTGACGGGGAAACTATATCGTCAGGGCTTGTCCGCCTTTCAACATGTTTATTAAACCAGTCCCATTGGTCGCCGCTTATCGCGGTTGTCGATTTAGAGGTCGGGTCAAGTACATCCTCTTTTTTTTCAAGCGCCATTTTTAATATCCTCTTGTTAAATAAAAAGGCCCGAACCAATCCAGCAGTCGCTGAATCAATTCGGGCTTTATAGTTCCTGTGAAGGTTATAAACGAACCGAAGAAAGTTAAATCATCAAGTCAACTCTAATGTTATTGACCGGATACGGATATTTCATGTTTAGCTCAACACGGACTTTGTCTTTGAACGTTTCATCCTGTGCGACCTTTACTATTTCACCACTAATAAGCGGGGCGCCTATTCGTGGATAAGTCTGCTCTGTAAGATACACAATCATTGCATGTACCTGAGTTGTTATCGCCGCAAGGGTGGCAGGGGTAATATTGTATATACCAAGGAACCTCCGTAGTCCCCTCTTGAAGAAGTATGAAGAAAAATCGATATTCTTCACCAGGGACATTTCTCGCGTTTCTAGCGCTATCACATCGGTAGATATCTGGTGCCTCGTATAAGGCAATGCGCCAACAACCTCCTGCACTACGATATACACACCATACTCCGCCATCTTGTCAAGCTGGCTTTGCTTAAAGTATTTATTGCTGTGGTATAACTGCCTAACTCCCGTTATACCCAGATTTGTGAAACCCTGGTGCGGAGGCGCACCACAGACCATCCCTCCAAGGGCACAACACAAATAGTACCCAGGCACTATATGATCGCCGTCGCTTAATGTAATCTCTACCTGGTCTGGCAACACCTGATATACCCTCTTGTCTTTATAAGAATCGGCGAGCAACGCCATAGAGTCGGCTATGCCAGTCAGGTCGAGTACCCTGAATGTCTCGTAATCAACAGAAATATCGGCAAAGCCGGTGGTAAACGCAGAACCCGCGATATACTCCGCACTGCCTGTTTCGCCCGTATACTTCATATTCTGGAGTTTGACTTTTTGTTCAGAAATGACTTCCAGTACTTTATAAACGCCAGGATGTACCTGGGGATTTCCCTGAATATCCTCATCAAGTATCCGGATATAATCTGTAGGCACAATATTTCTTGATACAAAGGATCCATTCGTGGTATCTTCCATGGTTAAGATTCCAGTAGTATTGTCGTATTGGAATGTTCCCGCACTGCTTAATTCCTGGACAATCTTCTCCCTGATGAGTTCGGGGCTCCAGATCATAATCCTCCACTTACCCTCCTCCGCAACCGACAGGTTATCAACGTGAGACCTGATTGCAGCGGCCACCGTAGTGTCCTGCGTGAGAGGTACGATACAGTACACCTCGTCCGTCTCTTCAATTCTGTCGAGCACCTCAAGGTATCCCTGTGAATTATCCTCGTCTATAGCAAACGTCCTGATCCTTGAAATTGTGTTCTGTACGGCTATAGAAGCGCCCACGGCCAGCGGATTACGCACGTCGATCTTTCCGATCTTTCCCTGAATATCGTCCAGCGACTCAATATCAACTATTTCTCCGGACTTCGCCGTCTTCAACGCCCGATAAGTTATATATATCTTTTCTACGGTTTCTATCGGGAACGATCCGCTATCGGTTGTGTACGCCTTGATGCCGGGGTCTAGGGTGATACCATCTGCGCTGGCTGCAAAATCAGTGTTAGGGTCAACGTTGTCTATCGGATTGCGAATTTTTACCTCAGTAAAGTCCTTTACATCATTTACTATCCTGTATGTTGCGGTTGATTTACCCACCGTGAAACCGAGAATGGTGTATGCGTTATTGGTAATCGTGGCGAATTCAATAGAACCGCGCGCCGTATTCGATACAATTTTTACCTTATCGTTGGCAGTTGCGCTTGCAACTGCGCCGGTCAGCGTCGCGTTGATCTTCGTGACCACCAACGCCGCGGTTGTGTCGGTCGCCGCCAGTGTTATTTCTTGCGCCACACCCCCGTCTACCTTAATGGACAGCTTATCGCTTGCCCCTGTTGCCGGCGCGAATGGTTCCGCCACTGTTCCTATGGTTTCATTTGTAGAATACTCCGACTTGCCGAAGAATTGAATTTCTGTCTCGCTCAGAACGGCGTCTACAATATACAACTCGGTTAATCCGGTCGTAGGGCTGGTAAGCCTTACGCGATCCTCTGTTTGCACGCCATCTGTGATAAACGTAGCAGCTGCATCCTTCAGGACGCTGCTGTCTGTAACAAGTGTGCCGCCGGTCTTTTCTGCCGACTTTGTAACAACGCAGTTCTTGAAGTAAATATCGAGATGATCCAACAAATCCACCTTCGCCCCTATCTCAAGACTGGGATAGCCAAAGGTGTTTCCGAGTACCGGATCATAGGTAACGCCGACTACCTGTTCTTTGTCCAACACCTGATAATTTGGTCCGATAATAAGCGTTTCCAGGTCCGGAGGCGATACAACCGCCGACGGATTTACCAGGTTCTGGAAGACATGGACCGCTGGTCTGATGTAACCCATTATTTTGATCTCCTACGAAAATAAAAAAAGCCCCAAATAGCGCACAAGTTTGCATTGATCGGGCTTTGTAGGTCCTATTGATGGGTTACAATCTAACCGTTATGTCATTTTATAATATTAAATGTATTCGTTTTTACTATTTCGTCAACTAGGCTGAAGCGAACCGTTCAAAACTGTTCAAACCGGCTTAATTGTTGTTATACTGCCACGTATGATCGTGTCGAGGTCGGTAATTTTCCACGTTACGCCATACGTATAGTTAAAACTTACCTGTACATCAACGAGACTGGGCGGCCAATCCTTCAGGGGAGACTCGTCGCCTATGGCGACGCCCTGAATCTTGATTTTAAGGTGTGCGCCAATATCCTGCTTGGTCATTTCCAAAAACGGTGCGACTTTGGTGGCGATTCGCTCCGCCTCAATCCCTTCGTACGACACACAATGGCAGATGATATTGCCGTTAACCAGGCTGCTGTAGGTATCCGAGGGTTGCGGCGCTTTCTTTGTAGACCACGTGGAAAACGCCCTGTCCCCAATACCAACCTGGCTGTATCGCATTGTTCCACGCGCAACAAGCACGGCCGGGTATTGCTCCACGTTTTTCCTGTCCACCCCATGTATATCAGCTACAAGTATCTTTGTTTTGTCCTGGTCGTCCTCGTATGGAAAATCAGGGTCTTGCCTGAAGAACCTTTGCAGGATGTCGATTATGTCTTTCTTTATCGGAATTGGGTCCATTATATTTTCCTGAGTTTAAGCCATTTAAGCGGCTGACAGCGCAAGGCCATAGCGTGTGACGTGTCAGGTAGAAAGGAGGAAGACCCGACATTGTCACACGCTTTTCAGGCCGGATATTTCCACGCCAATAATGTTTCGTCCCAAACGAATGCGTGCGCGGCATTCCCTGTTGATTTTGAATCTTGTGTGAACCAGAACCGACCATCATAACCCACTGACAGCGAAAACTCCACGCGACCCTTGTCTAATTCTTCTATTTGGAATATTTGCTTCAGTGACACCCTTCTCTTTTCTCTGTTCGCAACATTTTTAACTACCCATCGTTTATTACTTAATAACTCCGTTATAACGTCCTGTGGTTCTACCAGCGGCCAATTACTCATCCACGCCGTATTACTTGATGGCTCCATCTTTCCCCATGGTGTCTGTTGCACTATAGACGGAGACGGGTTGAAATTTATCATCGCAGGTATTGGACTCCAGTACCCATCCTTATAACCAGTGTCGTAACACACACCGCACTTTGCCCTAGTGCTGCGTTTTAGTTTGTCGTCCCAGCAGTTATCGCACCGCTCGCCCCAGTGTTTCCGCTTATGAACGACACAGGGAACGCCGACAACTTTATGCAACAGCAACCGGTTGCGTCTCGCTATTTCCAGTCCAACCAGGTCGGGTTCGTCGTAAAAACCTTTTGCCTTTGTGTAATAAATTTCGTTTGTGCTGTTTTTCCGTGTGCCAATGCGGTAATAAACCCTCCTGAACTTTCCGAAGGTTGGAGCCGCGGTATCTACATAAGTATATTCATTAGTCAGGCCGATTTTATTTAGCCTGGTATACGCTCCCTCCGGCGAGCCCGACTGATCTACGAAGAAACTAAACAGCGATGGATCGATGGCCGTGTCTTTTATGCTCCAGCTTATAACAGTCTTACCAATGTCGAACACGTCAAACATTATCCTGTCGATGATAATGTGCTTTAATGCATCAGGAGCCTTGAGCGTATGTAAGTCGTCGCATAATTCGCTGTAATCAATTCTCGATTGGCAATTTGTTTCGCTGTAATTCATATCAAACGGTTGTCTTCGCCTGAATTATCATTATTTCTACGCCTGGATTATTTTTATCTACAATTACATCATCATCGTGCAGCATAAACCATTTATCATTGATCCGCAGAGGAACTTGTATGGCATCAGCAAGGTCCTGGTGATAATTGATTATATCGGACCTTAAGTTCGGAACCCTCCAGACGAGATAGAGGCGCAGCCACGAATCTGTAAAGCTACACGGGGTCTTTCTCAGTTGTTCAGAGACGAGCCTGTTTACCTCAATCCTGTACAGCGTCACGCTGTCAGAAAGCACCTGCCGGCTGACATACTTGCCAAATCGCTTGTCATAATATCCCTTTGTTTTCCACCTGGCGTTTTTAGATGGAGGCAATGGCAAAAATACTTTTAAAGTAATCTGCCCCATATCGCTATCGCCCGTGTCCACGTCTTTCACCTTGGGCTAGGTTCTCCTTCCACCGCGAACGCATTGTTCGTATCGGCGTGTTTTTCTGATTTCAGCACAATCCACTTATGTTTACACTGCCAGCACCTAACACTCACCGAGTTGTCGGTTGTAATATCTCCCAGGTACACATAGTTAACCGCCTTGCAGTCAAGACAGACCTCCGGTATTGCTATTCTCATAATCACTATCTAAACTTGATCATCCCAGAAAAATCCAATGTATCACCATCGACCAAAGTCCTGGCTGTTGTAAGCTGGAAGTACGCCAGCAGCTTTCCGGTTATACCTGTAGCTGCGTCCGATAAGACTGTATATGTCACAGGACCCCAACCGCCCCCCGTGGCGCTAAAAACAACCACTTTCGACAGTATGTAATAATCGGCATACACCGCATACACCGAAGTGTCGTCCGGTATTACCGCCCAGTCCTTATCTAAGGTAGCCTGCTTCGTAGTCCCGTCATAGTCCGTGATTTCTAGCAGTTGCCCCACACCGGTTCCTCCGATTATTTCTATAGTTGAATATGTGTAAAAATCATTTACCGAACTTGCTAAGTCCGCAAGTTTTATCGTATTGATGCCGCCTTCTTGTGCAGTGCCTGTTT
>Ga0209518_1004243_pt1 | contig 11628 bp, 13 predicted proteins | sample RifGroB1_FD_183993 | JGI IMG/M metagenome (GOLD analysis project Ga0209518, IMG submission 183993) | Groundwater microbial communities from Rifle, Colorado, USA - Groundwater B1 (SPAdes) (version 2) | ecosystem: Environmental > Aquatic > Deep subsurface > Groundwater | place: Rifle, Colorado... | reverse complement strand
TACTAATAAATTCGTGATTAAAAAACTCCTTGAACAAAACGGAGTTCCTGTTCCCAGATTTCAACTTTTTGCTACCCCGAATGATCCTATTGATCCTACCTTAAGATATCCTTTAATTTCTAAGCTTAATGAAATTCACGGAGCCGTGGAAATAACTCAGGATGCGGTATCGGATAACGAAAAACACTTAAGGGACAGATTAAAATTCTTAATCTCAACGTATAAACAACCCGTCCTTGTTGAGGAGTTTATTGTCGGTAGGGAAGTAACCGCTATTCTTCTTGAAGGCTTAAATAAAAAAGTCTATTTAGCCGAAAAAGCATTCAGCAAAGAAAAAGAAGAAAATAAATATATTCTTTCTACTTTTGATGATCAGTGGGTAAAAGAAGGGTACTCATCATATCATTACATTAAATTCGATGATCCCATCTTAAGAGAATATGTTAAGAAAGCTTTTGATATTACAAAAATGTACGACTATGGTAAATTTGATGTCAGAATAGATCAATCCGGAAGATATTTTTTCATAGACTCGAACACAAATCCCGCTTTCGGACCCAAAGAATGCGATGTAGCCATATCGGTAATATTAGATCTTTATGGAATATCATTCCAGGAAATACTAAAAAGATTGATGCTAAATACCGTCCGAGATGCCCAAGGAAAAGAAAGACTACCTCTTGAGAGCCAATATACAAATTAGCTCGAACTTATTTTATCACCAATTACTAGCGAATTTAACAAGCGTCAAGAAAAGGGGTTAAAGGGGAAATGAATTGACGCTTTGTGTTAGCTCAGGCCGCTTCGCGGCCTTCGCTTAACTCTCTTTCGTTTGCTCGCTTCGCTCGCAATCCGCCAAAAGGTAAAGGGGTTATTCATATGCTTGACGGGTTACCGTAGGGTACTCGGTGAACTCCGTCAATTGGCCGAATATACGGCCATATCACCGTATGACGGTGTGACGGCTAACCGTTACGGTACCGTCAGTAAAGCTTCTGTGAAACCCATATCCCACCCACCCAAAAGAAAGGGAAACGGCGACCCCGACTTCGCTCGCTTAGGTCGCCCTAGGGGGCGCCTTGCCCGAGTCCTTTTATGCTTTAGCTACTTAGTTCAGTCTCTTCCCCGCCTTGTACGAAAAGAAAGGCCTTCGGCCGTACAAGGCTTATCTTAGGGGTAACTTATTAAGAGAGCTCGCTTTCGTGGGGTGTTTCTTATCTCTGCCCCCGCCTTTATTATTCTGCCCTTTAAGTTGCGTCCGTTGGCTCACCTCTCCTCGAAGACTCGTCGAGCGTTCGCACCTAATTCGTTTGGCGCAGTGGCGTTATCATTTAAGAAAACTAAACTCATTCTCGCCACTGCTTATTTGGCGGAAAAAGCTTTTAAAAAATGGGTAGTAATTCGAATAGTTTCTTTAACGCTTTTTCCTTTTAATCAAATACTATCCGATGGGGGCGGGGGCAGAGGAAAGTTCTTTCGCCTAAACGGCGAAAAAACAAAAAAATTCAGGATGTTGCAGTTGGAAAAGCTTAGGACTAAACTGAAAATTAGCTAAAAATTACTGCCATGGATCCAAACACTCAAAATCAAACTGCGGGAAGTGTTAGTCAAACTTCACAAGAACAGGTTGACGTTAAAGATCCACTCAGAAGCACAATTGCCAAAGGACAAACAAGAGACAGTTCCGGAAAGTTTGTCAGCAAGTCTGATCCAGCAAAAGTTCCTCCTATTTCAGTTACTACTAGTCAAACCGGAGTAAATACTACAACTCCGCCTGATTTAGTGAATGTCAAAATCACAAATCCTCTTGTATATATCAAATACTGGTGGAAAAGAATCATGGCTAATGAAGGAATAGATCTGAGACTCAGGGTTAAACCCTTAACCGTCTTCGGAGTATCCCTGATTGCTTTTTCTCTTGCTTTTGGCCTTGGAGGAGTAGTTTTACCTGTTGCCTTCCCCGGATTTAAGTTAAACGGCATAATTTTTCCTTCTCCTGCCCCAACTCCTGAAACAATATGGAAAGATACGGCCCTGAAGGGTACTTTAACCAAATCTAATACCACGCCTGTTAAATTCTTTCTTGTAACAACATCAACTGAAGCCGTTACCCTTGAAGTTCCTGTCGGATTTAACCTAATTACCTTAGTTGGCAAGAGAATCCTTGCAGTAGGCACATATAACTCAAAAGACAAGGTACTGGAAGTAGAGGATATTCAGGATTTGGAGGTTCTTTCAACCACCCCAGTTCCAATTCCGACTAGCCCGCCAACTCCAACCCCAACACCATCACCAAGTCTAACACCTACACCAACAGCCACTCTTGCTCCCGAGCCGTCTATTTCTCCTTCGCCTTCAGCAACTCCTTCCATTTAAAAACATATAAAACTATTGTTTCTTTTCACTAGTCCGTTTTTTAGCTGGTTGTGTCACAACCTGAACTTTAGCCCTCTCAGTTGTGCCTAGCTTCTCATCTTTCTTTAACTGATCTTCGGCTTCTTTTTGAATTAATCTAGCACCCACTATTGGTTTAAATGAATCATCGTTTAATTCAATCATATTTTCACCCCCTTTCAAATTTACTTCCGCATTGTATACCAAGCTAATATAACTTCAAAATGTTTTTTATACTTATAAATGATATAATGAAAAATCAAAATGAGTGAGATTAAAGATAAATTAGCCAGATACCCATTAATAGACAAATTATTGTCATTACACCTTCCACTTGAAGATTACGCAGTTTTTGGAAGTGGACCAATGTTTGCCCATGGAATAAAAGAGTCTGTTCGCGATTTAGATTTAATAGCTAGAGGAAAAGCTTGGGAAAAAGCCAGACAGTTAGGAAAAATCGAAGAAACGAAGCTAAAATTTGGAAACGTAATAACTTTATTTGATGGAGAAATCGAAATTTATGACAGTTGGGTACCTGCTCGAAAATGGGATATAAATAGACTTATAGATACATCTGATGTTATAGAAGGTATTCGATTTGTGAAACTTGATGATGTTTTAAGATGGAAAAGAATGAGGAATTCCCCTAAAGATATTGAGCACATAAAACTTATAGAAAACTATCTTGTAAGTAATATATAACCTATGGATTTAATCCTTCTCGCAGGAAATAGTATTGATAATAAAGAATGGATAGAAGAAGTCGAATCGGCGTTCAAACCATTTTTCAGTTTAACTCAAATTCAGTATTATGATCATTGGCAGTCAGGTAAGGAGTTAATTGACTTGAACAAAGAGATTAAGAAACTAACCGAAACAACAAAATCGAAAAAACAATATGTTATCTTTGCCAAATCTGCTGGCAGCTTAGTTACTTTGAAAGCAATATTTGAAAAAAAAATATCCCCCCACAAATGTATTTTTATAGGTATCCCTATAAATTGGGCTAAAAAATACGGTTTTGATATCAAAAAGTGGTTTAAGGATTTCGATCTTCCCTCGTTGATAATTCAGCATACTAATGATCCGATTGCCTCGATTCAGGAATTATCAAAGTTTCTTAAGAAAGAAAATGTGGCTAACTGTAAACTTGTTGAGTTATCTGGTAACGACCATTATTATTCAGAAATTGATAAAATAAAGGATTTAACCACAAATTTTATTTAAGGCCGGTTCTGAAATACTTCTATTTTTGGACTCAAGCTTGCGTAGGGTGTTATAATCCTATAATTACGAAAAAGGTGTAATATTCAGAATTAATATGGAAAGAATTAAGTATTATGATGTTTCAATAAACCAAAGCCTTTCTTTCTTATCAGGCAAGGAGGTTGAATTGACTGATCTTTCAAGACAAAAAAAGCTAGAAAACCCAAAATTATTCGTATCAAACGGTTATATAGATGATATTTCTTCATTCGATTTTGATCCACTGGGTATTAAACATTCTTCACGCTGGGAAAAGGTCGTGGCTACTATGATTTATGCAATATCTGACCAAATACCCAATAGAGAAGAAGTTAAAAAGGGCAGGCAAATAATTGAACATTTACCAAAAAATATCAAGCAAAAAGTGGACCGTCAATTTGTCTTAGGTTTTCTGCCTTATTTCCTAACGGGATTTAATTTTCATCTAGATAATGTTTTCGTCGCAGATTCGAATTTTATCGATGATGGAGTTAGTTTTATTACAGAAATATACGGAAAACCATCTGTACACACATGGTCTCTATTGTGTGCTCACCGTGAATCCCATAAGGTTAAAATTTTATCCCTTAGAGACCATATCCATGAGACAAAGGTACTCAGAGCTTTAAATTTAGAATTAGGTTTACTAGCTAATGCTCAAATTGGTAGACAAACTATCGATTGGTATCAACAAACTCCTACCTTGAGAGCTTCTTCAAATATGTTTCCAGAAATTTTTATAAATTATTTAAAAACAAGCAGAATAGGAGATTTAATGAAGATACTAAAACTACATCAAGACGAAACGGGAAGATTGATGAATATAATTACATCAAACAATGTACATTTAAACCTCATACCTCTGGATAGTTTTACGTCTCTCGTAGAAACGTTTCTTAATGAAAGATATGGAAATAGATGGAGAGAGTCGCAGGTAATTCAAAGCAAAAATGATACATTGGTAAATATTGCTTATCAAGCGACTATGCCAGAAGTATCAAGATTGATGCCTTTTTATGAATGCTCAGTTGATCGGATAAAAGAACTTGAGGAATATCGATCAAGTAATCTCAAAGCTGTACATGATAAGAACGACCAGAAATTAATTAATGAAGTTTTTAATTGGTTTATTGAATCTCAACAAATGACTAAATTTGGCAAAGCTCTTTATGACACTGCTTTTTATTATCTTTGGGGTTGTTTATCTGCAACAAAAGGAATTGTCAGTATAGGTATAGATCGTGATCACGAGAATTATCAATATTCTGCTTTTAGACAGGGATATATTGAAAGTTCTTCAACTAAAACCCAAACATATTCTATCCCGTTTGTTTATGCAAGAAGAGTTGGCGAGGAAAAACCAAAGGAGATACTCAGATATATTTCATTTCGACAGTTTTGGCGGGACATTAACTAAAGAAGATAATATTTCATGGAAAGATTAACAATAAATCAAACCAAAATAAAAGAATACGATAAAGTTGTTTTGAGTACGTTAGCTATCGAAGTCAGAAAATCGGTTTTTGATACGATCATTAACGCAAACAGTGGTCATTTAGGGGGTAATTCATCATCTGTAGAACTATTGACATGTTTATATTTTGGAGGAATTTTAAAATTTGATCTAAATAACTCTCAAAACGAAAACAGAGATAGAGTTTTGATCAGAGGTCACGAAGGTCCAGTAAGATATAAAATATTTAGCTTAATGGGGTTATTTCCAGAAAGTGAACTAAAAACATATCGTCAATTTGGATCTATTTTACAAGGCCATGAAGATATGCACACAACTCCAGGGGTCGACATAACTCCATCTGGCTCACTAGGGATGATTTTATCTTATGGTGTAGGAAGTGCCATTTCCGCGAAAGAAAAAGGGTTGAATTATAAGACTTTTGTTTTTTTGGGCGACGGAGAAGAGCAGGAGGGAAACGTTAGTGAAGCTGCTAGGCATGCTTCCAATTTAGGATTAGATAATTTGGTTTGTATTCTTGATAAAAACAATAAACAGCTATCTCGAGCAACTTGTGAATCTGATGGAGGCGTTGATATTAAAAAAATATGGGAAGGATATGGTTGGAATGTGTTAGAAATCTCAGATGGTCATAATATTGATGAAATAATGAAAACATATTCAGAACTTGATCACATTCAAAAACCAACATTTGTTATTGCACACACAATTAAAGGTAAGAATGTTCCTGGAGCCGAAGAAAATTATTCTGGTTATCACACCCTTAGTGTTTGTCCCAAATCTTTAGCAGAGCAAGCGCTTGATTTAGCCACAAGAGAAGTTGAGGCTCATAGGAAAAAAATCGATGAAGTAAAATTGTTAGCTCCCAAATTGATTGCTAGGCCAAACGAATTTAATTTAAATCTCGTTAAAAATAAAGAATTAGAGGTAAGCGTTGAAATTAATCCTACTGATGTAAGTAATTTGGATTACTCTCAAGGATACTATTTTGAAGAATTAAGAAAAATAACCGAAAATGGTCAAAAAATGAAGATGTACGTTATAACTCCTGATTTCATCAGGAAAGATTTAGTAGAAATGGTTTCTTTTACCGATTTTACCAAATTTGTTGATTGTGGAATTAGAGAGCAACATTCAATCGCTATGGCTCACGGTATTTCTATTTCTGATCCAAATGCTCGGATTTTCCTTAATTTTGGTGATGCCTTTATCTATCGTGCAATGGATCAACTCAATGTTGCCGTACAAGGAGGCAGTAAAATGATTATCGTTGGAGAGTATAGTGGTTTAACTCAGGAAAGAAACGGAAAAACACACCAAACCAGTGGTCAACCAGGAGCTTTGATTTACATGCCAGGTTTAAGGATTAAAGAACCAGCCGATGTTCAAGATCTTTATAATGTTTTAAATTGGGCTTTTACTAGTAACCCTGGAGTGGTATATGCAAGGCTTCATCGAAAAAATATTACTCCTTTATATCGAGAGAGAAAAGACCAAAGAAATATTGGATCTTATATCACTCATGATCCTGATAAAAAACCGAAATTAGTAATTGCAAGTTGCGGATTTACTACTCACAATTCGGTTAAAGCTGCTCAGACACTTGAATCTGAATATAATCTACCGACAAGGGTCGTCAATATAGTGGGTTTAAATGAATTAGGGGAAGAATTTGTCAAACTATTAGAAAATGATACGCCACTGTTGACTGTTTATAATGGTTCTGGAAAGGTACTTCAATCAGTGGTTAGCTCAGCAGTTATGGAATCTACTTTATTGAAACCTAGTATAATTAAAGGGCATGGTTTTGATTTTGGAATGTCAGGCTCTATAGGAGAACTAGAAACACACTTCAAACTAGATGATAAAGGAATTGTACAAACAGCAAGAAGTTTATTTATAAATAAATGAAAAAACGAATCTTATTAATTGGCGGTAATTCGAAAATTGCCAGAGCTTTTACCAAAAAATATTTTAGTAAATATCAAATAGATATTACTTTATATAAAAAAAATGATATTGGTCAATTTTTGAATGAAATCGATACTTATCAACTAAATTTGACAAATGATATTTCAATTAAGAATTTGATCAAAAAGTTAAAAGATTATAAATACAGCGGAGTATTATTTTTTTCAAGTATTTATTCTAATGAATCAAATTGGAACAAATCCAAGTTTACTAAAATGCTTAAAATAAACTTTTTAAGTTACTTAGACCTTATTTATAATTTAAAATTAGTAAACAACTCAAAGATTATTTTCTTTACCGATGAGGGTTTGATTCAACCTAAGAAAAATTATCTTTATTACTCATTTTCCAAAGCGCTTTTGAAAGATTACATTAGATTTCTTGCTGTCGAATTTGCTCAAACATCTTCTGTTATTGGTATCGGATTAGGCCCAACAACAACCGATCAAAAAGGTCCCCGAATAGAACAATATTATAAAAGAAGTTTAATTTCTGTAAAAAACCCTTGTCTCGGCCTAATAAATTTAATAGATTTTATTCTTTCGGAAGAGAATTTTTACTCAACTGGTAAAATTATTCCTTTTGATGGGGGAACTTATATTAAAAGATTAACCTAATTAATATCAGACTAATATTACAAAATTTCTTTGGATTCAATGTCTCTGAAAAATTGATCGATTAAATCAGCTCTTTTTAGAAATATACCATTTTTAATTATAGTTTTGGTTGAGTACCCCTTCTCTCTAATACCTCTCATGTTTATACATAAATGTTTTGCTCCTATGTATACAACCAAACCTTTAGGATTAAGATTATTTTCCAAAACATCAAATATCTCTTTGGTTAAGTTTTCTTGCGTTTGTAACCTTCTCGAGTAGATATTGACTATCCTTGCAAATTTGGAAAGACCTAATATTTTCCCGTTAGGAACATAGCCTATATGAACTTCACCAAAAAATGGAATTATATGATGTTCACACAAACTGTAAAACTCAATATTTGTGACAGTTATCAAATCATGAAAACCATTACTGTCGAATAGTTTTATTACGTCTTGAGGATGTTCACAATACCCAGAAAGAAGCTCAGTATACGCTTTTGCTACTCTTGAGGGAGTATCTTTTAGACCATCTCTTTCAGGATTTTCCCCAACCGAGGAGATAATTTTCGTGGCCAAATCACTAAATGATCTTTCTACTAGTTTTAAATTTATTGCAGATTTTGTCATTGTCTGTATATTACCTTATATTTGAAGCTAAATCAAAATTAGTTTAAGAGCATCTGGGTTTATAAAATTTGAGGGAATTTCGGAAACCTTACACCATTTCCATTCACTAAATTTCTCAGGTTCCATAAGTTTTGGTTCTTGAGTTGTTTCTGCTTTGAAAACAAAAACAATATCTCCTTCTTTAGCTCCGGGAACACTTCCTAAATACTCAACAATTTTAAGGTCATCTATACCAACTTCCTCTACAACTTCTCTTCTAAGTGTGGTTTCAAGGGTTTCACTACTATCACACCTCCCACCCGGGGCAGTCCATACTGAAATATTTTTCCATTTATCTGGTGTATAGTTTCTTAAACCGATTAGCACTTTGTCATTTTTAAATATAAATGCAATCGGTACGTTTTTATTGCCGCCTTTTTTCTGAAGAATAGAATTTAGCTTATTTTTCATCAGAGTCACTCTGCTAATTTTTTAGATTTTATTAACAGTTAATTTTTGCCAATAGGTTTATTTATTTTATAAACTGTATGACCTCTTCTTTTCCTTATTTCTTTCACCTTTATATTGTTCATATTACATACCTGAGGAATAAGACGGTTTAATGCACTAACAACCACAATCCAATATTCACCATTGGGATTAAGAAGCCTATAGGGTTCTTGTATAAATTCTTTGGCAATAGCTTCATCCCCAATTTTTGCCGGAATATTAGAGACTATTAAATCAAATGTTTTTTCTTTTAATTCCTCAACACCCAAACTACCCAGTACCGCTGCATTAGTGATATTATTTTTTGCAATATTGTATTTGGTGTAACGAACAGCAAGAAGATCTTTATCAACCATTGTAACTTCTGCCTGTGGGTTATTTTTAGCAAGAATTATTCCAAGGGGTCCATACCCACATCCAAGATCTAAAATACTTTTAGGCTTACTCGGAGTAATGGCACGAATTAATATGTCGGTACCGTGATCTATGGCAAAGGTTGAAAATAAAGTTTCAGCGACATCAAATTTAAACTCTTCCTTTCCGAACAAGTAACTAATTTCTTTTTTAAAATACACATCCATGGATAGATTATAACAAATGAAGGTATTTGTTCAGAAGTTCCAGTTCCTCTTTGTAAACTTCCTGACACAGATCATATTCCCAAGGGCTATGATCCTGACCTTTTAGAATTTTAGTTTGTTGCTCTTTTGCCTTTACCATATCTATAACTTTATTGCGTAGTTCTTGAGAAATGTACCGGTCTTTTTCTCCATATACTAAATGAATCCCTCCTTTGTAATCATTAAGACATTTGAAAAAGTCTGCGTCTCTCGCCTCCATCCAAAATCTTCCTTTATATTTTTGGCCACCTTCTTCAAAAATCTCATCAGGTTTGCCTTTAAAATCTCCTTCGTTAACTCCCGGAACCCAAAGAAGAATGCAGGGAACTTTACTTTTTAATTTAGAAGCTGCGATAACAGTTGCAGCCCCTCCCATACTCTGACCAAGTAGAGCTACTTTATATCCTTGATTTATGTATTTCTTGACAAAATAGACAATTGTATTCACCCATTCGTTATATGAACTGTCTAGGTAATCTCCTTCTGAATTTCCAGAATTGGCCTGATCAAATCTTAGAGTTGAATATCCGTTTTTATTTAGAATTCTTGCAAAATCTACAAAAGTTCTGGCAGGGCCAATAGAGGAAGCCCTGAATCCATGACTCATAATTACCATCTTTTTCTGGTTAGGTTCCGGTTCTGCCAACGCGCAGAAGATATCCTTACCATTTACTTTTTCAAAATATACCTTTTCTGTAAACATATTTGTATTATACAAGATGATTGATTATCCCAATTGATTTAAGAGAAAATTTATTATTATTTTTAATAAGTGTGGTTATTGAACACTCCCTGATCAGTTTATCTAATTTTTCAGGGAAATCTTGTTTAAATTTTCTAAGTTCACTATCCGAAAATAAATTTCTCAATAAATCACAAATAACTCCGCCGTGAGTAATTATGGCAATATTGGAATCAGGAAGAGAAATTAATATTTCGGATATGACATTAAAAGCATCTTGTCCGGATTGTACGGATGAAATTCCAGCCTTAGGCTTAAACTCTCTATGAAGATTTGAATATTCCCATTCTTTCAAGAATTCTTCAAGTTTCTGATTAGGAATACTGCCCCAGTTCATTCTTTCTCTTAATCTATCATCAAATTTAATTTCTACTTTTAAAGTATTTTTAATTATCTCTGCTGTTTCCTTAGTTCTTTTGTACGTACTTGAATATATTTTAGAAATGTTTTTATCTTTTAAAAACTCAGCGGTTTTTCTTGCCTGTTCTTTTCCTAATTCAGTAAGTCCGGGGTCTCCTGCTTCACTAACTTTCAGTCCGTGTCTGATTAAATAAAAAGTATTCATTTCGATTTGAGTTTAACATATATCTAAGATAATATTAGGTTTGAAAATGCTAATTTATTTTGTAAGACATGGGGAATCTGAAGGAAATAAAAAAGGGCTTCATCAGGGCCCCGAAGTTCCTCTCTCCGAAGAAGGAATTAAACAAGGTAAGGTTCTTGCCGAAAGACTTAAGAAACATAAAATTGACGTTATCTACTCAAGCCCAATGGTCAGGGCAAAGCAAACAGCGGAAATAATCTCCGATAAATTAAAAATTCCTGTTGAGTCCTGGGAAAACTTGAAAGAAATTAGAAATCCCAGTGAAATCTGGGGAAAACTGGCTGAAGATGAAAAGATTTTAAAAATTAGAGAATTAGCCAGAAAAGAGTTTCTTAAAAGAAATGCGCGTTATTCAGATGAGGAAACATTTGAAGAACTCAATAAAAGAGCAAAAGGAGTACTTGAACATCTTCTTCTGCATCACAAAGAACAAAACGTTTTATGCATATCCCACGCAACCATGATAAAGATGATCGTCTGTAAAGCAATATTTGGGGAAAGTTTAACTCCGGAAATATTTTTACAATTAAGAGAGCATTTATGGCTTAGAAATACCGGAATCACTGTTTGCAAATATACAGACAAATGGGGATGGACACTTGTCAACTGGAATGATACTTCTCACATTTAAATGGTTAATTCATTAAGTTTCTTAGGTCAAAAAGTTAATGTTGTTATTGATAGACCACTAGGATCAAAACACCCTCAACATGGTTTTATTTACGAAGTTAATTACGGCTATATTCCAAATACAAAATCTCTTGATGGGGAAGAGCAGGATGTATATGTTTTAGGAATAGACAAACCGAGTGATAAAATAATAGGAGTTTGTATTGCAGTAATTCATCGAACTAATGACAA
>Ga0209518_1004241_pt1 | contig 11629 bp, 12 predicted proteins | sample RifGroB1_FD_183993 | JGI IMG/M metagenome (GOLD analysis project Ga0209518, IMG submission 183993) | Groundwater microbial communities from Rifle, Colorado, USA - Groundwater B1 (SPAdes) (version 2) | ecosystem: Environmental > Aquatic > Deep subsurface > Groundwater | place: Rifle, Colorado... | reverse complement strand
GTGTGGTTGGAATCTTTATTTATTTTAAAGCTAAAAGATATCTTTTGGCTTTGGTTTGGAAGAATGGTTTGTGATCCGAGACAGATTGAGGAAAGATTGATATTTTGGGTAGATTCCGGATTGATACAGAATTTTTGTTCACCCCAGATTGATTGACCGGTGTTTTTGATGGTAGCTTCTCCCTGATATTGAGTATCCGGAAAAACAAAAAAAGGCATTTTGATTTGAGTTAATTCATGTTTAGTCGTTTGATGAGGAGTGTTTTTGTTTTTAGGGAAATCAATAATTTGTTGATATTCCGGATAAATTTGACCATTTTTGTCGACCCAGGAAAAGTGATCAAAAGGAGGATATGGGAAATTGTAAATAAAGGGGGTGACGGCTTCAATTTGGGGGTCAGTTTGCCATAGTTGGTAGGCACTGATCAAAAATTCAGCTGAAGTTTTTGCAGTATAAAAATTATTATCATTTGACTCTCCTTCCCGATGCGGCCAACCTGTTTCAGTGATAAAAATCGGATAGGTTTTGGATACTCCAAGACTTTTTAAGAAATCGAGTTCCCATTGGTATCCAAAAATACTGTGTTGGCCGGATTCAGTTGGTTTACCAATGTAACCGTGATTGGGGTAAGAATGTGACGCAATACCGTCAATTAACTCAAAATATTGTGGATTGTATTGATAAATTTGTTGATAAACAGTTTCGGCTGAAATAAAATCAGGTAGTTTGTCGGGGGCTGCCAAATCGAGTCCGGAACTTAATATTTTAAAATTTGGATTTAGTTTTTTGAGTTTTTGGATGGTGTAAATTGATTTATCAGTATAATCGTTGATATTGATTTGGCCACCCCATTCCTGGGCGTGGTTAATTTCGTTAAATAAAATTATATGCTGATCCTGGGTAGGCCAGTTTAGTGAATTGAGAAATTCAGTCAAACTATCAATATCACTATATTCCGGTGTTTTCCAATAATTATTTTCCATTAGGGTTGATAATCTGATGATGGGAATAATGTGAAGAAGACGACATTGATCGAAGAAGTCTTGCCATTGCTGGTGATTTAGTAGGTCTTGGCGGATGACGACCGTAGACCAACCCCAGTCTCCGCCTTGTGAGTTGATGATTTTGGAGGCAGAGGAGAGATCTGAGGTTTGAGAAAGATGAAGGCCAAAGATATTTTTGTTGTCAGATGCTAAAATAGGACGAGTTGATAGGAATAAAAAAGATAAAAGTAGTAATAATAATCTAATTTGGGAGAACATATTAATTTTTGTCAGTTTTAATTTTAACAAATGAACAAAGAAGAAATTATAAAAATGAAGATTTCTCGAGTAGAGAAGGAGATTAAGGATACACCTTATGATAAATCTTCGGAACATCACCATGGGGTATTGAAGGCGAAGTTGGCCAAACTCAAAGAGGAATTGGATGGTCCTATGAACAAAGGTGGCGGAGGCGGAATAGGATATGCCATAAAACATTCGGGAGATGCGTCGGTGGTGTTGGTTGGTTTACCAAGTGTGGGAAAGTCGACTTTGTTGAACGCAATTACAAATGCCGAGTCCAAGGTTGGAAATTATGATTTTACTACACTAGGGGTAGTGCCCGGGATGATGGAATATAAGGGAGTAAAGATGCAAATATTGGATTTACCGGGAATTATTGAAGGAGCAGCAGGAAATAAAGGTTTTGGGAGAAAGGTTATTTCGGTAATTCGGGCTTCGGATTTGGTGGTGTTGATGACGGATATTGGTCGAATCGCGTGGCTTAATACGGTTTCTGAAGAGATTTATAAGGCCGGAATTAGAATAAATAGTCAGGCACCAAAGATGTCGGTTTCTAAAACAGACAGAGGGTCAATTCAAGTTATTGATCCTTATCATTCGTTTGATAAAAAAATGGTGATTGAGATTGCTAAAGAAATGGGTTTAAGCAATGCCATAATTCATCTTAACGAAAAAATTAATAGTGTAGATCGGTTGATTGATGGTTTGGTAAAAAATAGACGATATATGCCGGCGGTAGAAGTTGTGACAAAAATTGATACGGTTGATTTAAATAAAATTCAACGGAATATTCCTAAAGAAGTGTTACTGATGTCAGCGGATAAAGGAATAGGAATTGAGGAATTTAAAGAGAGAGTATGGCAAGGTTTGGGGATGGTTCGGGTTTATTTAAAAAGAGATAGAAACGGAGAAGCTGATAAGGTCAAGCCATTGATAATGAAAAAGGGGAAAAGTCTGGATAATGTGTTGAAAAGAATTTCAAGTCAGATGAGGGATGATATAAGTAGAGCCTATATTTGGGGGAAAAATGCTAGGTTTCCGGGGCAGGAAGTGAGTTTTAGTTTTCCGGTATTTGATGAGATGGAGGTTTGGTTTGGGAGATAGATCTAATCAGTTTTGAACGATTTGAGAGTATTTCTTTGGTAAATTTGGGAGATTTGATAGCTAGGAATTTGGCTGGGGTTTGGGAACGAGGAGAAAAATGTGATCACTATCGTATCCAACAAGTTTGATTCTAGGGGTGATATCTTCTGGAATAATGATTTGGTTGTGAAGTTCGGCTTTAAAAGTTTGGCCATTGGGAAGGCGAGGGATAAAAATTTCTATTTGGCCACCATCGGGACAATTACATTTGGCTTCAACTAAAACCAATAGATTTTCGCGATACAATAATGATCCGCTGGATATTTTCATATACCCTGTTTTGTTTTCGTAAATGATTCGTCGTAATCTACTCTCCCCTTCTAATGGAATTAAAGCGATTGGCATATTTACGTGGCAGAAATGTAAGCAATAACTCCCAAGTGTTCTTCTCTGGTGTTCCAAGTAGCTTCAACTGTTTTTTCTTCGCTTTTAATTATTCCTGATAACTGAGTAATTGATCCGTCTTGTTCGATTGTGACTCTTTTTTTCATAGTTATATAGGTACCGCCATTCTCGTTCCCTTTTAGCCTGATTGCCATTAATCCATTTTCGTCATGAAGAGTAATTATTTCTCCTGGATTGGCTGTGGAGGCTCTTCTTTGGTAATCATTAAATTCAACTTTAATTGGCATAAATTGATTTAACTTGTATAAATTAATTATACACTTAGTTGGCGAATTTTTTGACTATTTTGTTTGAGGATGCTGGAGGAGGTTTTGATTGATTTTGAGTATAAAAATTTTGCCGGGGTGTTTGGCCTGGGAGAAAAGCGAAAAGTATGGATTTTTTTAAAACCAATTTGTTGGCATAATTCATAGGTTTCCAAAAAATCTTTTTCTGTTTCATTGGGAAAGCCAACTATGATATCGGTCCCAAAAGACAAACCCCCTTGTCCTTCGGACTTCCCCCCTTGAAGAAGGGAGAACTTGGCTGTTTTGAATAGATTAAAAGAGTTTAAAATATCTTTTTTTGTATAAGGGCGGTTCATCAGTTTTAAGATTTTATCTGATCCTGATTGGATGGGAACATGTAAAAAATGGGATAAACGGGGAAAGAAATTTGGATTTTGGTAGAGATCTAATAGGTCTTGATTAAGAGTATTGATGGTAAGAGAACCAAAGCTAATTAGTTTTATATTTGTACTTATCAATATGTTTTTTATTAAGTTTGAAAGCTTTGGTTGATACTGATCTAAATTTACACCGGTAATAATAATTTCTAGGTAGCCGTCAGAAACAGCTTTTTTGACAGTTTGGATAGCTTTATCTATCGGAAGTGACCAAAGATATTGGCGGCGATAGGGAACGGTACAATAAGTGCAATATTGAGTGCATCCGGATTGAATTTTGAGAAGAAAGCGGTGGGTATGGCTAAATTTGTCTTTAATTTGAGGAGTGTAGGCACAATTCAAGTCTTTTAAGAGCTTTTCTTTAAATTTGTTTTTAAAAATAAAAGTATTGGGGATGTCTGTTATTTTATTTAGATGGGCACATCCGGTGACAAAAATTTTAGCTTGGGGATAGAGACGGTGAAGTTGGCGGACTTTACCAAGAGATTCTTTTTCACCCTTTTGGGTGATAGAGCAGGTGTTGATTAAGATAATTGCAGGAGGGGTAGCCGGAATAAATCCTTGGTCAATTAAAATTTGGGACAATTGGTTAGTTTCGGCGGCGTTGACCCGGCATCCAAAATTTATGGCTAAAAAATGTTTTGGAGTAGATTTGACGGAAGAAATAATAGAATAGAATTTGTCTAAAGTCATTTATTATTTCTTAATTTTTCCATAAGAATAGAGTAAAAACGTAGATTGTGGATAGTAGCCAATCGGCCGGCTGTCATATCCCCTATTCTAAATAAGTGAGCCAGATAAGATTTGGAATAATTTTGGCAAAGTTGGCAATCGCAGGCAGCGCTAACCGGAGATTGATCTTTGTAATATTTTTCTTTATCGGGAGTGTAATATTGATAGAAATCAGATTGATTGATATCAATATGATTGATAGAATCGGCATTGTAAACGTAAAGTCGACGATGTCGAGCATCGCGGGTAGGGAGAACACAATCGAAAATATGCCAACCATTTTTTACCAAACTCACTATTTCGTGAGGTTTGCCGATACCCAGTCCGTAAAGAAGGTAATTAGGAGGAGTATTATCTTTAATAATTTGTGCCGATAGATAGTCAAAAGTTCCATCGTCTTTGATAGGCCAGCCTCCAAAACCCAGACCATCAAAACCAATTTCTACCAGCCTTTCGGTACATTCTTTTCGGAGATCGGTGAAAAATCCTCCCTGAACAATACCCAAAAGATACGGTTTTTTTGTTGGATCAGTTTTTTTGGTTAGTTTTTGAAAATGAGATTTGCATATTTGTGCCCATTTGACGGTGCGATCTACAGTTTCCTGAGCCTGTTTTTTGCTTGCATTTGGAGGAGTAAAATCATCAAGAACTACGACCATGTCAGATTTGAGAATCATTTGAATATCAATCGAATCTTTGGGAGTAAACATTACCTTTTTTTTGCCGGATAATTTAAAACGGACTCCGGCGTCGGTAACTGCATTTTTGGAACCGTCGGATTTGGCGATTGACATAACCTGAAAACCTCCGGAATCACTGATGGCAGCTCCGTTCCAATTCATATAATTTCGAATGCCTTTGAAAGTTTTGATTACAGATTTGCCGGGGGCTTGGGATAGATGAAAAGTGTTGATTAGAATCCCGGGTGTTTTGGTGTTGAGAATGTCTTTAGAATCGAGACTTTTGATGACAGCTCTGGTGGCGTCAGGGAAAAATACAGGCAGAGGTATTTTTTGACCGGTGATAGTTTTGAAAAATTTGGGTTTCATATAGGAAATTGAATACGTTTGATTATACCAGTAGGCTTAATTTAAGTTATAATATAGCGCAAGCCGTCGTGGTGAAATTGGTATACACGCAAGACTTAAAATCTTGTGCTCTCAACAAGCGTGTGGGTTCGACCCCCTCCGACGGCACCCCCGGGGATTGGCGCAATTGGCTAGCGCGCACGGTTTGGGACCGTGAGGTTGCTGGTTCGAATCCAGTATCCCCGACAAATAAAAATTGTTTTTTGATAAAATATAAAGGAATCGCGGGATTAGTTAATCGGTATAACTTCACTTTTCCAAAGTGATGTGATGGGTTCGACTCCCATATCCCGCTCCAAAAATTAGTATTTATTTTGATAAAAGCTCTCTGGTACGGATAAAAAGTGCAGCCCGTTTTTCTTCTGGTTTCCTGGCTTGAAGTTGAGCATGAATGTCGGGTGATGCGGGTATAATATAATCATATTTTCCTGTTCGAAGTAACTCTAAAGCAATTTCTCCGGGATTTAGTTGGGGTTGATGAGTAATGGCGAGGGTGCGAATCCTGTAACAGGTTCGCCTAAATATATCTTTTGAGGACATGGTTAATCAGATTATATAATAAATCCAAAAGAGTTGTAAAATCTGTATAAATGAAAAGCTTGGTGGTGTACGATTCGATGTTTGGAAATACAGAGAAAATTGCCAATGAAATTGGCAGGTACTTGGGTCGAGAGACGAAAGTATTGAGTGTTGGAAAGGTGAATAAAGATGATATTGGAAAGTTGGATTTGTTGGTTGTTGGTTCTCCTACTCATGGTGGTAGGCCAACAGACGTAATAACAAAATTTATAAACACGATTCCAAGAAATTTAAAAGTTGTATTTTTTGATACCAGATTTGAAAAATCAGAACAAGGTTTTGGTTTAAAAATTTTATTATCAGTGATAGGATTTGCGACTGAAAAAATGGAAAGACAATTTGGAATATTGGGGGGAAAAGTGTTTACAGAATCGATGGGGTTTATTGTGACAGATAAGGAAGGACCGATTAAAAAAGGAGAAATGGAAAGATTAAAGAATTGGGTGGAAAAAATTAGAAGTAAGTTGAAGGTTTTGATGGTAAAATAGTCATGTTGCCGCAGTGTTGAAATTGGTAGACAAGCACGGTTCAGGACCGTGTGGAGCAATCCATGGAGGTTCAAGTCCTCTCTGCGGCACTGCGTATAAATTAGTTTTATATTAGCGTAGCTTCGTTATATTTTTATTGTTATAATAGGTTTACTTTTAGCCGAAGTAGCCAAGATGGTCACGGCACTGGTCTGAAAAACCTGGGATGTTGGTTCGAGTCCAACCTTCGGCACTTTTGAACATTAAAAATTTGCGAGAGTAGTTCAGTTGGCTAGAATGTCTCCTTGCCAAGGAGAAGGTCGCGGGTTCGAGTCCCGTCTCTCGCTCCAAAGCCTCTGGTCACTTAGCTCAGTTGGTAGAGCGCTTCGTTTACATCGAAGATGTCGGGGGTCCGAGTCCCTCAGTGACCACCCGATTTCTGCGATGCAGAAAATTTAACAACTTGCCGACGTGGTGAAATTGGTATACACGTACGCTTGAGGTGCGTATGCCGCAAGGTGTGGAGGTTCAAGTCCTCTCGTCGGCACAAATCCCCTGTTTTGGGGATTTTTGATGCCCTGTCGTCTAATGGTAGGACAGCAGCCTTTGGAGCTGTTTATCGTGGTTCGAATCCATGCGGGGCAACAGCATGAAAATTCTTCATAATATTACTGTAGAGGAAATGATATCTGTATTTTTAATAGCTGAATTAAATTCACCTAGATGGGGAAAGAAAATTGAGAATATTTTATTAAAAAATAAAATTGACAAACGGATAGTCACTAGTCCTAATATAAGTAATAGTAGGGAAAATTCCCTAAGAGCTTTGGTTTTGGGTGAATTTAGGGGTTATGGAAAAAAAGATGGATTATTTGACGATATTGATGAGGTTATATCTTGGAAAAAGGTATTACTTGAGAGTGAAGATTTTAAAAAAATAAAATATATTGATTATGATTACTGGAATGAATTGTCTGGAAAAACCGGATTTGTGGTAGATGGGGCAAAAAATGTCAAAAAAGGAATGGAAATATTTAATGTCAGTAATAAACAATATTGGCAAATTTTAGAACATGTAAAAAATGGCGGTAAATTTCCCAGCTTAATATTATTGTCTGACAAAACTGGAGGACTCAAATTACTTGAAGGTCATGTGAGACTTACTGGTTATTTGTTGGATAATAAAAATATAGGACCTTTAGAAGTGATTGTTGGGTTTAAGAGTTAATTAGGGCTTGATGGTGGCGGAGGGGGAGGCGGTGGGTGAAGTTGAAATAGCTTGAGTCGGAATGGGTGTAGGAAGAACTAATGGTTGCGATTCTAAGCGTTTTAGGACGTTCCAGTCAATACTTTTGTAGGAGAGGTAACCGGCAAATAATAATAGTAAAAAAAATGTTGATAAAAGGATAATGCCGGTGGTGTCTATTTTATTTTGAGTCATTTTTGTTGGTTCTGATTACAGTATAAACTGTCGGGTGGGAAAGGAAAATAGCCGGCACTTCTTCTAGCAGAGATCTTTGAAAATCCTGATAAACAATTTTTCTTTCCTGGAAATCGAGGGTCCGTCGGCCTTCTTCAAGCAATTTGTCAATTTTTGGATTGTTTAATTTTGTTAGGTTGGTTTTGGTTTGAGTGGAATGCCAAAAAAGATATTGGTCGGGATCGGACGGAATTGCGCCAAAAGCGAGGACGGCTTGAAAATTGTTTGGGTCAATTTGGTTTTCAATTGAAAGATTAACTTTAATACCCAGTATTTCCTGCCAGGAAGATTTAATTTCTTCGGCTTGAGGTAAAAGTCGACGGTCAATTACACTGAGACTTATTTCGGTGATTTCATTATCTTTAAATAATTCTTTGGCTCTGGTGGCGTTGTAGTTGTATTCTTTTATGTAGGGATTGTAAGCCCATGAAAGTGGAGATATTGGTCCAAGACACCTGTCTTTTTTATCTTTAGGTTTGGGGGTGGCGTAGCTGAGAGCTTGTCGTAGCTGTTTGTTGTCGATTTTGGCTGTATTGAAAAATATGGCAATATATCTTTGATTGGTAAGTATTTTGGGATTTATTTCAGTTTTGGGCCAATTTTGGATGGGGTCGGTGTTGGAAATTTCGTAAATTTGGTTTATTTCTCCCAATTTGTAGGCGTTAATTAAGTCTTTTTCCCCGGAATAAAAAACAAATGTTTTGGCGGGCATTGATTTGTTGAGAGGTAATAATTTAATTTTTTTGATATGGCCTTCTTGATAAATGGTCTGAGTTACCCGGTAATCACCTAATCCGTTGAAATCATCTTCGATCAGAGTTTTGTCGAGATTGGCTAAAAGTGGGGCAAAATTATCCTTGAGGGTAAATTTTATCTGTTGGTCATTGAGGTAGGTAATTTCCACTCCGTTGATTTGATAATTAATATCTTTGGAAGTGAATTTTTTATTATTATGCCAAAAAATATTGTCATTTAGGGTAAAAATATAATCCCGGTTGTTGTTGTCGAGCTTCCATTCTTTTACCAAAGGCGAGGGTGCCGGTCTGTCGTTGTCTGTATTGATAGTCAGGCCATAGCTGATCAAAAGACTAATTTCTTTTGGAAGAGTATCGGCAGTGAATCTGCCTTCAACTCCAATAATTTCTCTGTTGTTTTGATTGGATAAAATAATATTTCTAATCTGGGTTTGAAATATGTAGGCGAGAGATCCTAAAAAAACTATCAAAAATAAAATTGGATAGTTTCGCTTTATTTGGAGATAAAGAAACTCGAATTTGAAGTGAATTTTTTTAAACACAGTTTAGAGTATGGTTTGAATTAGAGAAAGTAGTACAAAAAGAATCAATACTACAATGGTAATAATAAACATGACTTTTTCCCAACCTCTTTTTTCAAAGGTAACCGGGGAGAGAATGTTGCTTCTTGACTCGGAGTTACCGCTGGATTGGAGAAAAATTAGAGCAGTTAAAGCAATGGCTAAAATAATTTGAATTATGTTTAGAGTAATTTTCATGATGATTTCTTTTTAAGTATTATATTAAATATGTAGAATATTATACCTATTGTGAGTGAGGAAACAAAATATGCCCAAAATGAATTAAAATTTTGGGCAGGAATTGTGAAACCCTGCCAACTGAAAGCCTCAAAATGTATATTGTATACCTTGAAGTCTATTAATAAAAATTCGGCTAAATAGAGACCGAGTGTGTTAATGATAAATCTTAAACTACCGAGGGTTAATAAGTTGATGGGTAAAAGTAGAATTTTTAGAATTGGTTTGAGGAATAATTCAAATATGGTCAATATCAGAGCGACATAGATTATAGTTTCGATATTTTTTTGAAAGTTAAGGTTATGCCAAATTTGATTGGCTGTAGCCAGGGAAAAACTAAAAAGCAGAACGTATTTTAGTATTTTTTTAATCATGATTTTTTCTGGTTGTAATTATTATACCCCCAAGTGAGAGACAGGCGATGAGAATGGCTGCAGTTATGGCTAAATTAAGATAGTGAGGCGGATATTTTGTTGTAATTTGGATTTGGTCATTTTGGTTATAGATGAGATTGAATTTTATGTTTTGAGAGCCGGGTAAGATTGATTGAATAAAATTGGGTGTGGGAGGATTGACTTCAATAGTAGACAAGGGAGGAAGGTTTATTTGAGAATATTGCCAGTCGGTGTTTGGTTGGCTTATTTGAAAGTTATTTATACCCTGGAGGGAATTGTTTTTGATGATAAGAATGGATGGTTTTCCAAACTTTGTTTTGGCAAATTCTATTTTGGGAGTACTTTGACCTTGATCGGTTTCTTTGTCGGCAAAGTCGACGTGGATAGTTTTTATGTTTTGACCATTTCGGTATGATCCGGGAGGAGGCGGGTAATCGGATTTTTGGCCATGAATTACAAAGGCGAAGTGGTTAAGATCTAAATCCTTGAAGTAATCGATGCCGTTGGTGGTTTTACCCCAGGTAGGATCAATGGAAATCCAATTGTGTTGGGTTTCGTCCCAATATTGAGGCCAAGCATGGAGAATGTCGGCGTTGGGATTGAGAGGTTTTATTTTGGGATTGTTGGTGTAGGCAAATCCTTCAATTTCTCGAGAAGGAATGTTTTTGGCTCTGGCAAGAGTTACAAAGAGGTCGGTAAATTCGGTACAAAGAGAATTTTCGGGATTGGAGAGAGCAGCCAAAGCTCCCTTGCGGTAAGCGGTATTAATTTGATTGTAGTCGTATGAAAGAGTAGAAACAACGTAATTGTAGATAGATTTAGGGGTATCCATCTGTTCGGCAATTTGTTGGATGGAAGTATCTTGTGTTGGCCAATATTTGGAAGCTTGGGTAAGATTTGATGGCAAAGAATAGGATTTTGGGAGCGGTAGTGGAGAAGGAAATATTTTGGCTTGTCCGTTTACTTTTACTTCGATAACTTGCTTGGATGGAATTAAAAATTTTGCCATCCAATTGCCGTCAGGATCCAGTTTGATATTTAGAGGTTTGGGTTCTATTTTTGTGTAGGTAATTTTTTGGTTGGAGGTGTCAGGCGGGATGGCAATTTCGGTTTGGATATCGTGGGAGTCGGGATTGTTTAAGACGTAAGTCAGGTTAAAATCAAAGATTTGAGAATTTCCAAAGGCTACTAAAATTTTTCTGTTGGAGTCTGTTTGAAGTTTGTAGTTCAGGATTGTATTTTGATGATCTTGGGATTGAGTGGTGGGGTTAACGGAGGAAAAAGAAAGATTGCCAAAATCCTGAGGAACACTAAGATTTAGATTTATAAGATTTTGGTTTTGGAACTCAGGAATAGAAACTTCCCAAAGTTTTCCTTTTTGAGTGGCAAAGGAGGTAATAAAATAGCGAAGAGTAAATGATTGAGTTTTGTCCTTACCGATGGCGGGAGAGTTAAATTTTACGTAAATATTGGTTTTATCGGTAGTGTTTTCAACTTTTTGGAGAATATCACCCTCTTGATCGGTAGCACTTATACGACTTAAGTCTAATTTATTGAGATGGATGATGTACTCTTTGGCGTAAACACCGGATATGTTGTTGGTTAGTTCGATATTGTGATTAACTTGGGCATGGCCCTGAAGATCGATGTTGTAGTCAATATTTTCAATAATTTTAAATTCATCTAAGGCATTAACTTTTTGGGGGAAAGTTAAGCTAAAAAATAGAACCAAAATGAGAGTAATCATGGATATTAAAACTATATCATCGATTTTGGACTGACTCTATTAGCAAACTGTAGGTTGACTTCGGGTAATCTTCGTGTATATTTTAATTATA
>Ga0209518_1004239_pt1 | contig 11630 bp, 26 predicted proteins | sample RifGroB1_FD_183993 | JGI IMG/M metagenome (GOLD analysis project Ga0209518, IMG submission 183993) | Groundwater microbial communities from Rifle, Colorado, USA - Groundwater B1 (SPAdes) (version 2) | ecosystem: Environmental > Aquatic > Deep subsurface > Groundwater | place: Rifle, Colorado... | reverse complement strand
GTAATTTGGTAAGTAATTTGGTAAGTAATTTGGTAAGTAATTTGGTAAGTAATTTGGTAAGTAATTTGGTAAGTAATTTGGTAAGTAATCTTTAAAGCTATATAGGAAGTAGTATTTTAAATCTTGGGTAAGTTGAGGGGTTTCTCGTTTCTCATTAAAAGAAAATAATTTGCCTCCGCCCCCACCTCTCCACATTATCCTTGCAATCAAACAGCGTTTTAGTTTATAATATACTCCTGATGCCTCGGTCCTGGACACAATATGCATATATAGATATATGGATTATCATATGTCTTATATGCAAGAACTGTACCATCATGCCAATAAATAAAAATGAACCTAAGCAAAATAAACTCTTGTAATCCTTATCGCGTTGTGGTAATCTTTCTTATACGGTTTCACTCGTTCTTTCCACTCTCTGAACTGTTTCACTAGGTCACTTGTCAGTGATCTTGCCACATTACCATTCCGTGAGATTTTTCTAATCTCTCAAAGGAGCATGGTGCTGTATGCAAGAATCATGCCAAGTTGTTAGCTCAGGTACCAGAAAGATAGTTCTAATGAGAAACCTAGAAAATGGTAATTACCAATTTGATCGGGACTGAAAAAGAGAGTAAAAAAAAAAATGAAAGAAAAGGTTGACATTGTTTCGGAGCTTTGGTAAAGTATATCTCAGGTAGTTAATCAAGTTTCCGAAAGGCTGACAAAATGAAATCTTCGATAGCTTGCAAAACTTGTGGGGGAATTCAGGACGCAACTAGGAATGACGAAAATGAGCCTATTTACACTTGCCGTTGCTGTTACGCTGTCACCGCTAGAAGAGTTTACCAGACTGCTAAAAAGGTGGCTAAACAAGCTAATCAAGATAAGTTCAACGATCTGATAAAAGAGCTGCTAGGCGAATAAAAAATAAAAAATCGAAAATAAACCTTGACACTCTCTAAACCATTTGGTATCCTTCTAATCAGCTACAAGAACAAAACAACTTAAACAGTCTACTAGCCAAACAGGTAGACAAGGGGAGAAAGAAAAATGAAAAAGGTATATATCCAGACTAACCACGAGTGCAAACTTAACATGTTCTACTCTTCTAGAACAAATGCAGTTAATAGCCTCATAACTTCCCTGAAATGCTACTGCGAAGACATTTTGCAAACTGTAGTAGAGGTCCACAAAACAAAGTATACTGACAGCGTTTCAGTGTTTGACAAAGTGACTGGCAAGGTTTACAGGGGCATGGTAGATGTAGCTAATGTCCATTGAAAAATAGATTTTAACACTGCCTAGCATGTTCCCTTAAAAGAATGTGCTAGGCAAATGTGATAAATTGTTTTTCGGGTAGTTCAAAGGATACTAACAAAATGAAAGCTAAGGTCTGGACAAACATAAAAGACTGCTATGAGGCTGGAATAGTGGACGATGAAGGATACACGTTGACAAAAGAACAAACAGGTTTTAGCTACGACGTGTATCATTTTCCTAAAACATCGTCCGGCTTAAAACTGGCAAGAATCAAAGCAAAAGAAATGTTGCAAGCATGTAAAAATAAATCCTTGACAACTAAACCCAACTAGTTTACACTTCTAATCAGTAGCAAAGGTCACAGTCTGATTACCTTAGAAAATCAGGCAATAACAGCCATAGGGCAAAGGAAACAAAGCCATGAGAAAAACGATTGTAGCTAACATTGCCAGCATGATTTACTTCGCAGCAAACACGGAAAACGTCGGAAATATGCCTGTTACGGAAGGCGAAGTAAAAACCGACGAAACCAAAGTAACTGAAGTCCCTCCGACCGAAAAGGGCAAAATCGGGACCGTAAACCCCGCAAGAGCAGCAGCGGCGGAAAAGGAAAATGAACTTGTTTCCAACGTCCTGAAAGCAAGGGACGAATTCAAAAAGCCCCAAAACGATGAGGAGTTAAAAGCTCTGATACATGAGCAGTCTGTTATTTTTAAAGAGATAGGCGACAATATCAACGGTGCTCGAATTAAGTCAGCTGAAGTCTGGCCGGTATGGGAAAACCTCACGCCAATGACTTGGAACGAGAAATCCAACAAACTGGACCTCGGAAAGTTCTGCAAAAACATATGGAATATGCTTGAGCCGGAAGTCAAGTTGGCCGACCCCATGAAGCCTAACACGTTCTTTGCATGGGCAGAAGCAAGGAAATACGGCAACTCCGCTGCTATGACTATCGAGAACGTAAGAAACTACGTTCGCAACAACAAAGAGAAACTTTACCCGCATTGGTTCCCTGAGGTCGAAAAGAAAGAAGAAGTAGACAAAGGCGTGAAAGAAACCGTAGACGCCGCTAAAAAGGCAAAACGGGAAGTGGAAGACGTTCTCAATCTCCCGTATCTCCCGAAATCGCAGTATGTAGAAATCAACGAAAAAGGGGAGATTGCGGAAGGGGCAAAACCGGTGACTCTTGCCGATCTTCTGAAGGGTCTCATAGAAGAGATTAACAGCCACTTGCCGAAAGAAGAAACCAAACAGGAAAAAGCTGAAAAGAACTATGAGGCTGAACTTGCGGCGCTGGAAGAAGACAAACGCAAGAACGCAGAAGAAAAGGCCAAGATCGAAGCTGAAAAGGCAGAATTGGAAAAAGAAAAGGCCCGTCTCGAAAAACAGGCAAAACACGCCGAAAAGAAATAACAGGTAAGGGGTAGGAAAGGTTAGCTTTATTAGTAGCCTTTCCTGCTATCCTTTTAATCTCTTAGTCTAGTATTTGCTAGGATGCTAAAAGGATAGTAGGAAAATTCCAGAAACATCGGAGGCAACTATGATTAAGGTTTTTGGTAATCCCACAAGAGTTACAATACACGGGGCAATTTATCAGATACACGGTTTCAATTGCAACGTACTCACTTGCGATTCTTTAGAGGGCGATAATCTAAACTCTAAACCTTGTCTAATGTTTTGCCCCGAAACAAATACACGTATTCGTTATAAGAGTAATACGTTTGGTAAGAACTTAAAGCGGTTTTGCTAGGATGCTAAAAGGATAGTAGGAAAATTCCAGAACAGTCAATCATTCAAACGGATTGACAAAGGAGATTGAAATGAAAGTTACATTAATTCCTAATCACATGGAAGCGCAATTAGTTAAACAGTTTTGCCCCGTATGTGGATATGTGGAAAACATTACTAAAATGCAATTGATACCTAATGACTGCGAAGATCCTAACAAGCCTATGGCTTATGTCGCATGGTGCCCTTGTGGAGCAGTATTTAATCAGGAAAGAGTATTGACATATAAAAACAACGATTAGGATAAAATTGGTAATTACCTAAAACACAATCTGCTAAATTCTAACAAAGCAGATACAAGGGGAATGAAATGCGTATCATAAAAGGTATCAATAAACGTGATTTTAAAGGTAATTACAAGATAGAATGTCAATTACCTGTAAGAAAACAACTTGGCGAAGAGTCTTTTATTTCAGCTGTTTGGCTATTCAAATTAGGCTATAGCGATGATTCTATAGCAAAGTTCAAGATATTTGAGTAAACCACTAATCCAAAACCAAAGCATTAAACAAAAGGGCTTTCTCCCAATTTACACAAAGAAAGCCCTTTTGTTTGATCCTTTATATGCAAGTAGTTGAATTAATAGATGTTTTCAAGGATGCTCTACAATGGCATTTAAACCATTAACCCTTACAGAACCATTCACAGACTGCTAAACAGCCTTTAAAACGCAATTTAGACGCATTTAAAGGCAATTTAGGGTATACCTTACTATGCCTTAAAAATAATAGGCACCTTAAAACGCAAATTTCAGGGGTTTTTGTTGTAACTTTTAATGTTACTTAACACATTGCCGTTAAACCACTTGGAATACTACTTTCTAAGCAGTTATTCAAGTATATGGATAGTTATATACTTTATAGCTATACTTGCGTCCTATTGGGTAACTTGCTAGATGAAATTGGTAATTACCTATTTTGAGGGATTGTTAGGATGGATTAGATGGATAGATCTGAAAAATTGGTAATTACCTATTTTGATGGAATGTCTGGATAGCTCGCTAAATTACTTACAAGGCTTTTAGTAGAATACTTGGATATCTTGTAAGTAATTTAGCAGGTAATTTAGAAAGTCTAAAGAGCCAGGAAAATTGGTAATTACCTATTTAGAGGCTGAAAAAGGGCTTTTTGGGCTATTTTGGGCAGGCGACTTATAAGAAACGCTGTAAGTACCTGATATTACGTTGTCGGGGGCCTGGAAATGGGCCTTTTAAAAGGGGTCGTTTTGGGCGAAGAGTTTTCATCAAAATGGTTGATGGTAAGGATAAAGGTACCCCTATAAAATGGTGGCTAAAAGGTTAATGATTTCTCGCGCGGAAAAGAGAAGAGGCCAGTTTTGCGGGGTTTTCTAAGTTACTGAAATCACTACTTGAAATATTACCCTAAAAATCACTTGAATAATTACCTTTCAGATTACTTAGAAGATTACCTTTCAGATTACTTAGAAGATTACTTAGAAGATTACTTAGAAGATTACTTAGAAGATTACTTAGAAGATTACTTAGAAGATTACTTAGAAGATTACTTAGAAGATTACTTAGAAGATTACTTAGAAGATTACTTGCTCAATTTCGGCGCATGGTAAATAGTATCTAAAGTTATGTTTAAAGTTATTCTAGGCTATTCTTTGGTTATGTACAAAATTATCCAGGAAATTAATTCTGACAATTATTTAGCATACAACCAAGAAACATCTAAATTGCTAGCTAAATCATTTTCAGAATTAACATCCTAACCTCACAATGTAAATTTAGGTAATTACCAATTTTTCAGCCACACAGAAAGGATACAGAACAAATTGCTACGCTTTAACAGAGAAATCCTAAACAAACTAAGCTCCGCTAACAAAACTCAGGAGGCTAATAAAATGAGAGCTGTTCTTTCACCTTCAGAAAAGGACTGTATCCCAAGAGTCTTCGCAGACCTCTCGATCATTTGCCAAATTCCTAAGCTGTTCACTGTAGAAGAGCTTAAAGTCTTAGAATCGGCTCTAAAAATTGTAGGCCAGGTTATTGACGAAGATCGTTATTTGTAGTCTGATAGTACTTAAACAACTATTTAGCTTCGCTACGCAATGTTTTAAATTAGATAAAAATCACTCCTCACATCACTCAATGCACCACTTAACAGGCTAGCAATTTACACCAGCTAGCAAGGAGGCTCGCCATGAAAAATTCCCACATTGTTTCTATCTTCACCCTCTCTGTACTACCCGCTAAATTACTTAAACAATCATCTAGCAAAAGCTAAACAACTCTTTAAGCAACTCAGCAAAATTCATAAAATAGGTAATTACCAATTTCAACGAAGCTAGCAATCTTAACAAGCTAACTAGGAGGATTACCATGAACATAACACGAAAAGTAATGCAACAAGTCCTTAAAAACGTCCTTGAAAGAGGAAATGGCGTAGTTTCTGGCGAACCTTTTGCTATAGATTTTGAAGGCCACATAGTAGACATTCAGGGAAACATACTGGAAACAAACAAGCAAAGAGAGTCCAGGTTAATCTTGGAAATGCTCAGTCTTTCTTCTACAAGGAGGACTAACCATGCCTAAGAAAATAATGCCTTTGGGAAAACCTCGCATAGAGAAACGTCTGAAGTCAAATCTGATAGACGAAATCTCTAGAATGACCAACCTCATGCACCCTCGTCACCACAAATGGGCCTATTGTTGCCAGTTAGATGAAAAGGGCAACATAAAAATGTTTGAAGAATGGGACCATACGATTTTAGTGTGCAACTACTTTCTGATAACTAAGGCTCTGATTGATGAAACTGGAAGTTACAAGCTAGAGACTTTCTATGACTACGAATTACTACCTGAAGATTTGGTTCAAATAGATAAGGATGTAAACATAGCTTTGATAGATAATATCCATTTCTGGCGAAGAGAGTCGAAGTTTGTATTTTGGCTCGAAAGACATACTGCTAGGTTAAATGGAATGTCACCTAACGTAGCTATGGCATATATTCGGAAAGAGTTTTACGTCTAGTTTTCGGACACTGATTATGTGAATGAAATAGGTAATTACCAAAATCAACTAAACCACTATAAAATTAGTACATAAGGAGATAAACCATGCTGTTTGTTATTAAGTATGAACACATTTTCGTTACTTTAGGCTCTGTTTCTGTGTGTTTTGTGAGTACTAAACTGGTACCTTTTGAATAACTTTAAAGGAGGCTTAAAATGACTACATGGAAAATTGTAGCATTTAACGGGACAGCAAAAGAATATAGTTGCTCCATTGAAAAGGCTATATCTCGATTTTGTCGTGAAAATAATCTTCGCAGACTTGATATCTTTATGGTTGCTCAGGTACACAGGGAGGTACAAAAATGATCTGGTATTTCTTTGCTTTGTTAGCTTGGGTGTCAATCTTTGTTTGCGGATTCTCTTTGGTGTATTTGCGCGATCTGAGTGACTTTGGTGCTAGGTCTTTGCTGGTTTCAATAGTGTACCTAATCGCCTACTACACTTACTAACAAGCTATCGGTTTTGCCAATACCAAATAAATTCAAGGAGTTACTTAAAATGAAATCATACAAAACATTTGAAGGAGAACTGTCCTTCGACACTGCTAGAAAGGAACTAAACAGATTATCCTCACAATTACTTACGATAACTGAGGAAGGTCTTACCTGCAATATATTTGCTGAACTTTCACTTAGGATGCGGATAAAGTCAATGCAGTCACTACAAGACCTACTTTTAAAATACTTGGCTCAAGGTGAAGTTATTACCAAATAAATTCAAGGAGTTACTTAAAATGAGTTATTTCATGAAAGATCAGGTTGACAAAAGACACAAAATGAACAGGCTCTGGAATAGCATGGAAACACTGTTCTATGAATTCTCAAATGGTGTTATTAGCACTGGAAAGGAGTTTTTGGCCGGGAAAGGTGCTGCTAACTGAAATTGGTAATTACCTATTCTGAATAACTTGAAAGGAGTTTATATGCCGATTTTTGATTTTGAAAATAAATTTGAAGTAGCTGACACAGGTTATTTCATATATAACCTTAAAATAGGCCGAGGTTTTACGAAAGGTAAGCCTAACTTGACTAATGATGTAATGATAAATATAACTCAGCAACAACCTTACAATGAAACACCCAAACACTCTAAAGAGTTCATGAAAGAGTTGGCTGCAGTAGTCTGTGCACATTTGAACAAAACCTACACGTTCAAGAACGATTAACACTAAACCAAGAGGAGGTACTTATGCACGAATACTAATCTAAAAACAAAAACCATTAGAAGAGATTTTGGGCACTACCTAACGTGAATGCTAAGTGTCCACTATCAGCAGCCTAGAGAATTGGCTCTAGGATTGCTTAGAAAACTCAACTTTAGATTATTAGAAGTAGAGTCTTGTAAGCAATTCTAAAACTAATCCAAGATTATCAATCAGAAATGCCTCTAGAACGCACGAGGATTGCCTGTAGAGGGACTTTATAGGCTACCCTATAGGATGATACGGGTTATTAATAAAGTGGCTTTAAAACCCTTAGAAATGGGTTCTGAGGGATAACCGGCAGTACGAAATTAAGGAGGCTGTCATGATCGCAGGAACAATTATTCTTGAAGATTTCACAATCTCATTTAGCGAGGGTGAGGAAGGTACTGTGACTTTTACTGTGACCGATGCTCATGCAGGAAAAACCGAGACTAAAAATGTCTCTGCTCCTAAGTTCTTCAAGGCATTGGCTATAGCAGTTCATATGGACGGTATGCCTGACTATAGAGATGATTACCTAGACGCAGAAAGCATTATGGGAGATATCCGTTGGATTCCTTAGCATAACTTCAACTAAACAAGGAGAACACCATGAACGGTTGGGTAGTGGTAGCATTTCTCGTAGTTGTTAACGCAGTGGCTTTATATTACTGGATAAAATCGCTATAGAGACTAAGGAGGAAACAACCACCAACATTCTCTTCCACAAATAGCCATAAAACGAACTAGGATTGCCTGTAGAGGGACTTTACGTAGTACCCTATATGATGGTATAGGTAATTAATAAAGTGGCTTTAAAACTGAACCTAGGAGGTAGCTAGTGAAAGTCAAAGAATTGATAGCTGAACTTCTTAAATTTGACCCAGAAGCTGAAGTGTGCTACTCAGACACAGATTTTGGAGGTCTAAGAGAAGAATCTGAGGTTGAAGGCTTAGCAATGAGTGAGTATTCAAATAGAGTAAAGATATATTAAACAACCACCATCATTCTGATCCACAAATAGCCCTAGAACGCACGAGGATCGTCTCTAGGGCCACTTTAAAGCCTTCCCCATACCTTCCTATAGGGTAATCTTTAAAGTGGCCTCAGAAGCCATATTTTAAGCACAAGGAGGACCAAAGTGCTAAAACCAATTATGAAGGCTTACCTTGTCAATAGAGATTTGGATAGGTTCAGAGAATCACTTAGACAGTTTCTTAGGGGAGATCCGTCCTCTGAGTCTAACAAGCTGTATCTGAAGAAAAAGGCTGGAGATTTCTTCTACGGCAAGCAGTATCAGACAATCATTGAAGTGATAAATAACCTATAAATTGGTAATTACCTAAAAAGGAGCCTCCCATGCAAGTTAAACAGCATACGAATTACTACTCAGCTTTGCTTCTTCAAGGTGCTAAAGTGGTCGAACCTCTGAAAATGCGAGGGGAAACTGAGAAAGGCAAGGGAAGAATGTGGAAGGCATCTGCTAAACTGCTACTAGGTGGTTTTGAATACCACCTGAACGCAATGTTTCACGGCGGTCTTGCGGAAACTGAAGAAGTTGCTTCTGCAAATTTAAATATTGACAAGGTTGTGATGTTTGTCGAAGGCGGAAATGAGGCTGACTTTGCAGAGTACACGAGGGAAGGCTTTCAACTTCTTCTTCTGGATGACGGTGCGTACATCCTCCCTGATAAAGAGAAAGAGGCTCGGATGGAAATTCGCGCTATGTATCCTAGGAATATAAACACTTCTAGGTACGTTGGGATACCTATGCCTGAAGAAGTCGAGAGGATTAAGGAACTGGGGTATGTGAAGATAGTTGGCTGGGTGAACCACATTCGCTGAAATAGGTAATTACCTAAAACATAACTAAACTACAAGGAGATTCGACATGGAAAATGTAATACTGATGGTTGGCTTAGTTCTCGCTCTGGTTGTACCGGCAGTTGCACTGTTTATCGCAAAGAAAGAAATAAAAGAGGAGTTGGGGAGCTATGCAGACACGTTGAGGATTCAAGTACAGCACCCCGGCAACCCTGAGTTCGCAGTTATTCACCTAAATTCTGTGGTGTATGCCGGTAAAGAATATCTAGATAATTACAGTTTGCCCGACGAAAAATATCCAGAAATTTCACACAAACTCATAAATATACCTGGAGTGTTGAGTGTCGGACCTAAAAAATATGAAATTAATCTCCGCAAAGGTGACGTGTTTGACTATGAGCAGGACATTCTCCCTCACGCTATAAAAATCATCAAAGAGCATTACGGCAAAGGAAAGAAAATAGAGATGCTTCCTACAGAGGACAATAGAGAACGAGCAAAGGCTTGGGCAGAAGAGGAAAAAGAGTATCGTGAGAAGTTTGGGGAATATTCTTACGACTATTAAGGTACTCGGTGAGTATACAGTTAGATAACATAACTTACTAATAGGTTGTGTTATCTGTCTGGCTACTAACCAGAAGTTTTACAATTTAACTTTGGTAATTACCTAAAACACAACGGAGGCTACAAAATGAGTGCTAAGAAAGACAAAGCAACAGAGCCTAGAGAGTGTTACATGATGCAGTTGTTCGGCTGGGAACCTGTTGTGTACCTGGACTTCAACACGGCATACAAACTTATGTTGTCCTACATGGCTATGGAAGGTTGTGTTCCAAATATGTTCTCTGAGCAGATAAAAGAGAAGTTGGATGGACCAGCTAGGCAAGCAATCGTCTATGGTTTGAATGGTGGCTTGAATGTTGAAGTTTCGGTGATTTTCAGAAAGCTTTCCTTGGTTACGGAGGTCACTGATGAAACGTAACCACAATCAGAGACAAATGGGTAGATGCAAAGTCTGTAATCACCACATCTGGAAGCCTGAAACATTAGCTGCTAAGATCGGTCCTATATGTGCTAGGAAAGGCGCGGGTCTGGAAGTGAGTTTAGAAATTCAAGAGGAAATTTGGAGATTAGCGTCTCAGATTTTGAATGAGCAAAAACAGAAAGGTTACAGAGGTATTAAGGCTAAGGCTCATAGCAATCTTTGGCTGTGGAAGAAAAACAAGAAACTTATAGAGGGGTGGTGAGAGGGTGATTAAGTTTATCTTGGTATTGGCTAGTGTGGATCTTGTGATAATGCTAGTGCTATGGTTATTGTTGGAGTATGGTACGGGATTGGGTAGGTAGTGTGTTAGTGAGGGTTAGGGTTATAGGCTATGGGTAAACCTTAAAGGCAATCTATAGGCTATATAGGTAGTCTTCGCTTGGCGCTCGACTTATTATAACACAATATCTTTGTTTTGTCAAGCTTTTTATTTGCATTTTGAAAAATAAATTTGTAATAAAAGTTAGAGGTAAAGTAATATTATTAAGGTATTGGTAGGCATTAGTCATACTAACCTTAAGGCTATAATCTATACCTCTTTGGCTTCGCCACGACCCTATTATAACACAATATCTGGTTCTTGTCAAGCTTTTTCTTCATTAAAATAATTATTTTTTATTAATGTTCAAAAGTCCGATAACTACTTGAAATATAACCGATTGGAGCCTTCAATGGTCGAAATGTTAGCACTTAAATCATTTAATTTGCGTCTCGCTTCATATAAACGCGGCCAATTATTTTGGATATCCAAGGATTTTGCCAAATTATTAGAAATGTCCGGCGATGCAAAATCACTAACAACATCTACTCAAAAATAGGTAATTACCAAAATTTATACAAATAGTTAACTCACAAAAAGGAGCCCAAAATGCCAACTCAAATAGAACCACCGGTCTGGTATGACATAGAGCCGGATGAAAAGAAGGTAAAATGTGCATACTGCAAACGTCAGGGACCGACAGAAGACTTTATATACCTCGAAAGGAGAAACAAGTTAACTGACCTGATAGTCCACAAGGAGTGCATCGGCCAGGATTTTTTAAACAGAGCCGAGCACAATCCTACGCCTAAACGCAGAACAGTGGCTAAGATATGGCACGCTAGAGGCTGGCCTACCAAAATCAAACTTGTGCATCATAGGTCAGGAAAGATCAAAGACTTCTCGATTCCTAAAGAGTTGAAGAAGCCTAAGAAAAAGAAGTAGCTGAAATATGAGGTATAATGCTAATTTAGAAGATTTGACTTGGCATTATATCTAATATTTTCGCTGTAAATAGTTAGGTATTTGGTTTCTCACTTGAGAGACGCCTAACGAACTGTCTTAAAAACAGACAGTTGCTTCACTTCCATGACCACAGAGGGCACTACAAAATGTTTACTTCCTATGCCATTTCTATTGTTATTTTCCGCGCAGCTAAAACCCTCGTAGCACAATCCGCAACAAATCTTTCACAACTCTTAGCAACAACTCTCAAAACTACTCTCCGAATCACAGAACAAATCCC
>Ga0209518_1004238_pt1 | contig 11632 bp, 11 predicted proteins | sample RifGroB1_FD_183993 | JGI IMG/M metagenome (GOLD analysis project Ga0209518, IMG submission 183993) | Groundwater microbial communities from Rifle, Colorado, USA - Groundwater B1 (SPAdes) (version 2) | ecosystem: Environmental > Aquatic > Deep subsurface > Groundwater | place: Rifle, Colorado... | reverse complement strand
TCTGCCCGTCTCGCGGGCCAAGAGGGAAAGATGCAAATAATCCTCCTCTTCAAGTAGTACATTCGTCCTTCTCGTCAACATACTCATAAAGTAACATGTTACTTAACCCATGTCAACCTACAATCGACTCTAAAGAGGATAAATGGAGAGGCCGGGAATTTTTGCAAAATGTTTAGTATTCAAAGTAACGACTTGGGCGCCAATCTCAATAGCCGAAGCTGCAATAATATAATCAGGAACCTCCAAATCTTTAATTCCCTCTCTAAAAATCTCTCCTGCCCTCACCGATATATCCCAACTTAAATCGACAGCGGTAAAAAATGAAAGCAGATTTTTTATCCTTTTCTGTTGAATTTTATTCCTAGAACTTGTACCGGAAAATAATTCAAATCCGCTAACAGAAGATATAAAGAGATGGTCGTTAGTGTTATCAAAATTCAAAAAGATATCTCTCGCCTTTTTCTTTTGCCTTAAACCATCAATAATTACACTCGTATCGAATATATAGTTCATTTAACCCATTTACCCAAAAAATCTGCCGCCCCTTTTCTCCTTAGGGGGTTGTTTGCTTTTGAATAGGAAAACTCACTAGAAGCCAGATCCAAAGCCTTCAAAAGCCCGCTATTTCTTGTGTCTTTAACGATAGGCACCATTTTTATGATTTGTCTTTTGTCTTTTTCTACAAAAACCTCTGTCCCCGAAAAAACAACATTAAAGAGGTTAAAAAAATCATTTCTCGCCTTCGTCGCCGAAACCTTAATTGTTTGCATAATCTTATTATGCCGTTTAATGTACACCTTGTCAATAGAAAAATTAGATTTTCCAGATTTTTTCCTTAACTTTTGCTTTGAAGTTGGTGTGGCGGGCGAGCATGAATAAATAATCGGAGAGGCGGTTAAGATAAATAAGTGGTTGGTGGTCAGTGATCGGTGATCGGTGGTAAGAAGAAACCAGGGCACGCTCGGCACGGCGGCAAAGTGCTCTGGCATAAAAAATTTGGGAAGCTTTTTTAGCCCCTCCGTAAATAATAAAATTTTTAAGAACCGGAAGAGTCCCTTCCCATTTATCAATCTTTCTTTCCAGTTTTCGGGTTACATCTTTGGAAAGTTCCAATTTTGCACCCGTTAAAATCGCATTTATGGTAAACAGATTTCTTTGAATATCTGCTAACCCGCCGATTATTCCCAAATATGAATTCAACTCATCAATTGCACCTATCGTGTTAATTAATTTCGAAGACTTTGAAACTCTTTTTCCGCTAAAAGTTCCCGTTTTTCCTTTATCCCCTGTTTTTGTATATATTGCCACGCGCTATTTTACAACATTCTGATGGTGCCAAGCTTTGCTTAGCATTCACTGTGGCCACAGGCGTGACATTTCGAACATCCCTCCTCAAAGACAAATGCCGTGGCACCGCAAGAGGGGCAAATATCGGCAAGTTTCCCGGCAAAGCCAGCTGGAGCCGGTGTGGGGTCGACAGTCGCCGCCATAACAGCCCCAGCTTGCCCCTCAGGATGAAGATTGAAGCCAAAATGAAGACCTATTGCTTTAGCAACGGCATCGGGAAGTGAGCGAATTTTATTCGGACCAAATCCAACAGACCTTCCCCCTCCGATTCCTTTTAGCTGCTCCATAATTTCCCTTGCTCTTTCCCTTGCCGGCAAATGATTCCCAAATCTTAGAGTTGTTGAGATCATGCGTCCGAGAGCCTCGGCCGTTGCTGACACCTCACTTCCAGCCTTACCAATTGTTATAAACACTTCGAAAGGATTTCCATAGGCATCCTGGTTGACAGTTATAAAAGCACTCCCCAGAGGGGTTGGAATCCTGTATGTTGCACCCTCGACCTTAAGAGGTCTATCCAACACAACTTGTTTTTGTTTTTTAGTTCCAAGATTTAGCACTTGAACGTCCTTGCAACCGTCTCTAAAAACCGTAATTCCTTTACAACCGCTTTCCCAAGCTGCAAGGTAGGCCTTTTTGATATCATCAACTTTTACATCATGCCTTAAGTTAATGGTTTTACTAACCGCATTTTCCGTGTATTTCTGAAAAATCGACTGAACTCTTATATGCCATTTTGGATCTATCTCATGCGCCGTCCCAAAAACCCGCCTTACATCCTCGGGAACTTCTTCAAGATCTCTTACTACTCCTTTTTCCGAAACCTTTTGGCTTAACTCTTCGCTCCAAAATCCCCGGGCTTTTGCAACTTCCTCAAACTTCGAGTCTATAAAAGTCAGTTTTCTATCCAGATGTTTATCTTTAACAATGTGCTGATATGCAATCGCAAACAAAGGTTCTATTCCGGAAGATGCACCGGCAATAATAGATATTGTTCCTGTCGGGGCAATTGTCGTTATTGTTGAATTTCTTCTGGGCTTGCCATCTCTATAAATAGAAAGGGGCCAGAGAGGAAAAGCTCTCCTTTCTTTTGCCAAAAGTTCATCTTCTTTTAATGATTCCTCGCTAATAAACTTCATGACTTTTTCGGCTAATCCCATTGCCTCTTCGCTATCATAGGGGATTCCAAGCTTTATAAGCATATCTGCCCATCCTCCAACTCCCAGCCCGATCCGTCTGGAATTAAACACTGTTTTTCTTATCTGCTCTAAAGGATAAGGATTGACCTCGATAACATTGTCCAAAAATCGGGTTGCAAGTCTTGTGACCTTACCCAGTTTTTCCCAATCAACTTTTTTATTTTTGACAAAATACCCAAGGAAAATACTCCCCAGGTTGCAGGCATCAAAAGGATATAACGGTTGTTCTCCACATGGGTTCGTTGACTCAATGGGGCCAAGGGCAGGAACTGGATTAGCAGAACCACTATTCATTCTGTCAATAAAAATTAAGCCCGGGTCCCCAGTTTTCCATGCTCCCTGGGAAATCTCATCAAATACCGCCCTGGCAGAAAGAGTTCCGGCAATTTCTTTTGTTTTGGGATTAACTAGCTCGTAATCCTCGTTTTTCTGATATGCATCCATAAATTTGTCCGTCGCGGCAACGGAAATGTTAAAGTTCGTTATTCCTCCCTCCTCCTTACAGTGAATAAATTCCATAATATCGGGGTGGTCAACTCTTAGAATTCCCATATTTGCACCACGTCTTTTACCGCCCTGCTTAACCTCGTTGGTCGCGGCATCAAAAATCCTCATAAAAGAAACTGGACCCGATGCCGTCCCGGAGGAAGTCTTAACAACCGAACCAGAAGGTCTTAATCTTGAAAAGGAAAAACCCGTCCCTCCACCAGTTTTGTGAATTATTGCCTGGTATTTTAGGGCATCAAAAATACCTTCCATAGAATCCTCAACCGGAAGAACAAAACAGGCCGAATACTGAAGACCATTTCCGGTACCAGCATTCATCAGGGTCGGAGAATTCGGTAAAAACTCCCTAGAAACCATAAATTTGTAAAATTCTCTGGCTCTTTTCTCTACCACTAGTCTCTTTGCCCCCCATCTTGCTTCAGCCGAGGCGACTTCCCAGGAAACCCTCCAAAGCATATCCTCCGGTGTCTCTATTGGATTTAAATTTTCATCCTTCATTAAATATCTTTCAGCAAGAACTTTTAAAGATTGGTCCGTCCAATTTCCTTTTGGTAAATCAGAAAGCGTGGCAGGCATTTTTCCAATCTTTTTTTCTATTTCCCCAATTATCTCCTCATAACGCGGGCAAGAGAGATGCCCCAGGGTTAGTTTGGTTTCACCGTTTTTGTAAACGATCTTTCTTTTTCCTACCCGGGCAAAACTTTTTGTCTGGCTCCTAGTTTGTAGTTGCATATTTCACGAATGAAAACATGTTCTCACAACAGCAAGATCCGTCAACTATTAAACTTTGTATAGGAGGGTATCAAAAACACCTCTTTGAAGCTGTTTGCGGAAAAATTTGCAGAAATACTTGATGGGGGTTTTTCATTGTGTTGCACTTTATTAATCAAAACATCCTATTTCCCCCCATCGAATGGGTTTTTTGGAGCCGTAAGTCCTTTGGAGTTTAGGATATTGTTTGTCTGGCTATATACTTTTTTGGGGTAATCTTGAACTTTGATTATTTCAGGCTTTGCGTCCTCAGGGGCAAGAGCTAAAATCTCATCGATTATCAATCTATGCTTAAGAGACGATTTTGAAATCTTGGTTAAAAGCTCGGTTGTATCCTCTCCTTTACCTCTGGCCATTTCCTCGCGGGCAAGCGCGCCTTCAAGGTATTTTTCTCCTTTGGTTAAGGTTGAAAAAGCAAGTTCGGACTTCCCCCTTTCAAAAAGAATTTTGCTCATTGCAAGCCGTTTATCGGCACAAAGAAGGGAAAGCTCCGCTTCTTTTGAATTATCAAGGGTAAGGGTGTGCCAGAGTTTGTCCCTTAGCGCCTTAAGGGGCCAAAATGGACTATCCGGCAGGATTCTACCAGGATACGGCAATTCATAATCAACAGTGATTTTGTTATCGCTCGGAGCAAAGTCTGGAGAAGGAGTAGAAAACGCGTACCGGGGGGAAGCAGACCGTAAAACCGAAATTGAAAGAATTACAAAAGCAAGAGCAAAAGTTGTAAGTCCGAGTAATAACTTCCTCATTAGCAGGTAAGGATTATACTACAAACTTACTCAATGTGTGTCAAGTTATCTAAATAGAATTATTGGCCACTCCCACAACACATGAAGTAATATAGAGCTAAAAATATTCTTGGTTCTGGCAAAAACAAAGGCGCTACCGATTCCAAAAAGAGTTGTTAAAAATAGATAAAGAATGGCGGCTTGGAGGCTTAGCTTCCAAACAAAGAAAGTTACCGGAACATGAACAGCCGCCCAAACAAGAGAAGTTATAATATTTGCCAGCCACTCGTTTTTAGCTACATACCAGATTCTATTAAACAGATATCCCCTGAAAGCAACCTCTTCCGAAAACGCAGTAGCAAAAGAAAGTCCCAAAGAAGTTGCAAAAGGGAGGTTTCCTAAATTTGCCCCAAAGTTAATAGCACCGTATTTGACTATATTAATAACAAGGGCCTCAATCGCAAAAATCGCTCCCAATCCCAAGGAATAATAAATTGCGGGAAAAATGTTTTTGAAAGTAAATCCAAGTGAAGAAAGACCTGAATGTTCTTTGTTTATCAAAATCAAAACGGGGACAATCCAAACTACCGGCTTTATAAATAGTTCTTCAACTTGTTCAGGTAGTTGAAAAAGAAAGCGGTAAAATCCCCAAACTACCAGAAGATATACAGCAAGAATTGTAGAATGCTTAACAAGAACAGTTTTACTTGGCATCAATTAATTTTACACTCTTTGAACGCTTCATCAATCGCATTTATTATCTGATTTATTCTTTCTTCCGCCTCCGTTAGTGTAATTGCATTTTTTTCATCTGGAAACCAATGAAAAACTAAGTTTCTAGACACTCTCCATGTGTCCCAAAGTTTATCTGCTAGCTCACTTCCCCCACAAAAATCTGCTACTTTTTTATACACCCAATGTTCGTTTCTGATTTCCTTCGGAAGAGATGGGTTAAGAGATTTTCCTATCCTAAAATGTTTACCGTAATAATCATCCTCGGCAATAAATTTTAAATCAAAAAATAGCTTCTTCAAAAACCCTTCATATGCCTTAGCCGCAGGAAAAACAACAAAGGAATAATCATGGAACTGACCTTCTGGTACATCCGATAAAAGAAAAGATTGTTTAAGAAGTTCCTGCAAATCCTCCTCTATATATCCCCACCATTTTTTTTCCTCAAGCCCCTCCATGTTTTTGGATGACGCATCCATAGGATATAATTTAATCCATGCGCGCATTTTTTGCAACGACGAGGGTGAGAAAGAAAATTATTTTCTTCTCTGTCCTTACTATATTATTTTTCTATCTCTTCTGGGGAATTCCGCTTCCGACGAAGCTTTCTAGCGGAACAATTCCTGTTTCGACTAAGCTCCTTGATAGAAACGGGAACTTGATTTATGAAATTTATTCAGATAGGAGAAGAACCCCCATAAAGCTTTCCGAAATTCCGGATTATGTCAAAGGTGCAACCATAGCAATTGAGGATAAAGATTTTTACAAACACCGAGGCTTTTCCTTCTCGGGAATTATTCGTGCAGCTTATAAAACTCTTTTCAGGCAGAAATTGGAGGGCGGCTCAACTATTAGCCAGCAGCTTGTCAAAAATGCCCTTCTTACACCTGAAAGAACAATTCAAAGAAAAATCAGGGAGGTCTTTTTGACTGTAATTATTGAAGGAATGTATACCAAAGATCAAATATTAGAAATGTATCTAAACCAAATTCCTTACGGCGGAACGGCATACGGAATTGAGGCGGCAAGCGAAACATACTTTAACAAAAAAACAAAAGATTTAACTCTTGCCGAGGCAGCTCTTATTGCCGGGTTGCCTCAGCGTCCCTCTACTTACTCCCCTTTTGGTGCTCACCCCGAGCTTGCTAAATTGCGGCAAGAGGAAGTTTTAAAACAAATGATCGAAAATAAATTCTTGACCCAGGAAGAAGCTAATAAAGCGGCAAAGGAAGAACTAAAATATGCAGAGGTAAAAACTCCAAAAGCCCCTCATTTTGCCCTCTGGATAAAAGAACAGCTGGCCGAGGAATATGGAGAGAAAATGGTCGAACAAGGAGGACTCCGAGTCACAACCACCCTTGATCTTGAAATTCAGGATTTAGCCCAGCAAGCGATTGCCACAGAGGTGGCCAAACTTAAAAGGCAACATGTGGGAAACGGGGCTGCGATTGTAACAAGACCCAAAACCGGTGAAATTTTGACAATGGTTGGTAGCAAAGATTACTTTGCTACCGATGAAGACGGGAAAGTAAATGTCACCCTGGCTTCAAGGCAACCGGGCTCTTCCATTAAACCAATTAACTATGCTTTGGCATTGCGTGATGAAAAAATAACGCTGGCAACGACACTTGCCGATATTCCTAGTTGTTTCTCGGTTGTCGGGCAGGAACTTTACTGTCCTAGTAATTATGATGGAACCTTCCATGGTTTAGTACAGGCACGCTTTGCCCTCGGAAATTCATACAACATTCCAGCCGTTAAAGTTTTGGCTCTTAATAAGATCGATAACTTCGTTGAATTTGCAAAAAGTATGGGACTAACCACTCTTACCGATCCGAAAAACTACGGTCTTTCCCTAACCCTGGGTGGAGGAGAAGTTCGCCCATATGACATGGCCGAGGCCTTTGGGGTTTTGGCCAATCAGGGAGTTAAACAGCCCTTAGTTGCAATAAAAAAAGTTGAAACCTGGGAGGGTAAGGTCTTGGAAGAACATGATATTAAAAATCAAGAGCTCGCCGGTGAAAGAATTCTTTCCCCAGGAGTGACATTTTTGGTTTCTCATACGCTCCATGACAACAACGCCAGAACACAAGCTTTCGGCCCGACATCATTCTTAAATGTTTCCGGGCATCCGGAAGTTTCGGTTAAAACGGGAACAACTAACGACAGAAGAGACAACTGGACCATCGGGTATACCGAACAGGCAGTCGTGGTTACCTGGGTAGGAAATAATGACAATACTCCAATGAGCGGTGCGGTATCAGGCATATCGGGCGCATCTCCTATCTGGAATAAAATTATGAAAGCGGTTTTAGATAAATCTGAAAAGGGTGCCTATGACTCTGAAGAAGAAGGACATCCCTGGCCCAGGCAGCCCGATAGTGTGGTTGGGGCGACGATCTGCTCCGACGTCGGGGGTCTTCCCCCATCCGCTGATCCCGGAAATCCCGGGTGCCCAACAAGATTTGAATATTTCCTGGAAGGAACCATCCCTTCTACTTCAACCATAACCAATCAGGATTTACAAATAGATAAAACAAACGGACAAATCGCAGGCAGAGACACTCTTCTTGAAAATACCGAGGTCCAAAACCACCCTGTCTATATCGACCCAGTGGGTGGAATTTACTGCATGAACTGCCCCATTGCTTCCCAATCCGCCACAATTCGATATCCCCTCCGGTAAGTGGTAAAATCCCTGGCTATGATTAAGCCTATAGGGAAAATTCTAGTTTTCATCGGGAAACCTGTATATTTTATTCTTTCCCGCCTTATCTTGGCGGCCATATTCCTTCTGTATTTAACTGGTCACACAACCAGAAAACTCATCAAACTCGAATGGTTAAGGATTTCCCTGTTTAAGAAAATTTGGTTGGTCCCTGCTCTTCTAGTATTTTTACTTCTTACTTTTTATTTTTTAATCTTGCGCGGGCTTCCCTCCCCCAATGAGTTAATAAGCCGCCAAATTGAGGTTTCAACCAAAATATATGATAGGAACGGAAATTTACTATATAAAATCTACAAAGATAAAAATAGAACCGTCGTTTCTTTGAATCAAATTCCTCCGCACATTCGCCTTGCTACCCTGGCCGCGGAAGATGCCGAATTTTACAATCACCCAGGGTTTTCCACAAGGGGAATTTTTCGAGCGTTTTTCCAAAACTTACAAGGCGGTAAACTTCAAGGAGGTTCAACAATTACCCAGCAGCTTGTTAAAAATGCACTTCTGACACCAGAAAAAACCCTCATCAGAAAAATTAGAGAAATAATTTTATCAATCAGAGTTGAGCTTGCCTTCTCCAAAGACGAAATATTAGAGATGTATATGAACGAAGTAAGCTACGGCGGGACCGCATACGGAATTGAGGAGGCAAGTCAGGTTTATCTCGGTAAAAGTGTCAGTAAACTGAATCTTGCCGAAGCGGCATTTTTGGCGGGTCTTCCCCAAAGCCCGACCCGCTTTTCACCGTTCGGCGCTTCTCCAAATGAAGGATTCGTCAGACAAAAAGAGGTTCTACACCTGATGAGAATCAACAAATTTATTACCAAGACTCAAGAAAATGAAACCAAAAACCAAAGATTGACTTTTGTTCCGGATAAAACCGAAATAAAAGCTCCACATTTTGTAATGTTTGTCAGGCAACTTTTGGTCAACAAGTTCGGTGAAGAGATGGTGGAAAAAGGAGGTTTGGAGGTTACAACCACTCTTGATTTATCTATTCAGGAACTTGCCGAGAGAGTTGTAAGAGATGAGATAGAGAAACTTAAAAACTTACATGTTGGCAATGGCGCAGTGCTTGTCTTAAATCCGGGAAGCGGTGAGATTTTGGCTATGGTTGGGAGTAAAGACTACTTTGACATAGCTGGTGACGGAAATGTAAATGTAACAACAAGAGAAAGACAGCCTGGAAGTTCAATAAAGATCGTTAATTATACATACGCTCTTACCAACGGATTTAACCCAACGACCATACTGGACGACTCGCCGGTTGCTTTTAGTGTCCCGGGCCAACCACTTTACTCCCCCAAAAACTATGACGGGAAATTTAAAGGACGTGTGACGATAAGAACGGCTTTAGCTGAAAGCCGTAATGTCCCCGCGGTCAAAGTTCTTGCTTCCTACGGTGTTGCCAAAATGATTGAGCAGGGACAAAAAATGGGAATAACCACCTGGAATAATACTTCCAGATTCGGTTTATCCCTCACCCTTGGGGGAGGAGAAGTGAAACTTATCGATTTGGCAAGGGTATATGCAACAATCGCAAATTACGGCAAGAGACCTCAAATTATTTCAATTCTGCAAGTGAAGGATTACAAAGGAAGAGTGCTTGAGAAAGGCAGTCCATTAAGTGAAGAGACGGTTAACCCCCGAATTGCATATCTACTGACCGATATCTTAAAAGATAATAATGCTCGTGCAGGAGAGTTTGGAACCTCGTCATATTTGGTGATTAAAAATCATCCCGAGGTTGCAGTCAAAACCGGAACCAGTAATGATTTAAGAGATAATTTAACTCTTGGATATAACCAAGATTATTTGGTTGCAACCTGGGTCGGAAACAACGACAACTCCCCAATGGCAAGAATCGCCTCAGGAGTTACAGGTGCATCCCCCATCTGGAATAAAATAATGAGTGGTCTTCTTGAAAACAAACCATCAATCGATTGGAAAATACCGGAAGGACTTATCAAAGTATTTGATTGTTCAGTAAACCGTCAAGATTGGTTCTTGGAAGAAAAAAGACCAACTAAGCTTTGTGGGCCTCAAGTTCTTTAAACAAAAGGTAAATTGGGAGGAGAAAAAGAATACCAAAAACCGGAGACATTAAGTTTCCGATTCCGTACGGAAGAATAGTAAAAATTATTTGAAGAACTGTCACAAAAATTCCAATCACAAAAAGTTTTCCCAGAACCGGCCAGAATCTCCCTATTACGAGAGCTTTGCTTTTTAATAGCGATTCTTTTACTCCTGTTTTATTAAGAACAATCTCCATTCCGGAAAAAGCAAACCAAACAGAAAAAATTATTCCGGGAATTATTAGTAACAAAAATCCTATCAACAGGATAGCCCCCTTTAGAATTCCTATCAGCAAAAACTTCCAAGCTTTTGCTTTTGCCACCAGAAAGGCTTCCTGAACCGAGAGAGAGGAGTTTTCTGAAACTCTCCGGATGGCCTCAATCGAGGCAACCGTCACAAAAAGATAGATTACTGCATTAAGAAGGTTAAGAAGCACACTTGAAAACATAAAAACAGGGTTCGTAGATAAACTCTGGGCCAGGTTTTCCGCCTTAAAAGTTAGAATCAGCGACCAAACGAAGGAAATAAAAGCAAGCGGTAATAAAAATGCTTGGATTTTTAAAAAATAAATAAAATTCTTCTTTTTTAAAAATATTTCTACAGCCCCCTTTATATATTTCATTTATTCATCCCATCATACACTAATTTAGATAACTCTGGAAAGATTTCGTCCGCCTCTTTTTCAATAACTCCTTGGGTCATTATCACAACTACATAGGGCTTCTCTGCGTAGACCACGCCGGCGTCATTGATCACATGTACTTCCCTACCATACTTATGAGCGATCTTAATATTTTCAGGGATCCCTTTAGGCAACCAGTCTTCAAAAATAGTATCAACCAAATATTCCATCATTGGTTCGTCTTTAAACTTTTTGAAAAAATCCCCTATTTCCTTTGGTGTGGTCTCATTTTTCTCAATTGAAGTATTTTTCATCCCCAGTTCATCTATATAGCTTTGTAAGGCCGTGTCCCCAAATTTACTTCGCATCTGACTAAAAACTACATTATCGCTTCTTTTCCCCATTGCCTCAATATTCGAATCATCTACTTTTCCATTTACATAAAGCATTACAGGAAGCTTTATCAAGGACGCTGCTTGCATAACTTTTTCCCCATCTACTCCAAAGGAATAGTTGTTCGATAGATCAATGATATATAAAGCATAGGTCCCGGAAAGATTTTTTGTTTTCTCCTTAAAATCACTAGCTATTTTTGAATAATTTTTCTTGCTGCCTACAACAATCACTTCTTCCTTGAAAGGGTTTTCTATTTTGATTTTTGGAAATCCGGGTAATTTAAAATCGCGGGCTGAAATACCCAACGCCACTGCAACTAAAACAGTAACAAGAAGAATTACCAAAACAACATATCTTTCTTTCTTCCCCCAGGGTTTTACCGGTTCTTTTCTTCTTTTTCTGTTTTCGGGCTTTAGGTCACGGATTTTGCGACGAGGAGTTTGCACTTCATATTCTTCATCATATTCCTCTTCGTCTCTCCTTTTTCCAAACATGGCCATGACTAAATTATATCAGTTATGCTTTGTATGTTGAC
>Ga0209518_1004237_pt1 | contig 11634 bp, 13 predicted proteins | sample RifGroB1_FD_183993 | JGI IMG/M metagenome (GOLD analysis project Ga0209518, IMG submission 183993) | Groundwater microbial communities from Rifle, Colorado, USA - Groundwater B1 (SPAdes) (version 2) | ecosystem: Environmental > Aquatic > Deep subsurface > Groundwater | place: Rifle, Colorado... | reverse complement strand
CCGCCGCAAGGCGCGGGTTAACATTTGTTGCCTGAAGCGCCGCAAACGCCCGAAGGCCGAGCTTCGCTCGCCCGATCGCGCCGGCAAGCGGCGCCCCCTCGAGAGAAATAAAATCCTTCCGGAAATGCGCCAGAATGTGCCCCAGCGCCACCTCGCGGTCTTCCGCATCATCAGCCAGAATTTTTGCGGCTAGAAACGCGTCAGCGATTGATCCGCCATACGCCATCTCGGCGATTTTCTGCAGTTTTTTCTTTTCAGCCAGAAGCTCGCGATTTTCCAAGATGGAAAAAAGGATGCCGGGCCGTCCGCGCGAAAGAAAAATTGCCTCATCCGTCGCGCCTTCGATCTTCTGCATCTCTTTATCCGCGACGAGCCCGAAGCGAATGGGAGCCACGCGCGATAGAACCGTTGGCAGAATATATTCGGGCGATGCGGAAATCAAGATGAATACCGTGCCTCCGCTCGGCTCTTCCAGTATTTTCAAAAGCGCGTTCGCGGCGTCTCCGCCGAGCGCCTCCGCCCAATCGATTAACACCACCCGAATTTTTTCGCTGGCCAGAAAGAGCCAGCGGCGGAGCTCGCGCACCTGTCCGATGGTAATGGTCTTTTTGGGCTCTTTTTCCTGGTCACCAACCGCAGCGGCTCCCGGCCGAAGGCAGAAGAAGCGATTGGCGAGACGAAGATCGCTGATTTGGCACGTTTCGCAGCGCCCGCATCCGCCGAGAACGCCTCTCGCCTTTTCGCAGACCAATGAACGCCCGAAAGCAAGTGCGAACGTCTCCTTGCCAACCCTCGCCGGACCGTAGAAAAGGTACCCGTGCGCCCACGTTTTTTTCTTAAGAATCGCCTCTAAATAATGCGTGGCGCGCAAATGACCAACTAGCATTGCTTCCATATTAGCCATTCCGCGACAAAATCAAAAGCGGCCCGTGTTTGATGAGGCCTCGCAGAGACCGATTACATCGCCGCCCCGCCGGAGCCGCAGAGCTTGCAGTTTTTCTTGTGAGTCGCGATCTCAACGATCGCCGACAGGCCTACCAAAACATAGATAATCTGTGCGACCTGTGAGCCAACATACTGGCCAATGCCGTACCCGAATGCTTCTAGCAACCAGTTGAGACCACCAACGACAAGCAGGATCCAGGCGATGAAGTGTAGTCCTTTCATAAAAATATAGAGTTGATTTATTGCTCGCTTCGACCTTTATACTCTTGTGAACCCCGTTACAACCAGCCCCAAGGATGAGGCCTTTGAGCTTTTTGATGCTGCCTTACTTCTCGCCCTGTTGGCATAGGCTTTCGGTTTTGCTGGGGCGGAAGTGCGCATCTAACCTAAAAAGTGCGGCCGACCGATTCTACTTGCCGCTGATATGCTGCCGATTAGGACCCTCTTCCTGAATGGAGCGGAGCAGGCGATTCTTATCCGATAAATCCCTCCGTAATCGATCTACTTCCGACTCCAATTCCTCAAGATCCGGATGCCCTTCGGGCAACTCACTTTTCCGAACATCCAGCTTTTCTTCGAGTTCCCTTAACCTGCTATCCAATTCGCCGACTTCAGCAAGAGTTTTCTGCAAATCAGGAACCCTAAGCTCCTCCTCCGCCGGGCCGATTTGCCCGTTTTTCCCCTCCGACTGATCTTCATTGCTCATAACCGGAAAATTTATATTCCTCTAATGATGGCAGCGCACGAGCCCCCCAAGCGGCACAACCTCAATACCCTTGTCCTCTAGGATATCGCAAAAAAGGTTCATGCCGATTGAGTCCGATGCAATATGCCCGGCGGCAACAACATTCATCCCAAGTTTCTTGATCTCATCAAGCGCATCGGCTGTCATGTGCATAACAACCAAGGTATCAACGCCGGAACGCTTCATGTGCCTATACACCTCGATTGGGCCTTCCTCTCCGCCGGTAAATTCCGTAAATAGCGCCTTACCCAACTTATCGGACGGCTTCCCCAACTGTATCGCCGGCCGAATCCCACAATCGTCAGTCAGCGTCTTGTATTCCGGAATGCCGGCAAGCGCCTCAACGCAATCACCGAGCGTTTCCGCGCCCGACTTTTGCAGTGACTCCTGGATAAAGCGCACGGAGACGTTATCCAACGGAGTATGGATATTGATATAGTTTCTCTTCAAGAGTTTAAGCGTATCATAGGTGCGGTAGAAATTAATCGAGAGTGTTTCGTCAAGCGCTTCTTTCAGACGCTCATCGTAATATTTTTCAAGCCCTTCGGTATCCACCCCCTGGCTTTTTAAATTCCCGATCTGGGTTTTCAAGATATGCGGAAATGAAATTAGGACCCGCCCGCGCGGGTGGTGGGAAATAAAAAGATCGACTTTCTTATTGTTGTCCTCTTCCCACTCCTCTATGGCCAAAAGCTCATCCTGCGCCAGATCCAGCCCGACGGCAACACGCGCAACGCCCACATTCAGATCTTTGACGTAAGCTACGCCGGTATCGGCATAGGGATTTACGAACGACTCTCCGGCACCGTTTTTTATCTCCTCCTGCCAATGATAATTTAATACCTCCTCGCGCGGCCTGAAATCATGTTCGATGCCAAGCTCAACCGCTTGCTTGAAAATCTCAAAAATAGTCATGACGCAGGATTTTCCATCTGGCTTAAAAATTTGTTCGCCGTTTGGTACCCAAGAGTCATTTTATCAAGAACCCCGCGAGAATTAAAAATGCCCTCGTCCTCATCCTCGCCGTTTGCGGCAGGATCCGGAGCTATAATATGCAAATTAATCCGGCGCCGTTTCTGAAACGTGAAGTCCGCGTGCTCGAGTATCTCCTGCAGACGGGCGAGAAGCCCGCGCGACGCCGCATCGGGTACATCACGTTCTAAGAGCGTCTGGAGCCCCCGACGAAGCTCAAGCCACGTGGCGATATCGTGATTGACCTCGATAGCGCGCGCGATATCCTTTTTATCCACGGAGCGCGCGATCAAAGTAATGGTGTGCTTGCCAATGGCATAAATCGTTCGGTAGAGACGATCAAGGGGCGCTCGCTCCAGCGGGTCGTTAAGAAGCATAAAAATCGTATCGCAACCCTCCTTTATGGCAAAAGTAAGCGGGGCTTTTATGGTAAGACCCCCATCGAAGAGCTGGTGCTCCCGGTAGTACACCGGCGGAAAAATCGTTGGCATAGCGGCGGAAGCAATCAGCGCGTCGGCCAGCTGCTCCGTCGTTTGATGCTCGGGAATCTTATTTGAAAAAATAACTTCTTTGCCCGTCTGAAAATCTGTCGTAATAATGTCGAGCTTAATCGGCGAGGAAACCAGGTCTTGGATATTTAATCTCTCAATAATCACGGTATTGCGAAGAGGCGCATTGCTTAAAAATGACGGGCCTCCAAAAAGAGCCCTAAGAACCCTAAAAATACTCATGTTATAGACATATTTTTCTGGGTGATCGGCGATTTCTTGGTAAGTTTTATACAGCAAATCCATTTTGCCGGCCGCAAAAGCCGCTCCATTGATCGCGCCGACAGATGAACCGACGACATACGCCGGCACAATTCGATGCTCATGGAGGGCCTTCAGGACGCCGACTTGAAAAGCGCCGCGGAGCGACCCGCCCGAGAGCACGATCCCGATCTTGCCAAGATTATGATGGAGTTTCGGCATGTTTCTAGTGACGGAACTTTTTATTGTAATCAAGCGTAAGCGCTTCGGGAAATTGATAATACGGAATCGGGTTGATTTTCGCACCCTCAACATTTAATCCCGCCGCGATTTCTTGCCTGTCGGTCTCCGAAGAAAAATATTTTTCCATCTGCAAGTCAATTTGCTTTCCTCCTGCGCCGTCTAGAATCTTGAAATACCCCGTTACTCTCTTGGCTACTTCCGGATCGGAAAACATCGCGCGCCGCACGTGATCCGCGATCTTAGTGTGCGGGGCCGAACCGGCATGGCGGCTTTTAACGGCCGCCAGAGGCAAATGCAGAGTGGGCAGCAAATCAATCCTATCATATTCCTTAAGGGCGCTCTCCAGTGCGCGGTACGAAATTAATCTGCCGGCGTCTTTAGTGTTGTAGCGAATCAGCGGAATCTGGCATGGGACAAGCGTGGTAACAATGATCTCCCCCGCAACATCAAGCTCTAAGAAAGTCCGGTGCGGATAGTAATGAAAAAGCATCGGCGTTACATCCAGCTCTTCACCAAAAATCAGCTTCCTGAACTTTTCGTCGCGCTCGGCCAGCCGCCGGATGCGAATGGTCTCCGGCGTCTCATGGAACAAATTAAGGTCCACCTCCGCGATGCCGAGAGACGATCCGATCATCCGCTCCATCGGCCAAACATCGTGCGAAATCCCCAAAAGCCCTCCCACGTAATCGCGGTACGTTTCCGGAAAAGAATCCTCGCCGCAGACAAGACTTACGGGAAGCGATGGCCAGTCAATGCCGGACCTAATGCCTTCCTCCGCTAAACGCTTCAGAAAAAACGCCTCCCCGACGATGATAATTTGGTCAACGTGTTTTTGAAATTTTCTGACAAGCGCCAAGGCCATATCCTCGCGAACGCTCACCTCCGCCAAGAGCGCCAGATTGGTGTACATCTTAACCCCCATCGGCAAACAACTGATAACAAGCGTTTTTTTTCGGCCAATCTCAAAAATCATATCAAGCACAAAATCGATCATCCGGGCGGTATTTCGCAAATTATCCGCGGAGTTTGCGCCGAAACCGAATTTCCCAGAAAATCCGGAACTGGTCAGAATATTTTTTATGCTCTCCAAATCCCCGTCCAGCGCCAGATCCGCGATGTCGGCCTCATAGAAAATTTCTTTCTCCAAAAGCGGCAGTCTCCGGAAGTCCGCGGCTTTCCGAATCAAGGCCGGATCAATTCCTTTGGAATGAAGCAGATCACGATAGTACGGCACGCGCTCGGCTGCTTGCTGAAACGCCGTCACCGCCAGGCGCTCCGAGATCTTTTCAAGCGTGTCGGGATCCACGCGCCGCAAAAAGCGGAGTATCCGCCCCCGGCGCCAGCGCTCATAGCTCTTTGCAAAATAATCGGAGAAGCGGCTCAAAAACGGATACAGATCAAGACCTGACATAACGGAGCTTAATGGTGCGGTTGCTAAAGGGTCCGGCCTCATACGGATACGTCTCGACGGCGATATTGGCCGACGGCAAACCCTCATGACTTAGTTCGCTGTACCCAAGGCTGAACTTGGGGAGCGCGCCCGTAAGATATGCTCTGAATTTTTCGCTAAGCGCTTCATCCGCCGCCATATCCTTGATCAATTCAAGCGCTATGCCGAACCGATAGTCCGTGGTGATGTAAAGCTGGAAACTGTTAAGCATCGAAAACAGTTCATCGTGCTGGCGCAGGCACTCCTCGATGTCTTCCGGGAAAATATTCGCTCCGTCCACCGACACCGTGCCGTCAGATCTCCCAAAAAGCAAAAGAAACGGCAGTCTAAGATCCATATACCGATCGCGCCGCGGATTAAAATCGAAAATGTCGATGCCCGCGGCTTGCAGCGCCCCCATGACCTCGTCATAAGTCATCACATACCCCTCATCGTGAATGTTATAGCGAATTCTGGGAATGGTTACCTCCGGAATCAGCGTTGTCGTCAGAAACTCATACACCTCGCGATTCTGCGCCGGATCGAGTTTAACGAAGTTTTCTTCATAATACATCATTGGGTTGAACTGGAAGATCATCGGCACCCGATCAATGCTCTTCTCGTCCTTAATAAAACGCCTAAGAAATTCCTTCGCCGACTCCCTGTTAAACGGCAATGCGGGCTTCCCGAAACGCAGCTTCATAACGCGCCGCGCTTCGATTTCATCGCGGAGCAAGGTAGAGGCGATATGCATAAGCGAACGCACGGCGTAGGCTAAGTTCGTTTCTAGACCCTCGCCGAGCCCCTTGTCGGTCGAGCCATAGGCGGAGAAAATTGATCGTTCCGCTCCGAGCGCCTCAATTAACCGATCCCGCCACGGCTCCACGAACCCCTCCCCGCCCGTAATGACATCGATTTTATAGGAAGCCAGATCAATTCCTTCATCTTTGCAAGCGTGAATAATGTGATAAACAAACGGCGGATAGCCGACCAGGAGATAATGATACTGCGGCCCGAGAAGTTTTAAAGCCTCCAGGGTTTCTTTCACGTTCGTCCCCAAATTCACGATCTTGCCCAGCAATCTGGCGCTTGCAAAAAAATTCACCCCCGTTGGCCAAGAGCCGAGCGCCCAGCAATTAAGAATCACGTACTCATTCGAGATCATGTCAAGCATGGTGCGCGCAATGAACTCGGCGGCTTTGTCGAACTCGAGCTCTTCCGCGATGCTTTCCACCCAGAGCGTCGGGTGCCCCGAGGTTCCCGCGCTCTTGTAAAAACTGCCGGCGTGCGGCAGGCGGCCGCTCTGCGCTAGCGCCTCAATCGGATACTGCTTTCGGAAGTTGTCTTTGTCGAGAATCGGAAAATACTGCTTGAAGTCAGCGACTGAATGGAATCTGCGCCCGGGGAAGAATTTAGCCTTGATATCCTGGAGCGCGGGCGTCACTTTTACATAATGATTCACAAGAAGCAAGAGCTTCTTATCTGCAATTTTCCAGACAGCGCCGGGATACACCGCCGTCAGGAAGACCTTGATTTTTTCCGTGTGGTTCCAAAGATACCGCTCAACAAAACCAAGAAGAAATCCGGGCATCGGCAGGCGAAGCTTGTAGCTAATGTTGGTTAACAGAGCAAAAAATCGCGCCATGGCAGATAAATTAAATCGCGAGGCCTCTATGACCCTTAAACCCAATTATCTCATTCCTGCAGTGAAAGTCGAGAATGGGCAGGAACTCAAAATCTTCATTTGGAAGCTTAACTCCCAAACAGAAAAAGCTTGACCCCGTTAGAGGTTCAGTTGGGCCTCTTTTTGGTAAAAAGGATATAAGATGAAGCTGTTTTCACTCTCATTCTCGAGAATTTAGAAAAACTACCTTAAAACCTCTAACGGGGTTGACTATTCCCGCCAAGCGCCTCAGATAGATATAGTTCTTCAAACCTCCTCCCTAGCTGGAAGTGCCCTAACCCATAACTGGACATTTCCACACTGGGGAGGAGACAATAATGTCCACCAAAGCAGAACTCACTGACGAACGCATCCCCTGCAATTGGTGCGACAGAGCCGGCCGGTTCCGAATAATCAGCCGATTCCACGGAGCAGCAGACTACTACTGCTGGAAACATTACACCAGACACCAATGGCGGAAGTTCGAGACCATGCTCCTATCCACTTGCTACCGCTGGAAGAACTGGAAACGCGACTTCAGCCTCCACCGCTACCAAGATTCAACGTCTCTCCCGCGCCTTATAGGCTCCCACAGGTGGACCTCTATGACGCATCATTACTGGATCCGCCTCGGCCGGTGGGAGCTCCGCTGGTGGTGGGAACGACGTTAGATACACCTAATAGTTGTAGCCCGCGCGCGAGAAAGGAGAAGCTGATGACTGTAAAAGTGCCAACCGTAGAGATACATGTCCTGCCAAGGCGGGAAATTCTTAAGCGCCTTGAAGATAGATTAGAAGGCATACTCGTCGAGACGAAGTATGTGATGCAACGCGACAGGGAACCGACGCCGTTCCGTGAGGATCGACGCTTGAAGTTCTCATCCTCGCGCGAGGTACTGCTCCACGGGGTCGCACAACTGCTGTCTGATCTCAAACATTCATTACGGCCCTAACCCCAAGAACCGCCCGCCAACCCAAGCCGCCGCGTTATCCCAGTATAATCGGGACAACCGGCGGCTTCTTTTTTAATTTTTCACTTTTCCTTCATTCCCCCTCTGTACCAATAGACTAGTCTATTGGTACAGATGCCATTTGGGAGATCATTGGGAAGCTTAGCTTCTAAATACTATAAAATATCCTTAATCTCTTTTAGATACTCAATCTTCTTCCACGCGACAGCCTCGAGTTCTTTAGCCTCAAATTCGGTGCGAACTGCAATGCCCTTGCCAGTCGCTTCAAAAAGGCCAATGTCGTTGGCGCTGTCCCCGACTACGACGCATTCTTCTGGCTGAACTCCAACTTTTTGCGCGAACTCCATAAACTGTTCAAGTTTCTTGCCTTTATCGTCAGTATAATAGTCCATCCCAATTAACGCCCCGGCCTTATCCCAAAATAGCTTGGTATTGGAATAGTAATGCGGAATGCCCAATTTTTCAGCAACTTGTTCTGCATAGAGATCCATCGAACCGGTAATCAAGCACAAGATATAAGATTTTGATTTAAGATATTTGACAGTTTTCTCCGCATCGTCGCGTAAAGGAATCTCGGACAATACATTAGCCACATAAGCTTTAGTAGCTAAACCTTTTGAGCGCCAGAGACTTAATACCTTATTCGTTGCATCTTGCAAACTAATTTCACCTTTTTTGAAAGCTTGAAAAACTTCATCGTGTTGTGTAATAGAAATTCCCAGCCGCTCAACTAAAAACGGCCACGAGATTTCTTTCGTGAGCGTCCCATCAATATCAAAAATGACTGCTTTGATTCCGTCCATGGTTATAAGATCGTACACCAAAAATGGCCGTACGAAATGGTAGCCCTTGGGCTGCCATTTCTTGTTTCTAAAAATGTTCCTTTTTTATTCATTTTCCATCTATACCAATAGACTAGTCTATTGGTATAGATGAGAGAATACGACTATATAGCACGGCGAGTATTTAATCTTGTCGCCGAAAATAGAGAAAGAGCACATGTATTGTGGAAATCACAAAAGCCGGCGGCTTTTGGTTATTGATTTTTTGTAGCATCTGAAAAATATCCAACTGTTCCGACATTATCCGCCTAAGTTTCGCAGAGCGAAATTTAAGCGGGACGTTCCCGAATCTCTTCAGGATCTTGTCTCGGTGTATCGTGTTGCCGAGACCAAACACGTTTTTTGTTGAGAGATCAATTGATTCTCTCAACTTCTCCAGGATGAGATAAGGAGGCAAGGTATGTGCGGTACTTCTGCACGCACCTTGCCGATTTGAGCCCGTGCACAACTTCCACGACTCTTCTGGCGGTTCCGGACCCAGCCAGAAGTGTGTCCCCACCGGTTGGGGCAAAGTCATACACGGGTTTCGTTTGCGAGCACGCTGGCTCGCGAATTGGATCGTGTGATGGCCACTGCTAAGCGTCTTTCCCGCTCGGCCCGGCCACAGTTCGTCGGGAACGCCTTCGCTCCCCGTTGGGTGTCCTCGCGCCACCACACGAATTGAATTTTCCTTATCTCATCCTGGAGACTTGCCCTCCGAAGCCTTGCGGCGTAGGAGGGTTCGACCTTCTAGGAGTCATCCTGTTCGCCAAAGGTAATCCTTCGACAAGCTCAGGATGGTTGCTTTTCGCAACCAATTCCTAAAAAGAATATGTTCCATCGACAGCTTCCGCTACCGATGCCTTGTTACGACTTCGTCTTTGTCACCGATCCTACCGTGGGGCACCATAAAGGTGCACTTCGGGTATTACCGGCTCCCCTGACGTGACGGGCGGATTTCGGTCTTGATAGTATGCCGAATCCCCGGCCGTACGAGCGGATTTCCCGCATACGGCGAGCCCTCATGCATGCATCAGCTGTTTCAAGTTTAGAATCCTCTTCAATCCGTCTGGCGTTTGATGTTCTTTACGCATCGCACGCTCCAAAATTTCGCAGAATAATTCAAAATCTCTTATTCGCTTACTCTGCAACGGGTGCTTTTTGAAAAATGGAATAATCACATTTTTCAATTTTTGTTTATCCGAGACTTGATAACGATAATTATCTCGTTGGTTGACCCGATATTCTCTCTGAAAAAATATCGAGCCGCATCTGAAGAATTTCTGGACTTTTTGCAGAAGTTTAAGATCATCTTCACGCATTTTGACGTAGAAGTGACACTCGATACGTGTATTCCATGTCACCCTACTAGGCTTTCGCGAGTACACACAAAAGCTCCCTTCTCCATCTACTAACCCAACAACATAATCTGCTGATAGCATTAAGGTTTTGCCCTTCCTTCAAATTTCTTTGAAGTACTACGGCTCTGCTGACTTCTTGGTGACGTCCCCATGGGGTTGCTATCATCATACCACCAAGATCTCCTTGGGTCACGCGAAAGGCTATTCATTACATCCGGTCTAGAGCCTACGCAATCTGAATCTTCCCTCTTACTCACCGAAGAGGTCGATTCGCTCTTTTTTAGACCGGCTGCAACTTGCATATCTGATCCTTCGGTCTCATCCTCGCGGCATGAGACCTATCATTCAGCTACTCGCAGAGATTACTGCAAGAGTGGACTTCAACCACTTAGTCTTTCGCGCTGCCAAGCGCATTTAATTTTGAGTACAAAGCTCGAGAACGTATTCACCGCGGCATAGCTGATCCGCGATTACTAGCGATTCCGACTTCATGGAGTCGAGTTGCAGACTCCAATCTGAACTGGGGCGCACTTTGATGGGATTAGCTCCATCTCGCGATTTCGCAACCCATTGTATGCGCCATTGTAGCACGTGTGTAGCCCAGGGTATCAGAGGGCCATGCTGATCTCGCGTCATCCCCTCCTTCCTCTTCCGAAAAGGAAGCAGTCTCGCATGACACATATAACATGCGACAAGGGTTGCGTTCGTTACCCCACTTAAGGGAACAGCTCAAGCCACGAACTGACGAGGACCATGCAGCACCTGTGTTTGCCGTCTTGTGAACACACCAAACTTTCATCTGGTTATTGCAAACATTTCAAACCCTGGTGAGGTTCCTCGGTTGTCATCGAATTGAACCACATGCTCCACCGCTTGTGCGAGCTCCCGTCTATTCCTTTGAGTTTTAGCCTTGCGGCCGTACTTCCCAGGCGGCAGATTTAACGCGTTAGCTGCGCCACTCCGAGGGTCGATACTCGAAACAGCTAATCTGCATCGTTTAGGGCGTGGACTACTGGGGTATCTACAATTTTGTTACTGCGTAACAAAATTTAAATTCAAAATGCAAAAATCAAAATGCAAAATGAATGTGTCGCTTCGCGACATTTTAAATCTTGTTACTCGGCATGGACATTTCTGCCATGCTCTCCGTATCGCTACGGAGTTCGGACTGTATCATATTGCGCAACTAAGAAATTAGCATGGCAAGAGGGGTGCGGATTTGAAAACGCTCCCGGCACTTCGGCCAGCCGAAGGACTTGCGTCCTTCCCTCTTGCCCGTCACCCTCGTGAGTTCTGGCCGTCAACGAGGGCCGTTCGATTTCTTTGTTGCACACAATCTCGGCGTGCAGTCTCTGAGGGTACATCAGCGAGGTTGCAATTTCTTGACCACCTTCACCAGCGTGAACTGATCGCGACGAGGACTGAACCCAGTCTCGCGGTCATCTTCGATCAGCTGCTGTGCTTGTCGGCTTGCCGCTTCGTCAGTGGACACATTTATGAGCTTCGTGACGCCGAATGTGCTCGGCGAGTCGCCCTTCATATGCCACAGGACTAGGTAGTCGCCTGCGATGCTCATATTGCATTTTCCTCCCTGTTGTCTTCCCTGCTGGTTGTCCGTCGCGTCAAACGCGACTGGCACGTTTGACGTGCCGATCGCTTCAACGACCACCGGATGCTTTTTCACCACTTTTTGACGACTTGGATTACTTCGACAGGCCGGCGCTTCAGAACTTCGC